>Ga0209935_1002975_pt1 | contig 18768 bp, 19 predicted proteins | sample ThiBio_1000_plan_2_FD_183958 | JGI IMG/M metagenome (GOLD analysis project Ga0209935, IMG submission 183958) | Wastewater bioreactor microbial communities from Cape Town, South Africa - Thiocy_cont_1000_plan (SPAdes) | ecosystem: Engineered > Bioreactor > Thiocyanate-remediating >... | reverse complement strand
GGAACGAGAGGGCGAGCGAGCAACTGACGCTGAACGGGAAGTTGGTTGCCGGCAAGGTATTGAACGATTGGCTTGGAGGAAGTGGTTGGGAATGACGGCGCTGGGTTTGGTTACGGCAGGAAGAGTCGTCTGAATATCAAGGAGGCCCTGTAGCGGGGTGGGTTGGAGGATAAGGAGATCCAGTAACCTCGCGAGTGAGGCAGAGATACTGGAGTGACCCTACCCAGAGGAGGACTCTGCCGGGGGTGTGGCCGCTCCTGTATGTCAAGCAGCGCCTCTCTGAACCTGGTTGACTCGAAGATATTCTGGATAGTCCGGGAAAATATCGCCATCATCAAGAGGACCGCTTTGGACGTCAGTCAGAGTAGAAAAGAAGTAGAAGAACGGACTTCCGGCTCGGACCTCAAGGACAAGAAGTATCTAGATATTTACTCGATGCTGCATCTCCGGCTCTTGTGATCTCCTTCATCCTCTCCTTCTCCTCCTCCTCCCGCTGCTACAACCGGGAGTTCCATTGATACTGGCACGAGTATCGCAATCGAGTGAAATTGAGCCAATGGCAACCAAGAGTCCAACCATTCCAATCACCAAGACCATCCGCAAGAGACTCGATGCAGCGTTGGTCTTCGACTTTGCCTACGTCCATGGCGTCTGCTTGCGACGCAAGCGTGTGACGGAGCTGCAACTGCTTCTACCGATCCTCGTTGCATCAAATGCCACCGAGAAGACCGCTCCTGATCCTGGTCCTGCTTCCGCTCGTCCGGGGCTTCGATGGGAGCAACCCGAGGCGCCGGTTGTCTGGTACGTGTGGACTGTCTGTTGACCAATGGCCGTTGTGGAGGCTGATGTATCGCTTGGCCCTCCAATCAAGTGCCAAGCGCACGCTTGGATCGAACCCTGTGAGCGATCACCATCAGCAACCTCCGGCCGATGACGGCGATGGCTCATCGTCGATCGACGACGAGACCGAGCAACTGTTCCACGAGCAACCATTGAATGCACAGCGGCAATGATGATGACGATCACTGCCGCTGCGAGCGATTGAGTGCGAGTCACAACAAGAACACGAACACACTAATATATCTACAATGAATCGTTCAATCACCACGACGTAAGTGAACGAGTGAGGGATTGAATGTATTGAGTTGGGTGTTAGCAACAGTGACAGTGGCTTGGTAGTGGTGGTGGTAGTACATGTCACTCGCATAGCGCAGCACAGCACAAACGAGTGGAGATGGGTAGATGGATTGATACAACTTGCACGGTACATGTGCTAGGGACACACGAGATATTGTGGCAGTGCCAGCACTTGCGATGCTGCAACACTATCAAACAGCCACGAGACATTGACCGGATTGTAATGGCGCACCGAGTCGGCATGGTTCGTTAGCCAGTCGGGCGACGTCAACACGACGGTCGACGGTGTCGCCTTGAAGAACTTGGGCGACACGGGCCCGAGCACATTGGCACCCGCGGCCTTGGCGATCTCCGCCACCGACTCCTTGGATGGCAGCACAAAGTCACCGACGAGATGCAGCGTGTACTCGGCCAGCAGCAACGGAGCCTGTTGCTCGCGACGTTGGCGTGCTCGCTTGGGACCACCGCGAACCGGTGTGCTCGAGTCGCCCTTGACCTCGAAGCGATCCTCGTCGACCCAGTCATCCTCCTTCTCGGACTCGAGAATCCCTGTATCGTCAATGGCGCGCCAGATGAGAACGGAGCCAAGTGCTGCCGCCAGTCGTCGGGTGAATCGACGTACAGCCATACGATAGAATCCACAAGCCTCGAGCGACGCCGAACAGGAACTTTTCGGTCCGTCCAGCGATGAGCCGCGAGTCGGTCTTGGTGATGACGTGCGTCACCTGTGCATGAGCGTCCTTGGTGATCGTTCCTCCGAACCGTGTGCATAATCTCGTGATACATGCCTGGCATCATTGGCAAAGGAATGAGCGAGCGAGATTGAATGAACAGCAGAGTAGTATGCGCGTACCACTTGGTCTGGCTGCAAGCCTGTTGGGAGGATACAAATGGAGGATTTGGTGGCTGATGGGTAGGTTCGTTGACGATGTGTACGATGAATCGGGTCGGGAGTCGGCTCGACAATCGGTGTCAGTTGGAGCTCGTTCGAGCCGCTCGTGCGAGAGGAACGACGAGGTGGCAGTGGGGTAGCAGCGGCAGCAGTGGTGGTAGTAGGAGTAGAAGTGGCAGCGGTTGTGGTGATGGCAGTAGCGGTGGTGGCGATGGCAGTAGCGGCGGCAGCGATTTGGGGCGATACCAGTCGAGCAGTACTCGAGGACACGGACGGTATGGCAGTCGGGGCAGTGGTTGAAGTTGAGGTACCATCGGGCTGCGGCGGTACTAGTGGCTTACGAGATGACGAGCGGCGTAGCGCCGTCGGTTGAGTGGAGTTGGACAATGTCGAAGTGGAACTTGGCGAGCGAGTGGTAGTGTTGGAGTTGGCTCGAGGAGGCGGAGGCGGAGATGGTGGCGGTGTCGTGATGACCTGGTCGTCTTGGAGGTCTGGAGTCGGTGGCGGCGTGGCTTGGTGATTGGCCGAGAGCGCTCGAGTTCGTGGCTTCAATGCTGGCGTGCTTGTAGTCGATGGTGTCGGCGTGGATATCGTCGCCTTGCTTGGGCGTCTAGATGAGCTCGATGCATTGGAGCGCGGGGTCGGCGTGGATGATGGAGTGGTTGCCAACGTCGTTGAGCTCGACGGCGTTGTTGATGTTGTTGATGTTGTTGATGTTGTAGCGGTTGTAGCGTTGCGCTTGGCAGAAGTACTCGTAGTGGCGGTACGTGTAGTGGTAGGCGTTGATGGTACGATAGTGGCTGAGTTGGCATCATTCGCCAGGCGAGGTCGCTTACTATCTCGCGAGAGCGAACGCCCTTGTTGAGCGGCGTCATTCACTTGTGCCATGTCGTCGGGAGTGTCGCTAGCACGTCGACGCTTGCGTGAAGCAGAAGTTGACGTTGTCGTCGTTGTCGTTGTTGATGAATATGATGCTACTGCTCGTGGTGTTGCAGGAGAGCTACTGGATCTTGTCCCATTGCGAGTCGGTGGCGGCATTGATGATGCTGTGGTTGTAGTTGTAGTGGCAGCGACACTCTTGCTTGGCAGACAATCGTCCTCGAGCCATCTGGTCGAGAAGCACGGCATCATCTCGAGTATCAAACACGCCTCGTTGAATGCCATCGAGATGTTGCTCACCATCCTGTTGCGTCGAACGTCGCGTTTGTACACTGGCACCTTGCACATTGGACAGCACGAGGTGTTGACTGTCCGCAAGGCTTGATAGATGCAATCTCTGTCGTAGCAATCAATCAAGCAACCATTGTCCATCACCCAATGGCGGCAGTATCATTTGGTCGAGTGATCGATAAATCATTTGAACGGTTGAGATTGGGCATTCGAACCAAGCAAGACCAGAGCGCGTGAGATATCGCGATCGATTCGAGATTGCACTCACTCACTCACACGCACGCACGAGCAGCTACGACATACTTGCAAAACGTATGCAGGCACGGCAACGAATGTGGCTCGTTCATGATCGATAGACTACCGTACAACAATCATAACCGCACCAAAAAACGATGAGGGTTACCTTCAATCACGAGAGAGAGAGAGAGAGAGAGAGAGAGAGAGAGAGAGAGATACCAGATGGGACAGCGCAGCTCGGTGCCGAGGGCATCGAATACTTTGGATAGCTCGGGACCGATACCGTCAGCCATCGTGAGAGCTATAAGTGAGTGAGTGAGTTGGTGAGTGAGTTGGTCGGGTACGACGATGTCCTTCCCTCGCAAGATGGAGTGTGTGGGAGAGTGAGAGAGTGTCGTGTGGTGAGCGAGGAGTGATGTGGTCTGGTGCTTCGAGGTCTCGATGTCGCGTTGTTGCTTCGTTGCCTCGCTGCTGCTGCATCATCTCGATACCAAGCTTGTTTGGGTTGGAGAGGATTGCATTGCGTTGCATTGGATTGCATTGGATTGCATTGGATTGCATTGGATTGCATTGGATTGGATTGGATTGGATTGCATTGGATTGGATTGGATTGGATTGCATTGGATTGGATTGATGATTGGATTGATTCGAATGATATCGATGTGAACGATACTCCATCACCAACACGCAAGTCATCGAGTTGTAACTATCCAGCAACACGGCATGTCGCTGCCAGATACACAACACACGACATACGACCCACACAACCTCCCTCGACGCTAGTATCTCCATCTCTTGCGAACAATCCATCGCGACTCGCTCTCTGATGGATCCAGTCAACAATGCCACCACAACATCGAGTAGTGCAAGCAGCTTCTCGAGCTTCACATCCATCGAGATCGTGCTGCTGCTTGATAGCGTGCTGTTTGTCTTGTCTTTGGCCTTGTTGATGGTGATCCGGCACTACTCGATCACGAGACCTCCTGCTGATATGAACTCGAATCTGTGGCAACGATTGTGGCGTCGATTTCATACCTACACTCATGAACTCGATCTGCGACATCCGATACGCTGGCTTCTCGATTCGACCTTGACCGATGATGCATTGGTACTTGAACGTTGTGGCCATGATGGTTTCTTGTATTTGAGGTGTGTGGATCGAAGGGCGTGAGCATCGAGCCCTCCTCTCCAATGCTCTAATGCCACCACGTCTCGACTCGGTCAGAATGCAACAACTGCTCGTGGTACTCTTCACTCTCTTGACGCTACTCGGCCTGTGTGTCTTGATGCCACTCTACATCTGGTCCGATACCGGACGCGTATCGGGATTCGATGCCACCACGGCATCCTTCACCGATCCATCTGCCACTGTTCTTTGGAGCACGGTATCGCGTACCTCTCTGCTCACTCTCCACCAAGCGAGGATCCTGACTCTCGTGGCTCGATTATGCGCACTTGGCGTGTGTGTAGGCAATCTTCTCAGCCATCACTGCCATTGCCACGATTGTTGTGTTATACTTTCTTGTACAATCCATTCGACACCAAGCCGCTTCCAAGGAGCCAACCGTGCGTCGAGTGGCGTGACATTCTCGCCATGATACCTTCTACTGACGCTCTCTGCTGTAGGCTCCTGATGTATCCATGTTCTCTGTCAAGATCACGAACCTGCCACGAGACGTGCTTGACAATCGTGTGTTGTACGACTATATGAACTACCTCTTTCCTGGGCATATCTTTCAGGTACTCTCGAGTTGACTGCGAGAATGCGTTCAGCACTCACTCTCGAGAATGTCCCGCCGCTATCTAGACCTACATTACGTTGGACTACCATGATCTATGGCAACTACGGCACCAAATCACTGCACTCAATGCCACGGTCTCGTACTACGTTGATCTCGTTGCCCGTGATGCCACTGGCGCGTATCATCGACCGACCATCATGCCGGGACCGTTTCCCCTGCTTCGACGGCTCCTTGGCACCGCTCCCGTCGATGCAATCACCTACTACGAGCAACAGAAGCTGGCCCTGCGCGAGCAATTCGATGCCATCATGGCGACTCCGATCCAACATCGAAGCACCGGCGTGGCGTTCGTGACCTTCTCCAACGTCCGTAGCGCCAAGCGGTATCTCGAGAACTGGTCGCGCTTGGTCTACAGCCGCCTCGACTACATTAACGACCTGGGCACCTCGAAGCCATTGCCTCAGCCACCTCTGATCCTCCCCAAGACTCCGCCAGTCGACGCCGCCACACCGCTACTGCACGACAAGCGCTCTGCTCGACCACGATCCAAGCACACGAGTCGTCGCTACGGCTCGCTGCTGCTCTCCGAGCTCTCGTCTGATGCCTCCGAGATGGAGGACATTCCCCTCGACGATGTAATCAGTCCAAGTCAACAGCAACAGCAGCAACAACAATGCGAAGAGAGTCTGTATGCTCGTCGCATGAAACTCGCAGCTCTTCACCAAACTCTCAATGTACGTGCACACTGTCTCGAATGCAATGCACTTGTCATGCGGTTCAACTCATCTTGCCGTGGGCACAGGTCGGCAAGTGGTTCGTATCCAAAGCACCACAGGTCGACGACATTCAATGGGAGTTCATTGGTGTCAGCATCACTCGCGCAGTGGTCATGTCAGTGTTCGTGAACTTGATCGTCGTAGCTGTACGTCTTGCAGACTCGTCTAGCGAGCGCGTTCCTGCGTACCCTACTGATCGTTGGGTCGCTGTGGTAGGTCTTGCTGTTCTTCACCTCCCCTGTCTCGATGCTCGATCGACTCCAAGAGACTGAACTCTGGCAGAGCCATCACCTCAACAACACGCTCGGAGCAATCGACCTTGGCGCACCGATTCAGGTGCCTTCGACTTGGCAGTCTCTGGCCACAGGAATCTTGCCGTCCTTGATGATGATGGCAATCACAGCCAGTCTCCCATATGTGCTCCTGTGTATGTTTCATGCTTGCTACTTTGGCTTGAGTTCACGTGGGTGATTGACTTGGCTGCCTGCCAACCAGTCACCGCCCGATTCGAGGCCCATCACACGAGCTCGGCTCAGAACATCTCGGGAATGATCAAGGTCTTCTTGTACCTCGTCTTTTCGATCCTGCTGCTGCCGTCTCTCGCTGTGGCCTCGATCTCGACCTTGCTCGAGGTTTCTCTCGGTGGATTCGAGACGGTGCGACCACTCGATCCATCGTCCGAGGCGTTGCTCGCGCCCCACATTGACTCGCGTGCTTTGCTCGATCAGATTGCAGCACAAGTTGGCGTGTTTCCCAATGGAGCATTCTTTGTCAAGTACTTGATCCAAGTGGCGTTTATCAGTGGTATGAGCCAAACTCGATCGTCGTCGATCAAGTGAGAGTGTTGCCTTGATGCTTATCCGCTCGTTGATTACATGCATGCATAGCCATCTTGAACATGTTTCGTATCCCCGACTTTCTGCTTGAAAAGTGGGGAGCTCTCAATGCTAATAACGTCGTCGAGCTCGAGAACGTCGAGCGACTGGGCGCCATACGATATGGCTTCGAGTACAGCTACATCTTGCTCATCTACACCATTGCGCTGTTCTACGGTGCCGTCGTGCCCCTCGTGCTTCCAGCGGGCTTGTTGTTCCTCGTGCTCAAGTTCTTGTTCGATAAGGTTCGTTTGATGAATGGTGGGAGATGGCGCATGTCATTCATTCGCTCAATCGCTCGATGATGCAGTACAACTTGTGCTTCGTGTATCCACCTGCTCCAGCGTCGCGCAGCACCATGACCCAAGTGGCCGTGGTGTTCTTGCTCGTCGGGCTCGACATGCATCTCGTGGCCACCTTCTCGTTCCTGTGCTTCACCAAGGCTCGCATCGACGCTGCGGTCTTTCTGCTGATGGTGACGATCGTCGCCAACATTGCTGGCTTCGCCATCTGCTTCCAGTACTTTCAGCATCTCAAGGAGGAGGAGGAGATCGAGGCGCGCTTCCACTGCGCCCACGCTCCCGACTGGAGCTCGTTCGCTGACGCGTACACCGAGCCGAGCCTCAAGGGCTTGCAGGACTTTATCTCGGCCGACTTTCAGGTCTCGAACCGAGTGCGCGATCTCAGCGATCGATGATGCTCGTCATCGTGCAGCTCGTGATCAATGTGTTGAGGATGCCTCTCTATTTATTGGATTGAGTTTGTATTTCACTTGATTGCTTGGTCAGATTGATGCATTGGTCGATTGATGGTGGGTGAGCACAGATTACGATTGATGGGTGGGTTGGTTGGTTGGTTGGTTGGTTGGTTGATTGGTTGGTTGGTTGGTTGGCCGAGGTTTTGTCGGCCTTTTGCGCGCGATCCTCAACGGGGGAGTCGCAATGCCGGAAAGACCCAAGTGCCCGGCTGTATCGGTGCCGACACTCCAAGACCGATCGACACTCGAGCAGCAACCACCGTGTAGTCGTCCGGCTTGCGAAGGAGCTTGAGAGGAGCCTCTCCGATTCGCCGCCTGAAGTACTCCTTCAAACGAGCTGGCGTCCACTTGATGCCCGTGTCGCGGTTCATTCGGTCCACAATCCACTCAGCGACGCTGCCGTGGTGCGCTTGACCTTGGTTGTTCTCGATCAGAAGATTGTCGACCACGCCGTCCGACATGGCCAACACGATGTCGCCGTCGAGGACGTGCGGCCTCGCGTAATGCACTCGGTGCATGTCGTCCTTCGTGATCCAAGTGCCGTGACTGTCGTACGCCAGTTGCAGCGGAGGAATCTTGCCTTCGTAGGAGTTGTGGAACGATGGCTCCGAGTGCGCGATCGATCGCCAGAGACCTGCTTGGCGACGAAGCAGGATCCAGAATCCATCGCCGGCGTTCGCCGTGTGGATCATGTGCTGTCGATTGCCCTCGGGACCGAACGAGAACAGCCGCACGACACACGCCGTCGACGCCGCGATCTTGCTCTTGTCTCGCAATCGTTGATGGCCGTTCGAGAGCTCGGTGGCCACTGCCCAGCTGAGTGCCGTTCGGCTTTCTTGTCGCAGCAGGTCCGAGTCTGCAACCTCGAGGAGAGCGCTCTCGCTGATGTTCTCTCTGCTGGATGCCACTGGCGACTCCAACAGCGTTCGACGATTGAACGAGCGAGCGAGAGCCTTCGAAACGATGTCGGGTCGAGTCGATGATCCGACTCCATCGAGCACTCCCAGCGCAAACGGGTTGGCGAAGAAGTCGTCCTGTTCCTCGCTCAGTCAGTTCTCGATCGTCGAAGCACAACGGCAAGCCTGCTCGCTGCCCACTCATGTTCTCGCACTCTCTCTCTCTCTCTCTCTCTGGTGGGCAAGTTCGTTCGTTCGTTCGTTCGTTCGTACCTCGCAGACGGGCTTGCGGTGCGTGGGATCTCGTTCGCAACAATACTGAATGTCCACAAAGAACGAGAATTGAGACACGAGCTCGCGAAGCTCCTCGATGCTCCAGATCGTGTTCGCAATGTCGTCCGAGCGCGCAAGCTTCGCCGTCGAGTGGTCGATCGCTTGCCATAAAATTGCATCTGGAAACGAGCCGCCTTGCATCGCTCGCTCTCGGTATTGTTGGAGTCGTTCGTCGTTGCTTCTCTCGAGCATCTTTTGCTCTTCCATCGATTGTTGAGAGAGCTCGTCGATGGATGGCAGGTCCGAGAACGCATAATCCCATTCTCCTTCTTCACATTGCTCCTCGAGCTCCTCAAACTCCAGATCCTCGTCAATCGATTCGTTGAGCGCAGCAGCCTCGCTGATATCCATGTCGAACGCGAGCTCTGCCTCCTGTGGCCCAGGTGCGATAGGCCCGCTCGTCACCATCATCGTGTCGACCTCGCTCAATGTTGCCGCTCTCGAACTGCGAGTGCGTCGCTGATCGATGCTCACTCTTTGCAACGAGATTGTGCTGCCGTCGCTCGATGGAACGCATGCCAACACATGACCCGTGGTCGGACTGGCAGCGTTGCCAATCAGTCTCCAACAATCAATCGAGTCTTGCTGGCCAACGAGCACCAGCACGTTGACCTTCAAGACCGACGCGAGCCACATCAGCGAGAACAGCTCCTCGCCATTGCCTTCGACTGCAAGCCGATGCGCGAGACTCTCTCGACTCATCACATTCCAGTCATCCATGAAGCTCTGTGGCGCATCAACTGCGATCGAGAACCACAGCTTGTCTCGCAGGAGCTCCGATGCGTGGTGCCTTGCGTCCTTGATGTTCTTGGGAAACAACGAGCACAACAACGCGCGACCGAACAGTGGTCGCTGGTCGTTGTCGTTGTCGCTGTCGAGAGGTTGCACATGAATGTCGCTCGGCAGTTGGCATGTGATCGGTTGCAACGAGGCCTGCTCGTTCTTCAGCCGAGACCAAGCATCGAACGCCGATGCCACCTCTTGATCGAGGTAAACACGATCGATGCCTTGGATCGGGCTGCGAAACCTCTCGAGCGAGCTGTGTTGCACGGCTGTGGCCTTGTGTGCCTTGCGCAACAGTCGCTGTTCGTTCGAGAGTTGGACCTCGTTCGATCGAGACTCGAACAATGCTTGTCGCAACCTCTCGTGTCGATACGCTTGAGAGAGCTTCTTGCCGCGATCGGCCCATGACGCCGCGTCGTCTCCGAGAGCTTGCTCGAGATGCAAGTCGTCCGACAGCTCGCGAATCTTGGACGCGAACTGTTGCAGCTCTTTGCCGATCACCGTCTCCTCGGGCTCCTCGGTGATGCACTTGAAGCATGTCTCGGCCAGTTGCTCGACGAGGCCCTTGCCGAACTCGCGCATGAACTTTCGCCGGTGTTTCTGCGGGTTCGGAATGCGCGAGAACATGGTCCAGCCTCCAATTGTGAACACGAGCTTCGCCAGTGGCGACACTGCCAGTTGCTCGCACGACTCGACTCTGAGAGGCCGATTCAGGTCGCCAATCGACCGCGTGAGCACGCGCTTGACTTCTGACGAGAGTTGCGCCACCATCGTCTGCACGACTTGACGGAGATACTCTCGTTTCTCTGGCGCAATCGATCCTGCTCCCGAGTGCACCACTTGCCATCGAGTGAGCAAGTTGAGAGCCTCCTCGAATCGCTTCACGAGCTCCGACGTGGCGCTCTCGAGTGTCGCCCGAGTGAGACCTTCCGAGCTGCTCAGTGCTTGCTCCACCACATGGCTGAACGGCTCGACGGCATGCTGCTCGACTCGTCCGACCCACGCCCTCTTCATCGCAAGCATTGAGGTTCGAGTTCGAGTCGCGGGAACGACTTGAGATCCAAGCTCGAAGGCAGCTCGTTGCACTCGCGAGATCTTGTCGAGAAGCCCGAGCGTTCCTTTCTGAATGATCGACATGAAGAAGAACTCGAGCAAGCCAAGAACCGAGTACATTTCGGTCTCGCCGTTGAGCTCGACGTCGAACACATCGGTTGTGTTCAACACGTTGCCCGTGAATCGGCGAACTGTCGGACCCAAGAGCGGGATCGATCCCACTCGCTCCTTCTGCTCGCGTTTTACCTCGCGCTTGAGCATCTGTTGTGCCGCGGCTGCGCGGCCTTTTCGGCACTGAGCTCTCGATTCGCGATGATCTCGAAGATCTTGGTCCGATACTGCTCCGTGCGCTCGCTCGAGGTTGCACATTACCGCCAAGCGAGCGCCCGAGTTCGTTCCGCCTGAAACGACACTGCGCCACACTGGAGTCTTTGTGAGAGCCTGCAACACATCCTTCGTGAGCTTGTCGCTGTACAGCACAGCCACGAAGCTCGTGTGCTCGAGGAATCGATCGCGAATCTGGTTGCGAATCTCGATCGGGTCGTCGGTTCCCGGCAGATCCACCAGCTGGCCGTTGGCAGGAGCCACTCTCGACGGACATCGAACGATCACCTTTCGGAGAGCAGGCAGCAATCGAGCTCCGAGATCCGCCGCTCGGCGATAGCCTTCGAACGACGCGACTTGCGCGAGCTGCTCGATCGTCGCGTCCTCGCGAGGTGGAGTCGAAGGAGCGCTCGAGTGCTCGGCAGAGAAAGGATTGTCGACAAAGCCTTGAGTGCATCGAAGAACAAGCTTCACGAACACTCGATCGGCAACTGCATCGAGTCCCGAGCCGAAGAACACGAACGACGTCGCCTTGTTGCGCTCGGTCTCCTCGTTGAGCGTCAGCAGTCGGCACAGAGCCGACACGAGACGTTCGAACTGAGGGCCTGGTCGATCGGCCTCGGCTGCAAGCTCCTCGAGGAACTGATCGCTCTCGTCGACATGACCGAGAATCGCTCCGACGTCCTCCAGCACTTGCGTCTGCTCGCTGGCGACTCCTTTCTCGATGCTCCACTTGGCTCGTTGAAGCAACGATGTCGCAGTGTCCGTCGGCGACAAGTACTCGGCCGATGCCATGTACATTTGCGCTCGACGAATGATGATCGGAACGGCGGTCGTTGTTTTGACTGGCATGCCGGCAGGCAGCAAGAACGAGTACTTCTCGTGCGCAGTGTCGGTGCACCACAGACGAGCTTGAGCCTCTCGCTCTTGTTCTTGGAACGTCTCGGACAGCATCTGGAGCTCTTCTTCCGAGGGCTGGAGGTATCGAGTTGGCGGGATGTCTGCGAGAGGATCATCCGGCTCGTTGATGTCGGCTCGAGCTTGAGTGGGCGCCGTGCTCTCATCGACGTCGGCTGTAGCTTGAGTGGGCACCGTGCTCTCGTCGCCGTCGTTGGTGACCATCACAAGACGCTCGAGCTCGGCCTTGATCTCCTTGCATCCTTGTCGGTACGTCTCTTCGTTCGAGCGAGACAGCAGCAGCATCATATCGATGAAGAACGACTTGCCGCATCCCGTCTGGCCGAGAAATGCGAACGAGTGGAAAGTGCCGTTCTCGGCCGTCTCGAACGGCTGTCGGAGGTCGGCCAGCAGCTCTTGCACATCTCGCACGAGATCATCTCGGCCTGTCTGTTGGAGTCGAGCCAACAAGTCCAACAAGATCGGAATTCGAGCTTGGATCGTCTGGTACACCGACTCGGCTCGCTTCGGAACGTGTTGGTCTGGCTCCTCGAGCGACGCAGCCTGTTGCGTGCGATGGCTGTCCAGAGCTTGATCGATCAGCCTTTCGATGTCCTCGAGTCCCTTGAGAGCGCTCAGCTCGTTGATCAAGCAATCATGCGCTCGCTTGAGGCTCTTGATCACATCGGGGCGAGAGAGCAGCCGATCCTCGAGATTCGATCCGCCGATCGGAGAAAGGAACACTCTTTGGTATCGATCGCGGAGTCGATTCATCGAGAGCGACCGGCTCTTGTTGGAGGCTGCTCCTCGAGCAATGTTGACCACCTGCCTCCAGATTGGCTTGTACGGCCGCATCATGAGTTTGAGGTTGCGCTCGCCTCGGCGCATGCTTGCACGTGACTCTTGCAGCGGCAGCTCGTCCCAGTCGTTGGTCAGAGCGTTGATGGCGACGAAGAACGAGAAGGCGTCGGGTTCGCCGGGCTTGGTCGGCGGCACGTTATGGCCCCAAGCGTCTCGAATCAAGGCGCCGATCTCGTCGCTCTTGCACACCCGCTCTCCCCAGCATTGAGCGGTGTCGTCACTGGCCGCTGAGGTGCTGGTGCTCGACGTGGAGGCGATCGGCGAGCCGCTGCTGCTGGCGGTAGTGCTGGTGCTGGTGCACGAGCCAGGTGCCGCTGGATGGCGAGGACAATACCAACGCTTCGAGCCCGAGGGAACACGCGAGCACTTCTTGCACATGGCCTTCTTGCACACCAAGCCTTCGTGCTGCCAATCGCACAGAACGAGCCTGTTGCGTCGATTGCCGCATCGGAGACACTTGCTGTCTTGCAGTCGCTCGAGGATCTCCTTGATGGCACGCTCCATCGCGCTGTGCAGCGCGATGTCGGTGGAGAACTGATCGAGGCCCGCTTGCAAGGCAAGCCACACTTGCCACTCGTAGCGGTACTTGCGATTACAACGTGCTATGACAACGTCATTCTTGAGACGATGAACGAAGCTTCGAACAGCGTCGGGCAAGTCGGGAATCGACCGCTTGAGTTCGCTCAACGCGACCTCCCAAGCTTCCTCGAGAGCTCGTTTGAGCGGCGTGAGGTTCTTGGCGAGCTTGCACACGGTTGGCGCGAGAACAGTGGCATGCTCTCCCCAATGCTCGTGCTCGCGTAGCCACTGGAAACTGCGCGAACGATCGTGCGCCAGCTTCTTGACGAACTGTGGGAGTTGCAACACCAGCTCGCGTAAGAGCTCGGCCGTGTCGGGGAGGACGGCAGTTCTCGGACGCTTGGCATCGCGAGATTCCTCATCGTCATCGTCCAGCGGGCGCTTCTTGTTCTCAGCCATCGGATCTGCAGGTGAGCGAATCGTCAGAATGTTGGACAGGATGGTATGGAGCTCGGAACAGAACAGGGGACGTACGTTTGGGTGGTAGGGCCTTGGCACGACACTGAGCGACACAGTACGGCGGGAGAGGTGCGGGGAAGGGCTGGGCAGGAGCGGGGGCAGGTTGGGTTGCGACTGCGACGAGGAGCGTTTTTATAGCCCGTTAGTTGCAGACCGCACGGCGCGGTTTTGTGACGAAGTTGCAGAGCGCAAGTCTGGATGGCCGCAAGGCCACTAGGCCGCAAACAGAACTCATCATTACAATATTCGACTACGAGCAAATCGCGGCACACGACCCTCGACACAAGGCTCTTACACCGTCCAAGCGCGATGTTATTGCTCGTTGTTCGTGGTGCTGCATACTGCATCGCAGGCCTCTCAGAGCTGTATCTTCAGAGGCTTCCATTCAGTACATGTAAGGTACAGCGCGGCAGCGATGGATGAAGGGGAGGGCAGGCGTCGTCCGAGTTCCTTGCAACAACAGCCACCTCTTGCAACCAGGTAGCAGCTCATTTGCTTCTCTCACTGCTGCGCCACATTACTCGTGCTCTCACTGCTATCGCACAAGGATGGCAACTCAACCACAACCAGTACGGCTTGTTGATTGGTGACGAGTGTGTGGATGGATTCTTATGATCGAGTGTTTGTAGATACGATTGACTATCCGATGGGCTGCTTGAATCGCTTCGATGATGCACTCTGCCACATTGAAGCCTCATTCGATTCCTCGTCCAATGGGTCCGTTCCAACGGCTGAGGCAGTTTCCACTCATCTGGCCGCGAAGATTCTTGTTGGACCTGGCGATCTCTTGCTCGTGTCGGGCGCCATCGTATCGCCACACGCCCTCCGCAGCTGCACCTTTGATATATGGTTCTGCATCGATGCTGCTCAATCATCGGCGGCGTTCTTCGTTCGATCACTTGCCATTGGTCGTGTTGCTGGTCGGTCGTTTCCCAGTGTGCGAGTTGGCCTCACAACCAAGTCCATAACAGCAGTGGACTTTGTGTCTCAGTTGCGGCTGCTCGATCTCGAGCATGCTCTCGATCCGAGCTCTTCCATCACGATATCTGTTGGTCCTGACGTGCCATATCACAACATCGAGCCCGAGGAGACTTCATATCTCGAATATCAGGCACCGACTGCGATGAATCCGCGCGAGCTTGCTGCTCTCATCGTATGGCACTCGATTCCACTTCTAAACTTGCCGCCTCAACAACATATCACTCCAACGTTGAGCATTGGTGTGCGTGATTCATCATGGAAATGTGTGGGAGTTCATGTACCAGACATCATTGAGGATCTGGAGAACGAGTTGTCGAGTCAATTGACAAACGTGTTCCCTAGTTGTATTCAAATGTCGGTGACACTACATCGTGTGGTATTCGACGTTGCACAACTCAATTCCATACCCATCCGTATTGTGCTGCCATCCTCTCCCCATGGTCAATTGCCAGCCAATGTCCGAGATCGAGGAGTGCCAATCATCTTGAATATCGACGGCGAGGTTGATACCAAGCAACAACAGAGTGGAATCGTACTGCTCGATAACGAACCACTCGCGAGTTCTTCGTTGAATGTGCAAGAGTATGAGTCACTCGAGCAAGTGGATGGAGTCATTTTGCGAGATTACTGGAAGGTCGTGGTCGCTTTGAGTGCACCGGCCAACATTCCTCGGGTCTTTGGGGCTACCAAACCATGCCATGTCGAGGGCAAGAGGCTTCTACCGTCGTTCGACTCGAGAGTTTGGCACTCGGACGGTGAGCCCAAGCATGCGATGAGGTCGTTTGACGCTTGGCTTCGCGCGGCACCCATCAGCTCTTCGTTGCGTCGATGCATGCAATCCGAATCCGTCATTCGAGTTCTTGCTTGTGATCCACGGTACCACGAGGGAGCGATGGCTGTCGGTGGTGTGCTTCAATTCCATTTTATACTGGATCCACAAGCGTTCGCGTGTCCGGTCGAACTTGATCGCAGACTCTCGGATGCGTACGACATGTACACCGAGATACTGATGGTCATCGATGAGAGCACCGATGCTCAGTACCTCTCTTCGATGACTCTGTTGACTCAATGTTTGCGCCATGCGGTCATTGTTGCGCACCCGGGCTCGTTTGAAGCATTGACCAATCGATGTCGAGAGTTTGGTTGGAGTGTGGCAGGAGTACTTCCACCGCGACCAGCACTCGCCCAACCCGTCGCGTGTTACCAGCTGTCAAGCGTGGGACTACATGCAAACACCTCCATGCCAATCCCGCGTGGGTTTGGGCTGCTGGACTTGTTGAACGTCGACACGACTATTGACAGCCACCAAGCGGCTTGTGCCTTTGTTCGTGGTGGACCGCTTCAAGCCGAGATACTGGATCACCTTGCTCCACGAGCACAAGCCTCGCACATTTCGCAATTGCTGCAACAGCAATTGCAGCTTGCGTTGCGCACTGGTGGTGTGGTGCCGCTCACACTCGGTCAATTATCGCCGCTCTCGGGAGCGACGACCATTGCTTGGCAGGCGTTGCGAGACACACAATCGCAACTCAGCATCGCTATCCTTCGACGAACAATCGCCGATGATGAGTGTTCGATCGATGCCCTCTCGACCTACTTGCGCTGGCAATGGCAAGAACGACGCGCTGCGATCATTGTATTTTTCGACCGGAATCATACGTCCAAGTGGGATGCATTACTGAACGTTGCAGCGCCAGTGGTGTTGCTTCGAATCGTATCCTCGCCGTTCTATCGATGCGACTATCAACTCGATCCGTTGATCCTAAAACAAGATGTACCACGAGTATCGGCGACTCTATGCGCCCTTTCCAGCTCATCACTCTCTCAACCACGCTCGACAGGCTCAATGGACCGCCATATGATTCACCATATATTGTCGAACATCTTTGCAAGCGACAACGTCGTTGCATTCGTTCAGCAACAAATCAATCTTGTGTCTTGTCCCGACTGTTGCCATATCGATTGTGAAGCTGCTCGCTATCGCTCAGTTCTCAAGCAACTCGCTTTCCTACACGCCTACGGTTCAACTCATCGAGGCTTGCGTTACACATTGGTTCCAATGGAATTCCGGCAGCACTTCCCAACGAGCTCCTTGGCTTCCAAGGCTCCATGTGCGCTACTGCGCATCGTGCATTCGAACGAAGGCTCGGTAGTTACCATGTGGCATACGGTTCTCGCTTTCTCTGTGTTGGAAAGTCTGCACCTGCCATGTTTTTTGCCGCCCGATGCTTCTGGCAAGATTTGGCCCACGAACATTGCACCGAAGCTTGCGTATTTGCGTGAGATGCTGGCCGGTATCAAGGCGAGAGACGCTGCCGCAGCTCAAGCGATTGCTTTCGACATTATCTTCAACAATCGTGGTGATTGCGGCTTCTCTCGCCTTGTCAACGAGCTCGTCACGATGCAACAACCCGGCCTAGTCGAACAGCTCTCTGCCATCATAGAGCTGGGAGAATCGCACCAACTCAACATCGACCACTTGCATCTACTCCGCTCTCGCGTACTTCTCCGGGCGAGTCTGATACACGACGCTCTTCGCGCGATCGAGGCCGTCCAAGAGCCGCAGGCGAGCGAGTACCCGTGTTTGTACCAGCGCAGTGCCTGCCATGTCGCCAGAGCCCTACAAAACAAGAAGTATCGAGAGTCGTGCGTGCCACTCCTCACGCAACTTTGGAGAATGTCGTCTGAGCAGGCGAACAAAAATCAACTTGCTCATGTCGCCAAGCTCGGGTTGAGATTTGCCTGGAGCACGGAAGACGCACAACTCCAGTCTCTATGGGAAGCACGCCAAGCGGCTTATCCACTGCCTGCCGCTACGGTGATACCGCCTGAGCTACAATTGCCTCCTCAATACCAGTGAATACACTTACCATTCCGTTGATCGACTGACAGGCAGGCGTACCAACATGCCTCTATGGTTGAGAGGACCTTTACGCTCGCGATTGCTTTACGTGCCTCTCCGCCTCAGAGCGTGGCCCCTCTTGCTGATGCAGCAGTGTATCACGTGGTTTACTTGCTTGTATCAATCCAGAAAATCCAAATCGCTCAGTGTCTCGAGTATGCGATCAGGTTAATCGAATGGCATGCATATGAGTATTCATTGGAGGTGATTGGCAATGAGAAAGCAATAAACTCGCTTCATGTATGTTTTGCTAGCGGTTGCCAGCTGCCGAGGGAGATTGAGTGAGCTTTGCCGAGATACTGGTCGATGGGAAGACCCGCACCATATTGGCAATTTCGAACACCGCACCATACGTCATTGTACTTGGATCTTGATGTCTGCGGCAGCCTTGCTTCGTTGACTTGACGGTGTGGGTGCCCGCGTTCGGAAGGTCGATGCTCATCACCATCGACGCAGTAATAATCGTACTTTGGTTTGCTGGAGGAGAATGGGGGCACGTTGTTCCTGGGTATCACTTTGATGCGGAGATCCTCGATAATGAAACTTGAAGAATTTGATTGGTAGAGTGGTGATTATTCTCACTCTGATATCATCGTCTGGAGTGGAGCAGTAACGAGCGTGAGAGAGATAAATACGTATCGGCGACCAAAAATCTACGAGCGACAATAACCCATCTATATCGATACACAGAATCAGAATCATAAAGCCCCAATGTTTTGAGAGGGATAGCGGGTCATTTGTGCACACAACAACACGATAACACCATATGGCACGTACTCTGGTTGTTGGCGGCTGTATGTGTGCTCTCATCAATAAATCCGTATGCGTACCGCAGAAAAATATATCCATCACCACAGAGCTTGAATATTGTGTGCCGAGTGATGAACCTGGGGTCTACGAGTCGAACAAGCACCAAGTACGTGAGAAGGAGATTGATATGTTGACGATATGAGAGACACACAGAAGCAAACGAATGGGACGGGGTACATATTACGGGGTACGATACGATGCTGCCTCTGAGGAACTCCATCGCCGTCACGAGAAAAATCAATACCATCCACCAAATCAACTCGGACGCCCTCCAAACCACTCCAAACTCACCATAATGATGATT
>Ga0209935_1002974_pt1 | contig 18769 bp, 22 predicted proteins | sample ThiBio_1000_plan_2_FD_183958 | JGI IMG/M metagenome (GOLD analysis project Ga0209935, IMG submission 183958) | Wastewater bioreactor microbial communities from Cape Town, South Africa - Thiocy_cont_1000_plan (SPAdes) | ecosystem: Engineered > Bioreactor > Thiocyanate-remediating >... | reverse complement strand
ATGGTTGTAGGGCGTGTTCTTGACGAGCTGCTCGAACTTTTCGCTCACCAGCTGCCACAGTTGCTCGGGGTGAGCGCCACGGTAGTTGCGAGCTTCGAACAGGAGTGAATTGGCTTCAGCCTCGTCTGTCAAAGCGAGAGAGAGCGAGAGAGAGAGAGAGAGAGAGAGCGACCGCCGAGTTTCGTGTCAGTGCTGCGTGCAAAGCGTGTAGCAAGCAAGCAAGCAAGCAAACATACCGATGATGTTCATGTGTCGTACGCGAGCCTTCATGCCGATAATGTCAGACTCGAGAATTGGCACTGGCAGTTGCGGCAACTTGCGCAACAACAGCGTCTCGCAATGCAACCGAGCACTAAAGAATACTGTTCATCATTCACAAAGGTGCAGAGCGTGAGAGAGAGAGGACGCCACAGAGAACAGCGTGCGCGCGCGAGAGTTACGTACTTCCACTCAGTTGCTGCAAACGGTTGATCCATAGCACCGGGTCGATGCCCAGGCGGAGGTCGTAGTCGCGGCCCTTCTCGACGCTCTTGAACACTCGCTCACCGCTAAACGTGCGGTTGATCTGGTCCTTGAGAGTCGTGGTCCAATAGCTCTTGGGATCAATGTCGCTCGTCGGCTGGCGATCCGAGAGCACGGTGTTCCATTGCGATGAGTGCTCGGTGACCTTGGAGGTGCCGGTGAAGAGAATCGACAGAAAGTTGAGAATCGTCGTGCGCCACGGGTCGATCGATGCCTTGCGCTCGATGGTCGCCACTCGCAACAGGTGGTTGAGGTGGTTCTTTTGGCAGCGCGACACCATCTCGGTAAGGAGGAGTCGCCTGATGGCAGGATGCGAACAATGCGCTCGGATTCCTACAATGCAATTCGAGCTTCGAGTGAGCCGCACGCAATGGCAGCAACAACAGCAGCAGCAGCAGCATGATCAACGTACGACCCAGATGGCGCACGTTGATGCCATAACGATGCAGCTCTTCGCATAGTCGGACGCTGGAATCGATATCGATCGCATACGAGGTGTCAAGATAAGAGAGCGAAGCGAAACGCGAGTGCGAGGTGGCGAGCTGGCGCCGCGTACGAGTGCAACTGATCGGGATCAATGTTGTCGAGCGTTCGTGCAAAGAGCGGAATGACTTCGGTATGAAGATACTTGGTGGCGGCCTTGACGGCTTGGTCGAGTTCGTCGCGCTGCTCCTCGAGCTGGAACTTGGAGAAGGCATCGCTGCTGAGTGGCGTGGCGTAGCGTTGCAGGAGCTCTGGTCGTAGCAGTTGCGAGAAGATGGACTTGGTGCATTTGCTGCGCCGAACATCACACTCGCTGTGTAAGGACACGCAGCTTGCCAGCACCTTGTCCCGTCTTGCCGTATGTGTCGTGGGGTGAGAGAGGTGGTTTTGTCGCATACCTTGGAGCCTCGGGAGGAAAGCATCGTGCAAAGTCCAGCAGGTAGTACTTGCCGTCCTTACCAAGATGGCCCTCCATGTCGGCCGGGCCGTGCATGGTGACGCGGTCGCCGACCAGATGCGGCTGCAGGCGGATCTTGCGGCACATTCGAGCGATCGATCTGGCGAACGGTGCCAAGTCGCGTCGCGTGAGTGGCTCAGCGAGCGCTTGGCGCATCGGGGAGAGGGAGGGCCAGCACGTACTTGCGAAGCAACGGATCCGAGTCGTGCACCGTCTGGCCGCCGTCGGGGCTTCCATAGCGGATGGTACCTTGTGGGCCTGACGGCGTGACGGGCAGGATCGACACGGCCACGATGCGGAAGCCGCGATAGTCGATGATGGCCATGAGCGGAAAGTGTAGGTCGGGTGTCTTGGTGTTGTAGCACGCGATCAAGCCCTGCACCATACGACGGAGATGCAAACGAACGTCATGAGAATCATGGACAGCCCACGTGACGAGCCTGCGTGCTCGGGTGAGTCATACACGCAGATCATGCGATGCGGCCTTGAGTGCCGCAGCGTCGTCGGCCTTGTCGCCGCCATACAGCCAGACCTCCCTCTGGCCTTGAACGACCGGCGGCTTGGGTTCGATCGAGCTCGCATACGCACACGAGGCGTAGCCACTGATCGAGACGTAGGACGAGGCCGACGAGGTCGAGGTGTAGTCGTGCTTGGGTGCCTCGGGCTCGGGGTCGTTGAGCGTAAAGTTCGGCACGAACTTGGTGCTCGAGCCGTCGATGCGAATGTCCTTGGGAATCTTGAACAGGATCGAGTGGCAGAGATACTTGACGCCTGTTGTAGGCACAACAGCGCAATGCGCATCACTCATCGATCACGACGATCACGACGCCACGACGCCACGACGGGAGGTAGTCGATTGGCAGGCGCGCTGCGCTGTATGCGCCAACGACGTACCTCCTGCGATGCCACCGACATTGATGGGCTTGATGGTCTTGTTCTGGTCGGGTACCGAGAGCTCCGAGATGATGATCTTGCCGTAGGTCTTGGCGACCGACACGAAGCCGTGGCCGAGATGAAACAACGAGCGCTGTCGGCACTGCTCCTCGTTGGCGTCGAGCAGCGAGTACGGCGGCAGCGACTGGAACAGCATGTTCCAATCGACTCCGGTCGAGTGCTGTTGCATGATCTCTACGGGGCAGCCCACTATATAGAGTGACACGAAGAGTAACAAGCACGAGAGAGAGTGAGTATCGACAGCAAGGAATGGTGTGGCATCAGGATGACGTGAGGGAGCTGCGTGGTGCTCATATGGCATCTGGCGCGTAGCGAGACCTGATATCTGGCTGTCCTTCCATTGGAAGGCATCGGCAAAGAGGTTCTCGGTGGAGTCCGACAAGCGGAACGAGACAGGTCGAGTGGGTGAGGTGGCTGCACGTAAGGTCGATGGCGACGAGACCAGCGAGCCTTGGTTGGATGGCACCGAGTGCGCCTGGTCGCGCGAGCTGCGCAGCGAGCTGCCGGGCGTCGTGGAGCACGGCACGCGCGACAGCAACGAGTCGCACGACGACGTCAGGAAGCTGCTACGCTCGGAGCGCGTGTCGGACATGTGCGGCCAGCCAGCCGAGTCGGTGAGCGGCGTCGGCGTGTGGAGACAGTCGGGCAGGAAGAAGCTCGAGCGGAGCTCCTGGCCGTGCGCCTGGCCGCTGGTGTCGTGGTGGCTGTGGCGCAGATGCGAGTAGCCCTCGTGGCGCGGCACCACGGGGCTGCCATGGTCGCTGCCAAGGAACGGGAGATCGTCGTCGTCGTCCATCGGGGAGGCTCGCGTGTGCACGCACGACACGAGCGGGCGACAAGCTCGCGTGTGCACAAGACTCGGCGAACGACGACGAGGGCGCGAGCGAGTGCGTGGCTGTCAGACCCGACGACCAACGACAGCAAGAGAGAGAGAGAGCGTGCGTGTGTGTACGAGACTGGGACAGTCACGAACGAGTTGGAGAGCTTGGTCGAGATTGGTCAAGTCAGTGGGTACGCAGGTACGAGGGAGGGATAGAGCGAGAGAGCAGCCACACGCAGCGGAGCACGAACGAACGAATGGCGCTCTCTGCCTCACTAGCAGAACCTCTCGGAATGCTCGAGCGACCCAGACCAGCCTGGAGCCTCGATACTCTCGCAGCTGATTCGTTCGTTCGTTCGTTCGTTCGTCTCTCACTGTCTGTGCGTAGGTGCGTGCCATCGAAGGCGAATCATCGAGAGTTCTCCTGGACTTGGCGGCATTGAGGTGGTGTTATTGTTAGGCGCACCTCGATGCTGTTCCCGCGATATCCGACCAATGTACAGTTTACTCAAGCTGTGTGTGATAGATCAATGAGATCATCGAGGCCATCATGTTGTTGTTGACTCGCTTCCTGTGCCACACGTGCTCTCGGCGCAGCACTTGGCGAGGTAGTCTTGCAGGGTTTGGTTGGAGAGCTTGTGCTCCGGCGGCACGTCCGACAGCGGATTGTGCACCATGAGCAAGGTCGCGAGGTTCGCGTTGGCGCGCTTCATGGCCAAGATGCACGGCGGAATGGCGTGGAAGTCATTGTAGTCGAGCAGCAACGTGCGCAAGGACGTGAGCTCGCGCAACGACTCGGGCACGGTGTGCAGCTGGTTACGAGCGGCGCTGAGCACCGTGAGCGACGACAGGCGCGACAAGTCGCACGGCAGCTGCGTCAGCTGGTTGCTGTAGACGTCGAGCGTGCGTAGCGATACGAGCGAGCACACGTGCTCGGGCAGCTGCTGCAGGCGGTTCCACGTGACGGTGAGGGTTTGGAGTGCCGTCAGCGCGGCGATCGAGTCCGGCAGCGAGGCGAGCCGGTTGCTGGCGAGCGAGAGCACCTGCAGCGAGGCGAGGTTGCCGATCGAATGTGGCAGACGTTCGAGCTGGTTGACCGAGAGTATCAAGGTGCGCAAGCGCGACAGTGAGGCGAATGACAGCTCATCGACGTGCGATATCCTGCCAGCACGAACGAGAGTGAGTGTGAGCGTGGTGCGTATTGGCAGGCGCACGTACTGATTGTAGGAGGCATTGAGGAACTCGAGCGAACACAAGCGACCGAGTTCAGGTGGTAGCGTCGTCAAGAGATTGTCGGTGATGCGCAGCTCGCGCAGAGCCTCGAGGTGCGCGACGGCGGGCGGCAGCGACGGCAGCTGGTTCCACGAGAGCGACAAGCGAGCCAGTCGCGTGAGTCGCGTCGTGAGATCGAGTGGCAGCTCGGTCAAGCGATTGTTGGGGAGCTCGAGAGTGTCTAGGTGCTCTGCATACTGGTAGACCTCGTGAGGGATCGAAGTGAGGTCGGTGCCTGATAGTTTGATGGTTGTTGGTGTGGTTGTGGAGGAGCTCATGGATCGAGATCGATTGAGAGCGACGTGTTCTGTGCTTGTTCCTCAGGCGAAGCACGGCAAACTACAAAAGCCCTCTCGATCTCTCGCTGCTCATCCTCTTGTTCTCTCCTCTCTCTCCTCGCCACATCCATCACGCGATACTCACTCACTCTCTCGTATCGCCTCATCTATCACTCATTCTTCTCCATTACGCACCCCCACTTCCCAGCTGCTACTCCTCCTGTTCCTCCTCATCATCAGTGCGCTTGGTTGATCAAACACAAACAATCTCTCTCTCTCTCGCTCTCTCGCTAGTGCGTGAGCGACTCGCTCGTTGAGCATTATGGCGTTCACTGCTGGTGGTGGCGCCTTCGGAAAGACCTTTACTGGTGCTGGCGCTGGCTTTGGTGGCGCCGGTACTGGTGTTGGTGGCTTTGGAGGCGCCGGTGCTGGTGCTGGTGGCTTTGGCACTGCGTTCAAGTCTCCCACTACCGGCACTACGTTCGGTGGCGCTGGCGGTGCTTTCGGTGGCGCAGCGGGCACTGGCGCCTTTGGTGGCGCTGGCGCTGGCGGCGCGTTCGGTGGCGCAGCGGGCACTGGCGCCTTTGGTGGCGCAGCAGGTGCTGGCGGCGCGTTCGGCGGCGCTGCGGGCACTGGCGCCTTCGGTGGCGCAGCAGGTGCTGGCGGCGCTTTCGGCGGCGCTGCGGGCACGGGCGCCTTCGGCGGTGCTGGCGGCTTTGGCGGCGCTGGCGCTGGAGGCGCGTTCGGTGGCGCTGGCGCTGCTGGAGGCTTCGGAGGCGCTGGCGGTACGGGAGGCTTCGGAGGTGCCGGTGCCGCTGGCGGCGCGTTCGGCGGCGCTGGCGCAGCAGGCAGCTTTGGCGCGTTCGGTGCCAAAGCCGCAGGCAGCCCTCTCGGCGGCGGCACCGGCTTGGGCGCCGCCGCTGGTGGTGCCATACCGACGACGAGCGGCAAGTTCCGCGCCTCGAACGGTCCCGAGAACACCGTGCTGCAGACCATCTCTGCGCTGCCCGAGTTCCAGGCCTACTCGTTCGAGGAGTTGCGCCTCGCCGACTATCGCGTACACAAGCCGCAACTCGTCAGCGGCGCCTTCGGTGGCACTGGCGGCGGCCTCGTATCGGCCGGCAGCCCTGGCACGGGCTTCGCGTCGCCGTTGGGCGGCGGCGCTGGCGCGACGGGCGGCTTTGGCGGCGGCCTCGGTGGTGCCGGTACCGGTGCTTTCGGCGCTGGCGGTCTCGGTGGCGCAGGTGCCGGTGGCTTCAGCACCGCAGGCGGCGCGTTCGGCGGCGGCGCAGGTGCCTTCGGTGCTGGCGGTCTCGGTGGCGCTGGCACAGGTGCCTTCGGCGCTGGCGGTGCGGCTGCGTCGCCCTTTGGCGCTGCTGCCGGAGGTGGCCTCGGTGGCGCCGGTATGGGCGGCTCGCCGCTTGGCGGTGGCGCATTCGGCGGTGCTGGCGGTCTCGGCGGCGGTGGCGCATTCGGCGGTGCTGGCGGGCTCGGTGGCGGTGGCGCATTCGGCGGTGCTGGCGGTCTCGGCGGTGCTGGCACGGCTGGCGGGCTCGGTGGCGGCGGCGGCGCTTTCGGTGGCGCATTTGGCGCTGGAGGTCTCGGTGGCGGCCTCGGTGGCGCTGCCTCTCCAACGGGCGGCGCATTTGGCGCTGGCGCTGGAGGTCTCGGTGGCGGTGGCGCCTTCGGAACGCCTGGCGCCCTCGGTGGCGCTGGCGCCGGCACAGGCGCCTTCGGTGCCGCTGGCGCAGGCAGCCCGGCGTTTGGCGCTGGTCTCGGTGGCGGAGGCCTCGGCGGCGCGGGCGGCGCTTTTGGCGCTGGCCTCGGTGGCGGCTTGGGTACTCCTGGCGTCGGTCTCGGTGGCGGAGGCCTTGGCGGCGGTGGCGCGTTCGGCGCCGGCCTTACTGCCGCGACCGCCGGCGGCCTCGGTGGCGCAGGCGCCTTTGGAGCGTTTTCGGCGTCGCCTCTCGGAGGAGGCCTTGGCGGCGGCGCGTTCAGCGCCGGCCTCGGTGCGGGCTTGGGTGGTGCTGGCGGTGGCATGCTTGGCGGCGTGCCAGCCACGCCCGCCGTTCCCAAGATCGATCTCGCCACATGGTCGCCGTTCGGCAAGACTCCTTCCTTCAAGGTCGCTGACGCCAAGGACCAACTGGCGTCGGCGGCTGCCAAGTCGGCTGGTGCCGCCGGCGGCTCCAACAAGCAGGCGGCCAAGGCCGGCAACGGCTTCCTGACCTACAAGCTTGTGCCTCGGTGTCCCGCGAGCGTCGCCAACAAGATGTCGCTCTTCACCAGCCCGCTCGAGCGTCAGGACCTCCCGCCCGAGATCTTCCTCACCACTTCGACTCCGTCCGCGGATGAACTCGACCTCGACCCCAACAATCCTCTCTACGACCTCGACAACCTCGAAGACTCGCTCACGACCTCTGCTCCGACCTCGTCGTCGTTTGCTCGCGACCAACAACAACATCAACAACAACAACAACAACGCATGAATTCGGCTGCTGGTACCATCTCGACACCAATGCCCGCTCGGCCAGCACCGGTCAACAGCACGCCCGTTGCTAGCTCGAACAACAGGGCCAACCCGAATGCGCCGAAGCTCACGCTCGAGGGCTACTACACCGAGCCGCCGATCGAGCGCCTCGTCCAGTACACTGATGAGCAGTTGCGCTCGGTGGCTGACTTTACCGTGGGCCACCGAGACTTTGGCTCGGTGCGCTTCATCGGCCACACCGATGTGCGTGGTCTCGACCTCGACGCCATCGTTCGCATCACCAACCGCTCGGTCACCGTGTATCTGACACCGGAAACCACGCCGCCGGTCGGAAGCGGCCTCAACAAGTCGGCCGAAATCACGCTGCGCAACTGCAAGCCCAAGGCGCGCGAGGCCATGCCGCAGTATGTGGCTCGTCTCCGCGCTCATGCGCAGCAGCTCGACGCCGACTTTATCGGCTACGATGAACTTCGCCAAGAGTTCAAGTTCCGCGTCGCCCACTTTACTACGTATGCCCTCGACGACGACGAAGACGACGAAGTCGCCACTCAACAGCAGCAACAACAACAAGCACACGACGATCACTCTGACGGAGACGGAGATGCCGACCAGGACGACAACCGCGACGATGAAGACGACGACGATCAAGCAGAAAACGACGACCGTGACGACGACGACGACGAGGACGACATGATCCCGGTCGATGATTTCGATGATGAAGCACCACCGAATGTTGCATTCGATCACGAGGCTGACGAAAGCGATGCCTCGTACGATCAAGAAGGCGACGACGAGGAGTACAAAGAAGACCAGCTGCTTCGACAGCGTCGTCAGGTGTGAGCACGTCCCTTGCCTCCTCCACAGTACTACTGCTGCTGCGCTTCGTTGTGATGCTATGCGTTCGTAGTGTGTTATCCACCCCAAATATGTGTCTTGTCTCTGTCTGTTGTATCTTGTTTGTTTGATGTCGCTCTTGTTGTCGCTTTAATATATCTCGCACTCGTGATTTGTATTCGTGTGTGCGTGTGTGGTAACCAACAACAACACTTGGTGTTTTTCTCGTACTTGATTCTATCGCCCGCCATTCTTGATGATGGAGGACCTACTAACACTGAGCGCAGGCTCGTGCTTACGATGATGATGAGGAGGATGATGACGACGATGACGACGAGGACGACGAGGATGAAGAAGCCGTTGTTGCGTCTAGCGCAGCTGCCGAGCAGCTCGATCGAGGCGACGAAGCGTTGGGCGCCTTTTATGCGAATCCCGACAAGATTCATAAGATGGCGGTGCGTCAGCCCAACCAGCGAACCAGCTGACTTTCTTCTGACTTTTGTGTGTGGGTGCAGAGCTTGTTCGACTCGACGCCGACGCCGTTTCGTTCGCCTGCGCTTACTCGTGACGACGAGCAAGAACAAATGGACGACGCACCGCGGTCGCCGTTCCCGAGCTCGCGAGTCGGCGACGCATTCATTATCCCGCATGCACAGCTGACACCCAAGCCCTTTGGTATTCGTTCGTTCGATACGCGCTCGCCGTTGCCGTCTGCTGCAAGGCCTGCGCACCGCGGTCTCGGTGGCGCTCGTGCATCGCCGATTCTGGCAGCTGGCGTTGGACAGCAACGAGACGCTGCCCCCACCGAGGGCAACGCGATCGACGACGACATTGCCGCAGGCAAGATGGCCAAGAAGATGCGCCGCCACGGTGACGTACCGCTGAGTTGGATCCCGCCTCCAGCGCAACCGGCCTTGCCGATGTTGGCCGACGTGCGTGGCTTCCGTGCCGACGACGCTGGAGCCGGCCTCCCGCACGACCACCTGTACTACACGGGCCAATCGCAGCAAGACATGAGCGTCTTTCTCGGTTGCTCGTTCCGCGTCGGCTGGGCACCTGACGGCACCTTTTATCACGCCGGTCGCAAGGTACGCCACGTGCATCCAGGAGGTCACCTGCTCTGCTGCTGTAGTGGCGAGTTGCCTAACGAGATGGGCGCTATGCAGTGGAGCGTGGTCGACAGCACTCCCGACAGCGAGAGCACCACCACTCACCCAGTGTCTCACGTGATTCATCGTGAACACCTCCTGCCGCAATCACGAAAACAAGGTATGTCTTGGCACACGAGTGCGCCTGTCTCACTCACGGCTGGTGGTATCTCTCTGTCTCTCTCACACACGCGGGATCGTCGCATCCCGATTGTGCCGTTGACAGCACTCCTGACGGTCGTCAAGGGCCTGTTGGAGAGGCACCTCGATGACAGCACGGTGGCGCAGCTGCCGGCGTCACTACAGGAGGTGGACGAGAACATGCGCAGCAACTTTGAGAACTTGCAAGCGGCGTTGGCGCAACTCGAGAAGCCGACTGGCATCACAGGCATGAGCGTGCGTGCGTCGGACGCCGAGTTGGCACGAGTGCGACACCACATCTCGCTGTGGCGGCTCGTTTATGCGCTCTGGGGCAGCACCGAGATTGTGCGCACCATCGGCACCGAGATGACGCTCTCGTTCCAAGACGCCGTGTATCGGCGCACGGCGATGAGCCGTTGGCTGGAAGAAGTACTGCAGCCCACGAGCGCGCAGCAGCTGCAGGCGCTGTCATCGTCGCTGCCGGCCGAGGATGCATACCTCATGCGCTTGTTCGTGCACCTCACGGCGCACGACCTGCCGCGCGCCGTGCACGAGGCGCTGCAGCACAAGGACTATCGTCTGGCCACGCTCCTGGCGCAAGCCGGCAACCCGACCACGAGCGCTGCCGACCTGGCCGTGCAGCTGCATCGACACTGGCAGATACCGAGCGTCGCTGGTGCGGTACACAGTGGTCGCAAGCGGCTGCTCCGTGTCTTGAGCGGCGAGCTCGAGGCCGTCATCACCGAGAGCCTCACGTGGCGCCAATGCCTTGGCCTGCACGTGTGGTATCTCCAGCGCGCTGCCACGGCCGTCTCGGGCGAGGACACGGCACTCACGCCAATCCACCACACGTCGGCCGGCGATTCGGTTGCCGCGTACGTCGAGAGTGTCGCCAACAACACGTCGGCACCGCCGCTCTTGGCGTCGGCCGGTACCAAGCAGCTGCGTCACCGGTATCAGTTCGACGACGACTACGACAACACCGACGACCTTTCGCACCACGACACGACGTTCCAGCTCCTGCAGCTGTACGCCAACGGCGAGCACCATCTGTGGGACCTGCTGGAGCCTGCGGCCATGACGCGCTTCGGCACCGACTCGCACACGAGCTGGCACCTGCTGACGACGCTGCAGGCGCTCTTTGGTGACGACCTCGTGCGCATGTCGCGCACCGACTCGAGGCTGCACTACGAAAAGTGGCATCAGCTCACCATGAGCTACGCGCTGCAGCTCGAGGCTCTCGGCCTGTGGCAGTGGGCGCTGTACGTGCTGCTGCACCTCCCGCTGCCGCCCGACCGCAAGCTCGACTGGTCGATGTTGCGCGAGCACGCGCTGCGCCACATTATCGACCGCCACGGCGAAGCGCTGCTGCGCGCCACACCGGCCGACGACACTGCCGCCTTCCTCGAGAGCCAGCTCTACCTGCCGGCGGCGTGGCTATCCGAGTCGCGCGCCTTGTTCGCGCGCTACAGTGGCGAGCACGAGGCCGAGTTCGAGCACCTGCTCGCGGCAGGCACCAACGCGCAGCGCATCTCGGAGCTCGCGACCTGCGTGCTGGCGCCGCGCTACGTGCTCAGCGGTCGCTTGGCGGAGCTCGAAAAGTGCATGGCACGCGTGCGGGACAGCCGCCTCGCCGTCGATGACACGGCTGCACACTTGTTCCTCGAGTACCTGGCGGCGGCGCGCGAGGCCGAGCAGTACCAAGATCTCGAGGGCGAGCTGCGAATGCGCATCATCGACCTGCACACGCGACTCACCAAGTTCTTTGCCAACTCGCCCGAGCCGCTCACGACCAAGCAACGGTACGTGCGTGCGCCTCTTCTTGTGGCCGACAGGATGGCGGCGCTGATCCAATGTGTGCGTATGTGTGCGCGCGTGTCTCGCCATTGTAGAGTGTGCGTGTCCGAGATGTGCGACACGCTTACGCGCCAGGTGCAACGGCTCAGCCAGCGAATGCCGTTGAAGCCTGACGCCACGATCTCGCTCACCAACGTGTCGTCCTCGGTGCGGGTGCTCGGTCCTCACACCCGAGCCAATGCGCTGTCGCAACTTGCGACTGAGTTTGCTGCGCTGCTATGCGTTTAGATATGATCGACGGAATGAATGTACTTTGCGTTAGTGAGTGAGAGAGAGAGAGAGAGAGAGAGAGAGAGAGAGAGAGAGAGAGTGAGATAGAGCTGCCTACCAACACGACCAGCCAGCCAGCCAGCCAGTGAGCGAGCGAGCGAGCGATATAAACTACCACTACCGATGATTGATTGATTGGATTCGCGCGTGTATTGCAGCCGTGTCACAGTCGTTTCTGTTGTTGCATCATTGCTTTGAACTTGGACACTCGCGGTGGTTGCTGCGCACCATCAACTGTCGCTGGTGGCGGTGAATGCACGCCGACGATTGCCGCAGCCGCTGGCGGAGTAATCTCTGGTACGACTGAGACAGCAGGCGCTCTTGTGGTGTCTTTGGTGTCGCTCTCGCTCGTGCGCAGTTGGCGGGTCGAGAACTCGAGGTCACTAGCGCCCTACACAATACAATCCACAACCAGCGATGGCTCGATTAATGAGGCAAGCGTGGTGGCGCCAGATAAGCTCATCAAGCCATACCGGGGCGAGGAAGAATGCGCCGCCAGGCAGGTTGCCTTGCTTCTCGACGATGGCGCCCGTGAAGGCCGATGAGCTGCTGGTGGACTTGATGCTCGTGATTCCGATCGGCTCCTTGGTGGCGGTCGTCGTCTTGGCCTGCTGTTGCTGCTGTTGCTGTAGTTGTTGTAGTGCTTTGGCACGCGCCTGATCCTGGTGCTGGAAGACTCCAGCCAAGCCTGCGTGCCTCGTCTCGTCCTCTTGCGGCTCGGCTTGGCTGGCGGTGGCACTGATGCTGGCAGCAGTGGCACCGCCAGTGGCAGCGAATTCCGCACGCAGTCGTCGTAGAGGACTGACTTCCTCGGTCTGTTGTGCCTCGGCGCGCTCCTGTGCAATCAGCTCCTCGATGAAGTCGTTCCACTCGGGGTCGTCGATGATCGTGCGGCTCTTGGCCGCCTTCTGCTCGGCGGGGACCTTCTGCTCGGCGGGGACCTCGGCCGCTGGTACCACAGTGCTGCTGCTGGTGCTGGTGCTGCTCTTGTTTGAAGACGCAGCATCGTGCTGCTCTCTCGCTTGTCGTGCCTGTGCCACACGCTCTTTGAACAGCTCTACGAGATCACTCGAGTCAATCCACTGACATTCGAGTACCGTGCATAGGCCGAGTCGTCGAGCTCGTACGCTGCGTCTTCTCGTGCTCCTCCATCGTCTCCTCGATATTGACGATCTTCCCCGATGCGACATCCTGCGATGCGAGCACATCCGTGAGATGACACCGATCGACCACGGCGTCTCGAGCGAGATCGGTGTGTGTCGTGCGTACCGCGACTCCCTGCTCGAGTTCGGTAGTGACTCCCAATCGCTCACGCAGCGCCGTTCGCTCCTGCTCCAACACTCCGAGTCTCTGTACGAAATCTGAGTCGTCCAGCTCGGCTCGTTGAGACTCCAGCCTTGCACAATGAACGACTAGAACACGGCCTCACACACATACTGCCAATGCGGCGCCCGAGGATGTCGTGTGTCTCGGCGGCGCTACGATCGGCGACGAAGTGGTTGTCGCCGATCGCGACCATGAGCTCGTTCGAGTGCACGATCGAGCCCGGCATGAAGGCCAACGGGCCGATCGGCACCATGATCCTGTGCTTGGTCTTGCGTGGTAGCGTCATGAGCAGCTCTTGTACGGCGGCGTTGGTGTTGATGAGCTCGTGCATTCGTCGGATGGTGTCCTCACATTGCGACAGCGTCTGTCACACGAACACGATCACGACAACGTTCTCGCTCGATCAATCAAGATATCGAGCTACCGAGCTCCCAAGCCACACCAACCAACCTCTTGTATCTGTCGCTCGGCAAGCTTGAGACCACTGATAGTAAGTTCATCGTTCGGTGTCTCCATCGAGAGAGTCCCAGTGGGTCTCGATTGTGTTGTTGATGCAGCGAGGCAGCGAGCGATATGAGATGCGCCGCACCATCGCGATCGAGCTCGTCGTTGTCTCGCTCGCTCGCGTCGCGCGCATCACCACCACAACCACCTCATCATCATCATCATCAGCATCGTACGCTAGCGGCTTGATCTCGGTTCACCGATTCATACCATGGCTGAGTATCGTCAGTTCTCCGAGTCTCCAAACGAACCCACGGTGTTCGTGAGCGCGCCAGGTACGACGATCTCGCACGCACCTTCTCGCCGTTATCGATCGATCGCCTCGGCGCGCCAAGCCCAACGACCGCATCGCTCGGCTAACGTGATACACGAGATCAGAGCCGTACAGTGCACCTGGCAAGTTGAAGCCGGCTCATTGGATCGCGGTCGGAGTCGTCGGTGCCGCGGGCCTGATCGCCATCGTGCTGTCGGTCGTGTTCCTGTTCGTCGAGGAGCAGCTGCACCTGCCGATCATCATGTTCCCGTTCGCGTTCGGTCTCTTGGTGCTGGCCATGATCCTCTACGGCGGCTTCTCGAACCCGTACAAGTGGAAGCAGTTCTACCAGTGGAAGTAGATCGACGCGTCTCAAGGTTGGATCGCGTTGTGGATCGGGGCTGCTGTAGCTGATGCTGCTGCTGCTGCACGACCTCGGCTGCCGCGCACCAATGTCGCTCGATCGTGGCTGCTATCGATCTCTCGCTACCTCGCTACCTCCCTATCCCCAGCCGATAAGCGTCCACCACCACCACCACCACCTCCTCGTGTATAAAGCCCTCTCATACACCAACACCCATACCCTACGTGATGCGCTCACCGTCCAGCTCCGGCGGCGGCGCGATGGTCGGTCGTGGTGCGCGCCGCGGAGTCCACGTCGTCACTCGCTCGCTGCCCTCGCTCCATCGCCATCGCAGCCGCTCTCTCTCGCTCGCTCGCTATCAACCCCTCGCCCCCTCCTCGCTCTCGCCTCACGTCGTCACTCCGACACCAGCCAAGATGTCGAAGCTGTTCGGTGGTTTGAAGACCAACCTCGCTCGTATGCAGCATACGGTACGTACGCCAGCACGCACCGACCCTCGGCCTGCATCGCGGTACCAATGGCCCCGCTCCGCTCGCTCACTCGCTCGCTTGTTGGCTCGCCCCATCTCCAGGCGATGGCCAAGATGGGTAAGGCCGAGGCTACGGTCGATCCCGAGTTCGACCAGGCGGCCGCCAACTTCAAGGAGCAGCACAACAAGACCAAGAAGCTCTCCAAGTTCGTGCATGGCTACGAGCAATCGATCGCCGGTATGCGCTCTCGTTCGCGCTCTCGCCTCATGCCGTGCGCCGCGTGTGAACCCGAGGCCTGCTGAACGCGTGTGGTATGCGCAGACCTCGCAACGGCGCAGAACGGCATCGCGCAGATGGTGATGGACCAGTACGAGAACCACTGCAAGTGCTACCGCGCCGCGGCGCAGTACGAGAAGACCAGCGCCGACATCGAGGCCATCCGCAAGGAGCTGGTACGCGCCAACCTCCAACGTCCAGGCAGCACGACGGCACTGAGGGCCGACCAAGCTCGCTCGTGCTGACGTCCCCTCGCTCGCTCTCTCGCTCTCTCGTGTGCTCGGACGCAGCTCCAACGCTTTGAGGATGGATTCCACAAGCCGTTGGCCGACTACCTGGCGCAGTACAAGCAGGCCGAGGACCGCGTCAACGAGCGCAACAACCGCCTCGTCGACATGGATCGTCATCGCAACGACCTCAAGGCCATGATGGAGAAGGGCGGCCAGGTCGAGCCGACGCGTCTCCAGATTGTACGTGGCGCTATCGAGCAGACGACCGAACGACCGTTGGTTGGCTCACGAGTCGTGCGCGTGTATGTGTGTGCTCGATAGACCAAGGAGAAGGCCGACATTGCGACGCAGGCCTACATGGACTTGAACGCCGAGCTGCTGCGCGACCTGCCGGCGCTCACGCAGGACCGCTTCCTGTTCTTCGACTCGCTCTTCGCCAACGTACGCGTGCCTGCTGCGGCGGCATCGGCAGCATCGGCGCTTGTTTGAATCGCACTCACTCATGCGATCGCGCGGTGCACCTGCACAGATTGTCGATGCGCAAGTGTGGTTCTTCTCCGAGTACCTGCGCACGCTGCAGTCGATGGAGCCCTTCCTGGCCGACGTTGATCGGTTCGTACCATGCCGCGCGCGCTCCGGGCAAGCTCAGCCGCCCTGCGACTCACGTGATGTGCAACGGCCACGCGCAGATTCGAGCACCGTGCTCATCGCTGGATCATCACCGACGAGTCGATGTCGGCCTACCGCAAGGCCTCCTACGTGCCCGGAGAGCATGGCTCGGCTGCCGCGCCGCCGTCGACCGCTGCTGTCGGTGCGCGCCCGATGCCGACCCCAGGTGCTGGTGCCGCGCCGCCGTCGAGTGCCGGAGTCGGTGCGCGTCCGATGCCGACTCCCGCTGGTGCCGGTGGTGCTCGCCCGATGTCAGTGCAGCAGACAGCCGCGCCGCCGAGCTACGCCACGCAGCAAACGTACGCTGCGGCGCCCGTGGCGCACGTGGCGCCCGTGGTGCACGCGGCGCCGGCTCCGGTGGCGACCGTGGTCCGCGCGCAGGCGCTGTATCCGTTCCAGGGCGAGGACGCCACCGAGCTGTCGTTCAACTACAACGACATCATCGTCGTGCACCGCCAGGGAGGAGACTGGTGGGAGGGCGAGGTCAACGGCCAGCGCGGCCTCTTCCCGGCCAACTACGTGCGTCTGGTGTAGAGCGCCGCCACTGCCGCCGCCACGACCACGACCACGACCACGATCGTGCCAGCGCCAGCGCCAGCTCCTAGCTCCCCTCTACGTGCCTCTCGATCCAGCTGCCAGTCACAGCCTCTCGCATAGTCTCTCTCTCTCTCTCTCTCTCTCTCTCCCTTGTTGTTGCCGCTGCTCCGCGTCTAAATTAACCAGCCATCGACCAGGCACTCCGTCGTTCGTTCGTTGCCGCCTCGCTGTCGCTGCATCTCGTGTCTCTCTCTCTCTCTCTCTCTGTCTCTCTCGGAGGGCACACACGAGCCCCACGTGAGTCCAGACCATGAGCCTCTTCAGCGTGTTGCAGTCGCGCATCGACGACCTGCGCCGGTACGTGCGGTGCGACATCCGAGCCACACAGCGCCGCATCGCATCTTGCGGCGGCTGACGTCTCGTCGTCGCTCGTACGCAGCGTACACGAGGCCATGCGCTCGCTCGAGAGCTTCCTCACTGAGCCCGAGAGATCGCGCGGACGCCATGTGCGCGGCGAACCGATGAGCTCGCTCTCGAACTCCAACTCGGGCCTCGAGCTCGCGTGGTACGCGCCGCTCAATGGCAATGGCAAACGAGCAGCGCCCGAGCTTGGTACGACGACGACGATGACGACACGCATGAGCTTGCTCGCGGAGCTGCTCTGCTGACCGGCTCGTGGCGTGCAGAGCTCCGACTCAGGGCCAAGCGAGCGCGCGGCGCTCACACGGCTGCGATCCAGGTCGATGCGGCCTCGACGGCCGTGTACGCGCCGGCGCTGGCGCTCACGAACATCGGCGTCACTCCGCCGGTCGAACACGATGCTGCGGTACTCAATGACTGTGCTGCTGCTGACGCTGCTGCTGCTGCTGATGCTGCTGGCGGCTCGTTCGGTCGCTGGCTGACACGTGCGTGCGTGCAGGAGTACGAGTACGAGGTCGGGATGCAGGTGCAGGAGGCCATGCAGGTGCTGACGGCCGTGCTGCCGCACTCGCACTCGACCAAGATACTCCTGAGCAGCAACGAGCTCGAGTCGCGCACCGTGCTGCAATACGTCAAGCATCCGCGCCTGCAGCGGATCATACCATCGTGGCATCCGCGCCTGCAGCAGGCCATCCCTGCGCCGAACCAGTACAGGTCCGTACAGGTTGCTGCCAAGATGCCACGCTCGCTCGTGTTCGTCGTGCTGACCCGTTCGCCGCAGGACCGGCAATCGAGTCGCGGCCTTCCTGCACGAGTTCGTACGGCCGGACGCCATGTCCTTTCGACCCTTCATGTCCGCGAAGGCCATGCGAAACCTGGTTCGTGGCAGTGCTTGGGATATTGCACCATGTCGTCGCGTCACTCACACTTCACACATTCGGCCGGCACAGGAGAAGTTGGAGCAGCAACGCGGATGGAACATCGTGGGCCTTGCGCCGGGCGACGTGCTGCATGTGCCGTTCTCGAGCACCGAAAGCGACATGCTGCTGTCGAACACCAAGGGCATCACGGACGTGGCAGTGAGCGCGATCTTGGCCGCATTACCGTACGTGCACGGCCTTGGCAAGAGGACTTGGGCCACCCACTGACTCATCAAATGAATGGCGTGAGCAGCTTGCTGCCTGGTCGCACAGTCGAGGATTGCTATCGCTATCTGCGCTATCTCGAGGGCGACTCGCATCCGCGCCAGGAGCACCTCGTCAAGTATGAGCCCGAGCCTTCGCCGCCGTTCCCGAATCTCGCCACCATGCAAGCGCTGCGTGCGCGCGAGAGTAGTCAACTATGGGGCAGCTCGAGTTCATTGTCATTCAAGCTCCATGTACGCCCGCTCCCGATGCCTGGGCTAATTCGCAATTGCTTGATTGACACTCTCCCTCGGTGTTGGATAGTTGGCACGGTCGATGTGGTTGCGCACTGAACACGTGGCAACCTCGTTACTGCCAATGTCGACCGTCACGGCTCTGCAGTTCAGCCCACAGTACGTCGAGTCCTCGCTTCTTGCACCTGCACGTGTGAGTGCTGACGCGCTCTCCGTCTGTCAAGATGCTTGCTGGCCGCGAGCTCCGAGTCTCCCAACGAGTTGCTGTTGTACAATTACCGCTCGGGCACCCACACCAAGCTGCAAGGCCATGACGGGGTCACTAGTGCTGAGTTCGCGTGCGGCGGTTCCGTGGTGCTGTCGGGCTCGAGAGACCATCTGCTCAAGGTCTGGGACGCGGCCTCTGGCGCGCAGTTGCATTCGATCGGTACGGCACACTGGAGGCGCATCGCAGAGCCACACGTGCCACGATACTGATCGCCCGCAGACACTGGAGCACCGGTGGCGGTCCTCCAACCCCATCCCCAGCAGTGGCACATTGCCGCCAGCGGCTCCAGCACGAGCAGCCACGTTTCGGTATGGAACATCGAGTCGGGAATGCAAGTGCGCAAGCTGCCGGGCATGAACGGGCATGCGACGGCGATCAGCGTCAACGAGTCGACTCTCGCCTGGGTCGAGCAGTTCTCGATGTCGCTCAACAGCCACCTGACGGTGCACGAGCTCGAGCGAGGCGAGCAGCTGTTCGCCACGCCGCTGAGCGGCGCAGCCACGTGCCTCGAGATGCTGGCGTCCGAGCCGATGCTGTGCGTCGGCGC
>Ga0209935_1002973_pt1 | contig 18782 bp, 13 predicted proteins | sample ThiBio_1000_plan_2_FD_183958 | JGI IMG/M metagenome (GOLD analysis project Ga0209935, IMG submission 183958) | Wastewater bioreactor microbial communities from Cape Town, South Africa - Thiocy_cont_1000_plan (SPAdes) | ecosystem: Engineered > Bioreactor > Thiocyanate-remediating >... | reverse complement strand
TATAACACATACATTAGGATATTATTTTACATATAAAATAATATGGGTGGTTAATAATATATTATTTTACATTAAAACAATGTTCTTTTCTTGGAAACGTAAAAATTGTTGGCTGGAAAAAAATTAGTAAATTATCTAGATTTAACAATCAGAATATAAAATGTTAAAATAAAATTGAATTTTAAATGCAAAAAAGTTTTTAAACGGGATATATGTACTTTCTTTATCTAAAAAATAGATAAAGAAATGTTTAGAAATTGGCTATAAAATAATGTTTTAATGAAAGGATTATCAAGAATATTACTATAAGTAACAATTATTTCAGATAATAAAGCGATAAACAATATAATATTAATAAAGAAATGTCATATCAATACTATTTGGTTTTAATATCTCAAAAAATAAATAGTAAGGAAGAGATGAATTTATTGGTCCAAGAAACAAAATTATTAGTTATAAACTTAACCAAGTAATATATCATCCAATATATTATTGAATTAATATATACGTTCACAAGCTTTATTTTCCAAAACTTGTCTTATAATTTTAAATATAAGTATTGCTTCTATATTAATACATGTAGAATTTTTTATAATGTTATTAATTTGATTATAATATTTGCCATATAAATCTGGTGTTTTAGCTAAAAAACGTATATGTTTTAATATGAACATAAATTCATCAATTATTAATTGTGTTGTTTCTTCACTATCATTATTTAAAGTATTCATGATACGTATATAATGTTGAATACCTGTAATTATATCATTATCTTTTAAATTATCTTTATTATAATGTGTGTATATATTATAATATTGTTGCCATACATATATATTCGATTTTTCAACTAGTTTATCTAAACTAGTTACAGGTACTTGAAAATAATCCATTAATTGTACTAGATAAGTTAAATTATGTTCCAAAGAATGTAAATTGACTGTTTTATTATAAAGTATATCAATAATAACTCTAAGTGTTTCTCCAATTATCTTTACATCAATTCTACCATTTAATTCTATTGAATAATGATCCAGTATTTCACTTATATCAAGAATTGAATGTGATCTATTATTGTTATCATTATCATTGTTATCATTATCATTGTTATCATTATCATTGTTATCATTATCATTGTTATCATTATCATTGTTATCATTATCATTGTTATCATTATCATTGTTATCATTGTTATCATTGTTATCATTATCATTGTTATCATTGTTATCATTATCATTGTTATCATTATCATTGTTATCATTGTTATCATTATCATTGTTATCATTATCATTATTATAAATATCTAGTTTTAATCCAAAATATATATCCTGTTGTGCATAAAAATTTAGTAGAGAATAAAAATAACCTGCTTTTGTAATAACGCATATATCCACCAATATCTCACATTCATGATATTTCAAATAAAAATACTTTTTATTAATGCTACACATTTTAATAACTAATTTTTATTGTTAATAACTTTAACATTTAATATAAACAATATTGTTTATATATTTATTATTTTTATAAAGTTTATATAAAACTAAAAACAATTGTTGAATATTAGTCGTATTCTAATTGTTAACCAATCATTTATTCATAAAATTTGTCACAATCATTAATTTAAAAATGATATATAATCAAGCCATAAAATTTGAGAAAGCAATAAATTATAACTAATACACGATTTATTTGTGGAGATAAATGTCAAGAAATAATATATTACTTACCAAAATTTGTTTTTATAATCTTAATCGTAAATTTCATTTTAATTCTACAACTATACAATCCTCATAACCACCCAATTTGCCACAAGTTTTTCCGAATCAATATAATTATAATATTAGTATTACCAATATAAATTGTATTAATAATACAATTATAATATTAGTATTACCAATATAAATTGTATTAATAATACAATTATAATGAATATAATTGTATTATTAATACAATTATAATGAATATATGGAATAACAAAATTATTCACATTATATAGTTTTGATTTAGTATTAATAAAAATTATATAAGTTTGTCCATAAAATTCGAGAAAACAATTGTTCACATTGATTGCGAACGGTGTATGAGAATATTTTGAATAGACTTTTAGTTTGATATAATTTTCTAATTCTGACAATATAAACCCCATTCTACTTTCGGCTAGTCTACTAAATCAATAGGTACAGAAACACCATTCTACTTCCAACGAGTCTACTAAATTAATAGGTACAGAAACACCGTTTTTATTATAGTCAATAATCAACAACTCTCATTTTATACCTGTTTTAAATTATGGAAAAACATTTTTATGTAATCATTTTACTAACTATTTCAAACATACATAGTAAAATGATTTACATATAATTAATATATTATTTACAGTTATTTAAATAATATAATTAATATATTATTTACAGTTATTTAAATAATATAATTAATATATTATTTACAGTTATTTAAATAATATAATTAATATATTATTTACAGTTATTTAAATAATATAATTAATATATTATTTACAGTTATTTAAATAATATAATTAATATATTATTTACAGTTATTTAAATATGAATAAGATATTATGTTACAGTTGTTTAAATTAAGATAAGCGGCTTATATTTAAATATGGATAAGTATGAATAAGTGTGAATATTTGTGCTTTCATATAAAATATTTAACATGTTAAATATTTTAAATTAAAATATAAAATGAACATATCATTGAACCGAAATTCTGTCAGATCCGATTTATTGAAAAAGAGATTTCAACAAACTTATTCAGATATTAATATTTCTGATTTATTTGGTTATCTTACTGTTCTTTTAAAGTTTATTACTTTAAATATAAAAATGGATTCTGATCTTTGCTTATATTCTCTTTGTGATGTAAATAATTTTCGTAGAACTATAGGGGACGTATTCATGAATTTTTTTGCTCACAAACATGCATACATAGTACAAGGTATATTGTATGGTCATAAACAATATGCTAAAAAACATCCTTTTGATAAAAACCACATGCTTTATATTAATTTAGATGATTGTAAATATGGTTATGATACAGATGATTACAATGAAGGAATTATTAAAAAAGAATTGTTAAGGAAAAATTACAATAAAAATGTAGATAATATGCTGGATGTAGATAAATATGATAGGGAAATTTTATCTTATATTGCAAACCTGTTGCAAATTAATGACTATTATTTTAATATTTTAAATATTATAGACAAAGAAATGTCCAATTGTAAACAAAATTTTTTATATACTTATGTATTACCTAAAAATATTATAGAAGTGGAAGTTATTAATATCGGTTTTTATTATGCTTATAAAGAACAAATGGAGGGCAGAGAATATAATTGGAAAAAGTATGCTAAGTTAGAACAGACTAAATATTACGATATGCAAAACTCAAAAATGTGGTTAGAAAAACTAAATTGGCCAAAAATAGGACGTGCTTGTGAAACATGTGATATTTCTGGTTATGATGAACGCTTTTATCCACTTTTGGTTTCAAAAAGAATTAAAGAAAATTTTAACTCCACATATGATCCCATTTATGACAGAATTGACAGATGTCTTTGGGATAAATATCAAGGCCGTTATACTGTAAAATCTAATGATGGTATTACTTATGGTGATTTAGCTAAAGCTGTAAAAATGGTCATGATTTCAAAATTCGTACCTCCCAAAAAATTCGATATCTATGAATTAAAGTTAGAATCTATCAATAATATCTCAAATAAATACAGATTAACAATCGTTTTAGATAGTTCCAATAACTTTAGCGACTTGTGATAGTAGAATTTATTTTATTTATATGATAATACAATTATCATATAAATAAAATATGCAAAAATATAAAAAAATATACAAGTACACGTTACATTAATGATTACCAAGATATTATAGAGAATATTATTTTAGATTATGAAGATGACGGTTCCATTTATAATTATAATGAGGAAGACGAAGATTTATTTTAGGATAATCTTTATCAATACATTTTGCAATTATTATAATTCTATTTTTAGGTAATAAACTGTATTAAAAGCATTGTAATCATTATGTAAATAATAAATACTATTCAAAAATATTGATTTGATTGTTGCTAATATTGCAGATTGTTTTTGTTAATAATGGGGTTTTTAACGAACATATGTTTATACTCGATAAAAATTATAAATAATACATAAGACATATTTAACTTAGACAAATATAATTATAGTAATAAGCTTTTAAAAATTTGAGATTTATGTGAAACATGTGATATTTCGCCATACAAACCATATACTATATTAACAACCCCAAAAAATACAAACCCATATTTCATCTCGATATATGATCCTATATATGATAAAATTGATAGATGTTTGTGGAATAAAATATTATGGTCATTATATTATTAGATCTTTAAATGGAATAACTTATATTGACCTTGGTTTTGGAATAAAAATGATAATGGTTTAAAAATTTGTTAATGGAGAACAGTTTTCAGAAATTGAAGAAATAAAAATAACTAAATCTTATTTACAAAATAAATTTAAGTCAAGATTAATACTTAATTTTAATTCATATCGACTTTAATATTTATAAACACTTTTTCTTATCTTCTTTACCAATATAATATATTATGTTTAACATCAATATAATATATTATGTTTAACATCAATATAATATATTATGTTTAACATCAACATGTTATTTACTCAGGTAACGAAATATAAACAAAATACATATATTTTATATTCAGATATGAATCATTAATTTATCTTACATTTATCTAATAAATTATTGTTATAAATGTTATAAATATTATAAATATTATAAATATTATAAATATTATAAACATTATAAACATATTCAGTAAAAAAATATATACTATTTGAATAGATAGAAATTTCATGTCGATAAAAATTATTGACGAATCGGCAATTTTTACAAGTCAAGGAGATATAAATTATTCCTACAGAATAATTTAATGTGCTGATAATATTTAAGTATTTAATGGGATAGTATGAAACAATAAATACCTAAATAGTATAATATTCACTTAAATATTGTACTATTCACTATAATAAACTAAATATTTTGTATAGAATTGAATTATGATTTCAAAGCCCAATTTAAAAAGAAGTTTGATCCACCTATTAGTTTACTATTGCCTAATAATTCCCTCAATCTTTTTGCCAATATTCCTTGGGGTTGTTTCGCTGCATGGAAAGATTTATCGATAGTTTTTTGATTTAATTCATCAACCCATTTTCTATATCTTGTATTAACTATACCAACACCAAGTTTTTCATTAGGTGCAGGAATTATCATATCTTGAACAAATTGTTTAATACTGTCAACTTCATCGAAAAGTTCTTGTGTTGTATTAAAAACATGTTCACATTGTGGTAAACAGCCTCTTTCATACCATCGTTTTGCACCTGTACAAATATAAGTGAATATATCGTCCAATAAATTTTCTTGCATATGTGCTATAAAATTTTCATCTAAAATAGTTTCGATTTGTTTGATATTTCCAATTACTGATAGACAATCAAAAGGTAATATCAGTAATTTTTCGCGCAATACTGCATAATTACAATTTACCCTCTGATAAACAGAAGAAGTATCATATACCATAACATTTCGTATAATCTTATGTTGAAAATCCTGATAGTTGCAATATGATCTAACGTTCATAATGTTGGAGCAATAAAGATGATTCATTGAATAAATATCTTCGTTATCATTAAATGAATCAACAATAAATCCAAATCTATGGATATATTTTTCTGATTCATTGTTCTGTAACATTTTATGTATTTTTTTCGATTTAATAGTCATATCAATAATATTACAATATTCTGGAAATATTTTCTGCAATAATTTAGCAATAATACTTTTATTTGAATTTCCTGTACCCCTCCACTCAAAAAATTTATTTTCTATCGTTTCGTTTGTAATCATATAACCCATTAATTCCTGTAAGTAATTTTGGAGACAAACTCTGTGGCAAGCTGTTTGAGAAAAAAAATCTATTATTCTGGAATCAATATTTTTTACTATATTAACAGGACAATAGAATGTAAAATAATCGGTATATATTCTCTCTCTAGTTATTCCTGTTTTTAAATCAACTATTAGCAGATTTTTTATTGGCACCAAGCCTTTTTGTCTATTCATTTTTCTTTTTGTATTATCTAAATCTTTATAGTGTAATCTACCTAAATTCCATATCTCTAGTTTTCCATCTGGTTTTGCTAATTTAACCAAAATACATTCTATTTTATTAATAAACTCTACAATTTTCGCAGTTTTTATTGTATCGTATTTTTGATATTTTTCATGTTTTAATTTAAATAAATTGTGCAATTTTTTTATTTCTTCCAACAAATAATCAGCAATCATATTTATAAATAAAGATAATTTCCCTTCTTTCCATAATTTTGTTGATTCATTCCAAAAGTATCCTTTCTTTTCATCGATTATAATAATTTTACCTCTATATTTTTGATATACTAGCTCTGCTAATCCCTCATCGCCTTCATTAATTTTTTTTATCAACTCTTCATTACTTATTCTATCCTTAATTATTCTATTATTATTCTCAATTGTATTATTTTCATATAAATCGTCGCTCAAATATTTTTTGCATATATTGAATAATTCCTCCATCATTTCTTTTGCACTTCCATAAAAATATTCATGACCATATTCCTTCTTTTGTTTAAATTTAACTTTAAACGTCTCTATTATCTCTCTTTCTGCTTTTTTACAATTTGTTACACTAATTATCGTTAATATTTCGCTATCATTTGGATATTCATCTATTCTTTTATCATATTTCCTACATGTTCTTCCTATTTTATATGTTGTTTCATTAAGTCTTATAAATTCTCTTTCTCTCAGCATGTATATATATTCTCTCATTTTTGAAATTCTATTTTCCATTTAATTTTTTTCTAATTTGGATAATTTTTAGAATTCCGAATTTCCATCATTCCGCTAAAAATGGAAAAAAAAAAGTGAGAAAAAAAGAAGAAAATTATATGGATAACATTTTAGGTTTAATAAATAAAACTATTTATAATACAGATATTACTAGTGATGAAAAAGTAGAAAAGATAAAAAATATTATCATTATATATAATGATATAACTGGATTGAATGATAAATTGAAAACAGATGAAAACAAAAAAAGAAAAAGATATTATTATTTGAGAAAGAAAAATCAAGATAATTTGAAACCGAATGAAAAGAAGGAACTGGAAGATTTAATTTCAATGGGTTTTGGAAAGAAAAAAAGTAACGAAAAACATAAGAATGAAAGTTTATCTGAAAGTGATAATTCGGATAGTTCACCATAAAACAAAATAATAACAAAATAATAACAAAATAATAAAAATTTAAGGAAGATACTAAAGTTTCATTGTAGAAAGAGAAGTTGCGGTTTTAATTACAGCACTTGATAATCTGTTTTTATAACTGGAAATAAAATAGCATACTTTATATTTTTCTATCTTACCATATTGTTTTGTTGTATAGTTTTAATAATACATTTATATTCATAATGAGATAAAATATAAAATTTCTCTTTTATATTTTATTATATTCTCGTATAATCCTTTTTACCTCTAAGTAATACCAGTAATATACGATTACTCATATTACATTGACTTTAATTTAGGTCGTAGACCCCCGATTAGCTACGCTAATCTTGTCGTATTCCCAGGAGTTAGAATAAAATTTTATAATATCGTATACACAAAATTTTATTTAAGAGCTTAGTAAGTTTTGAGAAGAAGTTAAGGAGATACGTTGGTGAAAATCTTATTTGAGACTATGTAATTATATTTTTATTCAAGTATTATAGGAAAGAATATAAGGAAATCCTTTTTACCTCTAAGTAATACCAATAATATACGATTACTCATATTACATTGACTTTAATTTAGGTCGTAGACCCTCGATTAGCTACGCTAATCTTGTCGTATTCCTAGGATTTAGAATAAAATTTTATAATATCGTATTCGTAAAATTTTATTTAAGAGCTTAGTAAGTTTTGAGAAGAAGTTAAGAAGATACGTTGGTGAAAATCTTATTTGAGACGATGCAATTAAATTTTAATTCAGTATTATAGGAAAGAATATAAGGAAATCAATCGACTTATATTTAATTGATCGCGTATAAATATAGGGGCTGTATTTATATTTAAAATTATAAAACAAATTTTGGAAAATCAGACTTACAGAAATACATATTAGTACTACTTATCAAATAAATTTAATATCTTCAGTTATTTTTAACTAAATCTTTCAGTAAAATAATATCCTGATAGTTCTTTGTAAACAATATCAATCATCAAGTTACATAATTAAGTAAAATAATATCTTAATAATAACATAAAATAATATATTGATAGTTAAGTTATTTAATTATATTCTAATATAATTAATATTGATAGTATTTTACAAAATTAAATTCTTATTTGTTAGATTTTTGTGAAATCTACAATGTAATTATGAATAATTTATTTTCATAAATTATATTTTAATCCAATGATACAACGGAACAAATATATTTCATTATGTTATTTGTTGTATAATTCACATGTTTTAACTAAAAAAACATATATATTTCAATATATATAAATTCATATTTATTTGTACTGTTTCTTCACTATTTATGATCCAGTATTTGATGTATAAATAATTCTAAATACCTGCAATTATATCATTATTTAAATTATCTTTGTTGGATTTCAACATTACTATTTATATAATTTTATATCTTTTATATATTTAAACATCCATAAAATAATTTTAATGATAATATTATTTGCATCTTAACAATTAAGATATTCATATTATGATAATTGTGTAAAATTATTATGGATATATTCATTATACATAGATTAAGGTATTGTATTACATAGATTAAGGTATTGTATTACATATAAATATAATTCTTTTAGTTAAGAATATAATATTTCACATTAAAACAATGTTCTTTTTCTTGGAAATGTAAAATTTATTGGCTAATAGAAATGATATAGAATCAACAATACGAATATAAAATGAAAAAATAAATAAAATTGAATTTTAAATCCAAAAAAGTACGTTTTTAAACGGGATACATGTACTTCCTTTATCTATATTTATAGATAAAGGAATCTTCTATATATTTGGCTATTAGATAATGATTTAATCAAACTAAAAGAATTATCTAAAATATTACCATAAATAACCATAATTTTAGATATTAAAGCGATAAACAATATAATATTAATCTAGAAATAATATCAATACAACTCAATTTTAAGAAAGATAAATTTTAAGAAAGAGAAGAGATAAATTTTATGGAAGAGATAAATTTTATGGAAGAAATAATTAAGAAAGAGATAATTTTAAAGAAGAGATAATTTTCCTCCTCGGAAAATTGGTTCAGGCGTCAGCAATTTACATGAGAAATACATATAATTGGTAGAATAATATAATATATCTTGATATATTAAGGGTGTTCATATTTATATTATAAGAACTATTAATATAAATAAAGATAAATTGTGAAATATATTAATAAAAATCAAGATACATTGAGATTTTAATGAATTTGAAAAGCACAGGAAAAATGTTTTTGTATTTTCGAGATATAATGGATACGAGTATAAAACAATATTAGAATATAAATAATATAATATTAGATGATATATTGTAAGAAAAATAATAGAAAAAAGAAAAGTAATAGAAAATAATAATAGAAAAATAAAGGAGAAGAAAATCAAGAAAAAAGAATAGAAAAAAGAAAAAGGGAAGAAAAAGAAGAAAATAAAAGCGAAAAGAGGGATAAAAAAGAAAAAAGGAATAGAAAGAAAAGAGAAGAAAAAAAGGATCAAAAGAGAGAAAAGATACGATTCAGACGGAGTAAGAAGGAAATTAAGAAGGATATGAATGTCTGGGAAAAAGAGAAGGTCAGAAGGTCTTCCTTTTGTCACCCTTTCTCCCTCCCTTTTCTTCCCCTATTTTCTTTCCTCTTTTTTTCTCTCCTTCCCTTTCTTTTCCCCCTATTTTTCTCTCTCTTTTTTACTCTCTTTTCCTAATATTTTCCTATATTTATACAACCTTTTTACCTTATTTTTTTCTCCTTTTTTCTCCCATCTATTTTTTATTTTTCCGTCGTTTTTTCTCCTTTCTTAAATCTTATCTCACTTTTTCTTTTTATTTCTCTTTTCTCTTCTGTTATATTTTTCTCTTTATTTCCTTCTCTTTTCTCTTTGTTTCTTCTATTTCACTTCTCTATATTTCCTATAACTTTTAACTCATTTTTTAATCCTATATTATCTCTTATCTAATTCTTTTTCATATTGTTATTCGATATATTATAATATCATTATAATATATCATCTTACTATTTTTATAACCATATTTTGTTTACTTGCTTGCATATTTCTATTTTATTATTATTTATTTAATATATTTTATTATTATTCTATAAATCTATACAATTAATATTTTGTAACTCAACACGATAAATATTTCGTAAAACTATACGATAAATATTCTGCAAATCTATACGATAAATATTCTATAACTCCATATAATAAATATTATGTAACTCTTGTATGATAAATATTATGCTATTTTTACGATAAATATTTCGTAAAACTATACGATAAATATTCTGCAAATCAACACGATAAATATTTTGTAACGATAAATATTTCATAAAAGTATACGATAAATATTCTGCAAATCAACACGATAAATATTTTGTAACTCAACACGATAAATATTTTATAAAAGTATAGGATAAATATTCCGTAAACCGATACGATAAATATTTCGTAATGTATAGGATAAGTGTTCCATAAACCGATACGATAAATATTTCGTAAAGTATAGGATAAGTGTTCCGTAAACCGATACGATAAATATTTCGTAAAGTATAGGATAAATATTCCGTAAACCGATACGATAAATATTTCGTAAAGTTTACGATAAATATTTCGTAAAAGTATACGATAAATATTTTGTAAAACTATACGAAATATATTTCATAAACCGATACGATAAATATTTTGTAACTCAATACGATTAATATTTGTAACTCAACACTATTAATATTTGTAACTCAACACGATTGATATTTCGTAGAAAGATATGATAAATATTTTGTAACTCAACACTATTAATATTATGTAAAACTATACAATAAATATTTCGTAAAACAATGCGATAAACATTTCATAAAACTATACAATAAATATTTCGTAAAACATTTCGTAAACCGATACGATGATTTATGGAAATCATTGCGATAAATATTTCGTAAACCGATACGATAAATTATGGAAATCTATACGATAAATATTTCATTAAACATTTCGTAAACCGATACGATAAATTATGGAAACCGATACGATAAATATTTCATTAAACATTTCGTAAACCGATACGATAAATTATGGAAACCGATACGATAAATTATGGAAACCGATACGATAAATATTTCGTAAAACATTTCGTTAACCGATACGATAAATTATGGAAATCTATTATAAATATTATGCAACTAGATATGATAAATATTATGTAACTAGGTATGATACTTATTATGTAACTAGATATGATAAATATTATGTAAAACTATACGATAAATATTATGTAATTTTATATGATAAATATTATGGAAATCCACACGATAAATATTATGTAATTCGATACGATAAATCTTTCGAAAACCGATGCGATAAATATTATGGAAATCTTTACGATAAATATTTCGTAAAACTATACGATAAATATTCCGTAAACCGATACGATAAATATTATGGAAATCTTTACGATAAATATTTCGTAAAACTATACGATAAATATTCCGTAAACCGATACGATAAATATTATGGAAATCTTTACGATAAATATTTCGTAAAACTATACGATAAATATTCCGTAAACCGATACGATAAATATCATGGAAATCTTTAGGATAAATATTTCGAAAAGCGATATGATAAATATTTTGTAACTCGATACAATAAATATTCTGCAAATCTATACGATAAATATAAGGGAATTATATTTAAAATAAAAATAGCCTGATATCAGAATAGATATCGTATTTATTACTGAAATAATTTTGCAAACAAAAAATTATTTTATAGTTCTTGTAAATTTTATTTCTTGTTAAAAGTCTTATCTCGTTGAATATTTTGGGAAGCTGATTATATAAATAGGATTAAATGTTATATTAATAAAATGCTTTATTATTAAAAAGTTAATTTGAATAGATAAATATATATAAATTAATATTAATTTATATATAAGTGAAAACTTTTAATATCTAAAAATAGATATTAAAAGTAAAAAGTATCCCCTTTGCAATTTTACTTTTACAAAATTTTTATTTTCAATTTTATATTTGGCTCATAATATATAAAATTAACCTGAATATTTTATATTTGTAAATTATATAAATAATATGATTAATAATATTTATGCAAGATAGTAATAGTGTTGAATAATATTATTAATATTACTTTATACTTGCAGTTTTATGATAATATATTATAAAACTCTACAAGATAATATACTCTCTTAATCAAGACATAAGCAGAAAAACTATATTCTGATGAGAAAAACTATATTCCGATGAGATAATATTGGAAGTTAAAAAAGCGGAAGAGTTAAAATATCGGAAAAGTTAAAATATCGGAAGAGTTAAAATATCGGAAGAGTTAAAATATCGGAAAAGTTAAAATATCGGAAGAGTTAAAATATCGGAAGAGTTAAAATATCGGAAAAGTTAAAATATCGGAAGAGTTAAAATATCGGAAAAGTTAAAATATCGGAAGAGTTAAAATATCGGAAGAGTTAAAATATCGGAAAAGTTAAAATATCGGAAGAGTTAAAATATCGGAAAAGTTAAAATATCGGAAGAGTTAAAATATCGGAAGAGTTAAAAAAGTGTAAGAGTTAAAATATCGGAAGAGTTAAAATATCGGAAGAGTTAAAAAAGCGTAAGAGTTAAAATATCGGAAGTGTTAATTTTAACTTAAATATTTTCATATATACCGATATAAAATTAATTTCTTGTTAAACATTCTCAAAGAGTAGAATAATTTTGGAATACAACTCTAGAAATTTGATCAAAGTATTATATCAATAAAATTTGATATAATATTATCCATATAGAAACATATACAAATTAATATTAATTTGTATATTAGCATTAGGATTTTATATATAAAATTAGAAATAATAAAGTAAAATATTCCCCCTTACGTAAAATTACTTTTACAAAAATTTTATTTCGATTAAATATTAAATGATTAATATTTAACTTATTATAAATAGTGTAATTTATAATTTATGTTTTAGTGGAAAAATAGTGCGCTATATTTATATACTATTTTGTATACAAAAAATACTAGAAAAATAATAAAACTAATATAGGTGAAACTTGTTTCAATAGTAATAACAAAGTCAAAAATTATAATATATGGAAAGTAAATAACAAAAATACTTAAAGACAAAGACATTAACAAAGTGGAGAAAACATTAACAAAGTTGAAGAGAATACGATAAAAAACTTAACAGAAAATTACTAATATAATAAAGTTGGAGAGAACACTATAAAACCCAGCAAAAAATTACTAATATATTAATAAAGTTGGAGAGAACACGATAAAATTTAATAAATAAACTTGAAAATAATACGGTAAATTGCTGCATAAAAGATAAAAAAACTGAGCAAAGAAAAAGATAGAAAAACTTGGAAATGATACGATAAAAAAGTTGAGGAAGAAGGTTTAAGATAGTTAGCAAAGAAAAAGATAGGGATAGATGTAAAAACTTGGAACAATAAGATAAAAACTGGAGAAGAAAAGATGAAGAAACCCAGAAATAATAACATAAAAACAGGAGGAGAAAAGATTAAATCTGGAAATAATATGATAAAAACTCGAAAAAGATAAAAAACTTGCAAATAATACGATAAAGTAACTCGATAGGAAAAGATAGGGAAACTGGGCTGGTAAAAAGATAAAAAATCAGAAGAGAAAAAATATAAAGATATTACTATTCCAACAATTATAAAATACGAACATAAATTAAGATAATTATAGTATTTAACATATTGAAAAAGATATATGAAGCGAATCAAAAGGACGGAATAATATAGATAATAATAATAATAATGATAATAATAATGATAATAATAATGATAATAATAATGATAATAATAATGATAATAATAATGATAATAATAATGATAATATAATAATATAATGATAATATAATGGTATAATAATATAATAATATAATAATATAATAATATAATAATATAATAATATAATAATAATATAATCAATAATCATTATTATTGAAGGTGAAATAATATATAAAATATGATAATAATATATATTATTATCATATAATTAAAATGGGAAACCTTATTGGGAGAAATGAAAGTAATCAGATAAATAATAGTGCACAATATAAAAAATATGAAATACAAAAATATGAAATACAAAAAATACTTACATCTGATTATGTAATATATGATATAGAAAAACAAGGGATAGATAAATTTATGATAAGAAAAAAAGGATGCGGTGATATTAATTACAAAAATTTAATAGAAAGATTTTATGAAAATGGATTCCATTATATATCAAGTCACAAAAATTCATTTATGTATGAATTTCGATTTATGTATCTTCATCAGAACCCAGATAATAGTTTTCAGAAAATTTATTGTATATTTGTGATTTATTACAATCCAGAACCGGATAAAATAATGTATATTGATAAAACAAAAACAAAAAAATAATTTATGTAGGAGGAATAAATTTTATTTGAAAGTACAAATATTCATATTGTTTATATGAATATTTAAGTGTATTATATTTAAATAATGAAGATTATATGAGTAATATCTACATGTAATTATACATATTTTTTCAAAATATTTAAGATAAGAATATTAAATTGAAATATCGAACAAAAAAGATATAAATATTATATATTTTACTAATTATTTAAATAGTTAATCAACATAATATCTAAATAATTAGTAAAACGATAATAATAGTGTGAAGTTTCTTTGCGAACTACACATTTTCTTAATTTATGTTGTTAAAAGTAAAATCATATAACTTATTTATTGATAACCAGTTCACACACTTTTTCACCAACTGCATACCAAAATACAATCCAAAATTAATATATAATCCAAAATTAATATATTTTAACTGATAAATTGTAAATATAATATGTTTTTACATTATATTGTATTAAAATTCTTTAAAATATTATCGCATTTATATAGAAACTAATACTCTAATATTATAAAGGCTAATAAAAAATTATTCGAAAGCTTGATAAGATATAAATACTATCAAGTTATTTTATGTAAATAAAGTATTCTTATATCAGGAATATATATCTTATTCATTACCAAAATAATTTTGTACATTAAAAATTATTTTGTAATGCTCCCGTAAATTTTATTTTTTGTCCATTAACTTATATACATAAGCCAAATAATTTGGGAAGTAGATTATATAGTGGGGTTAAATGTTATAACAATATTAATTTTGACAAATGCTTTATATTATAACTTATTTTAAGAAATATGAGGGAGAAACGATAAACAAAGGTGATGATAAAAGATTAAAAAGGTTCAGAGAACACAATGAGAAACATAAAGGTGAGAACAATAAATGAAGTTGCAGAGATAAAAATAGTAGAATAGAAAATGATATACTTGAAAAAGAAAAAAATAGTTGAATAAGAAAACTATAATTAAAAGAGACGATAATGAGACTTGAAACAGGGAACGATAATTAAATTGAAAACCAAAGATAATGAAACTTGAAGATAATATGATTATAATACTTAAAGAGAATAGATTACTATATTTGAACACAATATGATTATAATACTTGGAGATAATAGAATATGATATTTGAACACAATATGATTATAATACTTGGAGATAATAGAATATGATATTTGAACACAATATGATTATAATATTTGAAGATAATACTTGAAGATAATATTTGAAGATAATATGATAAAAAACTAGAGGAGATAATAATTATGTAACTTGACGATTAAGATATAATTTTAAGGAATATTATAATTACGTAACTAGGAGATTAATATATTATTAACTGAGGAATATTGTTTTATTACCTGAGAATTAATATATCGCTTAACAGAAGAATATAATTCTGTAATTACACAATTTTATTGTGTAATTTAATAATAGGGATAATATTTTACATATAAATATTATCATGTTCATAGATTAAGATATTATGTTATATAGATTAAGATATTATGTTATGTTACATATAGATCAAGATATTATGTTATAAGACAATGAATATCTAATTATCTAATCTTTCAAATAATAGATTAAGAATATAATTTAACTGACACCAAAAATAAAATGATTAAAAATAATTAGTACAGTGTAAAAAAAATGAGTATCCAATCGAATGTTTTAAAAAGAAAAGAACTATCAGTGCAAAATAATTATGTAGAAGCAGAATTAAAGGAATTTAAAAATTTATGTGACGATTTACGAATAGAATTATCTTATGATAATAGAAATATACTCTTAAAAGGGGACGAAATTTTTGTGAAACTAAGAAATCATCTGATTGTGTTATTAACAAGAAGAAGTGGAATATATCTATCTCAAAATTTACAATCAGATGTAAATGTAGATCTTGTAAAAACATATCAAATGATGTATGTTATAAAAACAATATTGCAATCTGTAGCAATATCAAGTATAGAAGAAATAATTAGTAATGGTGATTACTCATCAGAGTAATCAGAAATTGATGTGCATGAAATTAATAAAATACAAATAATTTGCATTTTATTAAAAATATTATTTTAAGTGGAATGCAAATTATTTTTATAGTACATAAATAGTGTTGTAATCTATCGATAAAATATTTAAGAGAAAATGAGATATTTAATTGATATTTTCCATATTTACATAATATATAATTATATACAAAATAATATGATAGTTATATAAACTCAAACAATAATTCTGTAAATCAAAAGACAAGAATTCTATAAACCCAAGACGATAATTCTATAAACTTAGACGATAATAATTCTGTAAACTTGGACGATGATAATTCTGTAAACTTGGACGGTGATAATTCTGTAAATCAAGATGATAATTCTGTAAACTTGGACGATGATAATTCTGTAAACCAAGACGATAACAATTATATAAACCAAGACGATAATTCTGTAAACCGAGACGATAACAATTATATAAACCAAGACGATAATTCTGTAAACCAAGACGATAACAATTATATAAACCAAGACGATAATTCTGTAAACCAAGACGATAACAATTATATAAACCAAGACGATAATTCTGTAAATCAAGACGACAATTCTGTAAACCAAGACGATAATTCTGTAAACCAAGACGATAACAATTATATAAACCAAGACGATAATTCTGTAAATCAAGACGACAATTCTGTAAACCAAGACGACAATTCTGTAAACCAAGACGATAATAATTCTATGAACTTAGACGATAATAATTCTGTAAATCCAAACGATAATTCTGAAAATCTAGAAGATAATTCTATGAATTTATGGAATATCAAATATATATTTGATAATTAGGTATATTTAGATGATAATGATTATGTAAATAATATAGAATAATCCTTTTTAACTCAAAGTAATACGAGTGATATACAATTAAACATATTATATTGACTTTAATTTATCTTATCAATAAAAGTTATAATAAAATTTTATAATGTCGTATACACAAAATTTTGTTTAAGAACTTAGGAAGTTTTAAGAAGAAACCTTGGTGAAAATATTATCTTAAACGATTTAATTATATTCTGACTCAAAAAGGCTATAAAAGATATAAGAGTAATAGATAATAAATTCCATAAATAGATATAATATAATATATTATATATAAGGATAAAAGTTGGTGTAGAATTTAATATAAAAATAATATTTAGTTAAGACTAAGATGGAAAATATAGGGATAAGTTATAAAAATAACCATTTAAATAAATTCCTTTGTGATCTACATATTTCATCAGTGAATATACAATCACAACATGTTGAAATAAGACCACCCATACAAGCAGTACATAAAGAAGATAAATTACACGAACATTTATTAGAACAAATTTTAACGGAAGCAAGACATGCAGATCTATTGCACAGACTATGAGATATATGGGAATTATTATAATTATTAGAAAGGTTATTTTGTATTATTGAATAAATTTCGATACCCCTATTACATTCTGAGGTATCTAAATCAACTTTATAGGAGTAAAGATAACACATTTTAATCATATCATTATTATTCAAGGATATACAATGATGAATCAACATTATTATAATTGTAACTATAAAATATTTATACATTATTTTAATGTTAGATAAATTAAAATAATGTTTCAATTTTACGTAAAGCTAAAATAATTTGGCGAATATTGTTTATGTAAATTCCACGAATAGATTGTTTTTGTAATAAGTGCATTACAAAAACATAGAAGCAATAAACTATTTTAGTTTTATTGCTAAAGATATAACTTAGTAAAAAATGCGAGTATATAGATTTGCTACTAAAATTTTAGTAATCTAGAACAATAAACCGTTTAATTTTATTATTAATAGATAACAATAAATTTAATTGTTTAGTATTGATATTAATATAGAACTAATTTCTATATTATTTTTAACATTTAAATAAACGGTT
>Ga0209935_1002972_pt1 | contig 18789 bp, 13 predicted proteins | sample ThiBio_1000_plan_2_FD_183958 | JGI IMG/M metagenome (GOLD analysis project Ga0209935, IMG submission 183958) | Wastewater bioreactor microbial communities from Cape Town, South Africa - Thiocy_cont_1000_plan (SPAdes) | ecosystem: Engineered > Bioreactor > Thiocyanate-remediating >... | reverse complement strand
CTTTCAAAATCGCAATAATCTGATGTTCAGTGAAACGGGATTTTCTCATTGTTCAGTCTCCTAGCTCGTAAGTATTTTGCCAGGAAAACTCTATTTATGAAATGTGTCTTTTTAGGGGGAGTCTACGAAAGGATGAAGCTTTTAAAAAAATATATTTCAATACGCATCCTAATTTTGAGCACTTTTTTTTTATTTCCTATGAACGCAATTTCAGCTGAGAATAAAGAAACTAAATCTGAAAAGAATATGGTTGTTTTAAATAAAGATGCTCAACGAGCTGCAGGGATTGTTGTTACAAAATTAAAACCCCAAGTTATGAAAACATCTATTCCTGCTCCAGGAGAAGTTATACCCAATGCTAAACTTACCAATAAGATTACAACGCGTGTTTCTGCTCAAGTGATAAAAAGAAATGTTCAAGAAGGTGAACATGTGACTAAAAATCAGATTCTAGCGACCCTTTCAAGTGTTGATATGGCAAAAGTGCAAGGTGATTTGATACTGGCTGCTCAAGAATGGCAACGAGTGAAATCGCTTGGTAAAGAAGCTGTCTCGGGTAAACGTTATTCTGAAGCGCAAGTTGCTTATCAACATGCCTATTCAACTGCTTTTGCTTATGGACTGACCGAGGCTGAAATTAATGAGCTACTTCGTACTCAAAAATCTTCACAAGCGAAGGGAGAATTTAATATCTTAGCTCCTCGAGATGGCACGGTATTTAACATAAATTTTATCGAAGGAGAATTAATAGAACCCGGACGCATCTTGTTGCAAGTTGTAGATGAATCAATAGTGTGGATAGATGCCAAACTGCCTTCTGATTTAGTACGTCCGGTGAAAGTGGGTGATTTAGTAAAAGTTAATGCAAAAAATCGTACCTTACTTGGTAATGTAATTCAGATACATCATCAACTAGACGAAACTACCCGTACCCGTTCTCTTCGGATAGAAGTTAATAATAAAGAAGATATGCTTCATCCAGGACAATATGTAAATTGTCAAATTGAAAGCGGTGAAACTATGCCTGTTATGGCATTACCTGTGGATGCTGTATTGCGAACTTCAGATGGTGATTGGGCTATCTATATAGAAAGTAGGCCAGATAATTTTAAGCAAGTAGAGGTGAAGGTGGTAGAAAATGTTGACGGGCATGTAATTATTGAAGGAGTAATTCCTGGTTTAGAAGTAGTAACCAAAGGTGCATTCTTCGTACATTCAGAATTAAACAAGCAAGGGTTTGATGCACATGGACATTAAATTAGGTGACATCTAAATGCTTGATAAATTAATTGATTTTTCTGTCAATAATCGTCTTATTGTAGTCCTTGCACTTCTAGTGGCATTGATTGCTGGTATATTAATTTTACCTAGACTTAATTTAGATGCTTTTCCTGATGTGACAAATGTTCAAGTGGTTATTAATGCTGAATCACCTGGTCTTGCTGCTGAAGAAGTTGAACAATTAGTGACTTATCCAATTGAAGCAGTGATGTACTCATTACCAAATGTTGAAGAGGTAAGGTCAATTTCAAAAGTTGGCTTAGCTGTTGTAACAGTTGTTTTTAAAGATAATGTCGATATTTATTTCGCTCGCCAACAAGTATTTGAACGTTTGCAAGTTGCAAAAGAAAAAATGCCGGCGGGCATAGGAGTTCCTGAAATGGGACCCAATACCTCTGGATTAGGGCAAATCTTTCAATATATTTTGCGCACAGATAATCCAGAAAAGTTTGATACGATGACCTTGCGTAGTTTAAATGACTGGGTGGTTAAATTATTACTGGCGCCTGTTGATGGGGTGACTGATTTACTGTCATTTGGTGGAGAAGTAAGGCAATATCAAGTCCAAGTTGATCCAGCTCGGTTGCTTGCATTTAGATTAAAAATTGATGACTTAGTGAATGCAATTGAATCAAATAATCGCAATGCAGGTGGTTGGTACCTTGATCGCGGTTCTGAGCAACTGGTTATTCGCGGTGTAGGTTGGGTACGTAGCAACGAGAAGGGTCTACAAGATATTGCTAATATTTCAATAAAAGATCAAGATGGAGTAGTTACACGAGTTCGTGACGTTGCTCAAGTTGCTTATGGCAGCGAAATACGTCAAGGTGCCGTAACCCTCAGTCAAAGAGATGGAGAGGGAAAACCATATGCATTAGGTGAAGTTGTTGCAGGTATTGTGCTCAAACGGATTGGTGCAAATACTAAAGCGACAATTGATGGAATTAAAGATAAATTGCCACTTGTGCAGGCAGCATTGCCTAAAGGTGTTAAGCTTGAGACAATTTATGATCAAGCTGATCTAATTCAGCAAGCTGTTCACACTGTTGTGAAGGCATTAATTGAAGCTTTTGTTTTAATATTCGTCGTATTATTTCTATTTCTTATGAATATTCGCAGCACTTTTTTAGTGCTCATTTCTGTCCCTATTTCCGTTGGTTTGGCTCTCATCGTTATGGCACACTGGGGAGTTTCAGCTAACTTGATGTCGCTTGGTGGACTCTCAATAGCAATTGGAATGATGGTAGATGGTTCAGTAGTGATGATGGAAAATATTTTCAAACATCTTAGTGAACCTGGTTCTAGCCATACTCAAATTGAAAAAATTGATGAGTCTTTTGATAAAGACAACTACAAAAATGAGCATGCAGTGCCTTTAAGGATCCAAGAGGCAGCTCGTGAGATTGCGCGGCCTGTTTTCTTTGCTGTGCTTATTATTATTGTCGTATTCGCCCCTCTTTTTTCTCTAGAGGGGGTAGAAGGTAAGTTGTTTCAACCAATGGCTGTTAGTATTGTATTAGCCATGATCGCTTCATTATTTGTGGCAATGATGGTTATTCCAGCATTGTCAACGTACCTATTTAAACATGGCATAAAACATAGTCACAGCCCATTACTTAATCCAATCGCACGTTTTTATCGCAACACCCTCATTAAAGCTTTAAACCACCCAAAACAGGTAATCATTACTTCAGTTGTATTATTTCTAATTTCATTGCTTGTTGTGCCCTTTTTAGGTACAGAATTTGTACCTGAATTGGAAGAAGGAACATTAAATATTCGCGTTACCTTGGCGCCATCAGCAAGTTTAGACACCTCTTTAGCAGTAGCACAAAAGCTTGAGCAAGAGTTAATGACATTCCCTGAAGTAATCTATGCCTCTAGCCGCATTGGCCGTCCTGAATTAGGTGGAGATCCTGAACCGGTCTCCAATATTGAAATTTTAGTTGGCCTAAAACCTATAAAACAATGGTCTTCAGCAAAAAATAGGCAACAATTGCAAAAACTTATGGAAAAGAAAATGGGGGTTTTCCCGGGATTGCTGTTTAGTTTCTCTCAACCAATTGCAAGTCGTGTAGATGAATTATTATCGGGCGTGAGAGCACAACTCTCTATAAAGCTATTTGGCTCCGAGCTTTCGGTCTTAGCAGATAAGGGGCAAGAAATTGAGGTAATCGTGAAAGGTATTCAAGGAACTCGAGATGTTGCGATGGAACAAATTACAGGTGAAGCGCAATTAGTAATAAAGCCTGATAGAGAAACGCTAATGCGCTATGGAATTTCGGTGGGCGAGGTCATGTCTTTAGTGTCTGATGCCATCGGTGGTAAAACCGCAGGGCAGGTAATCCAGGGGAATGAAAGATATGATATTTATGTACGTTTAGCCAAGCCTTATCGAGATAGCATTGAATCTATTAAAAATCTCATCTTACAATCCTCTAAAGGTGCTTGGGTGAGACTAAGTGATGTTGCTAGTGTTCAAATTGAAGCAGGTACACCTCAAATTAGAAGAGATGATGTACAACGGAGAGTTGTCATTCAAGCGAACGTTGAAGGTAGAGATATGGGTAGTGTTGTTTCTGATATCCAACAAAGCATTGCTCGTAAAGTAAAATTGCCTGCTGGGTATACGGTTGCATATGGTGGGCAATTTGAAAATCAGCAACGTGCGCAAGCTCGTTTGATGATTGTGGTACCGCTTGCATTAGGTTTAATCTTTTTGTTGTTATATTTTGCGTTTAACTCAGCGGGACAAGCATTGCTTATCATGATTAATGTGCCGCTTGCTTTGATAGGTGGTATTTTATCTTTGTTTATATCGGGGCAATATCTTTCTGTTCCTGGCTCAATAGGATTCATTGCTTTGTTTGGTATTGCTGTACTTAATGGTGTTGTTCTAGTGAATGCCATAAACCAAAATAGAGACGATGGTATGGCGCTCGATAAGGCTATTTTTGCAGGCTCGATTTCGCGACTACGTCCGGTTTTAATGACTGCTTTTATTACTGCACTTGGTTTGATACCTATGTTGATTGCAAGAGGAATAGGTGCTGAAATTCAACGCCCTCTTGCAACCGTCGTGGTGGGTGGTTTAATCTCTTCCACTGCATTAACTCTGGTAGTTCTTCCGGTTCTGTATGGTCTTTTTTTTAAAGATGACGATATTGAAAATAGGTAATGGGAAATGGGAAGTGAACATAATCATTCAAACTTAAAGGATGCCAGAACACGTTCTCTTATTTTTGCACTTACTTTATCCTTTCTTTTTTTTCTTGTCGAAGTAACTGGTGGAATAGTAACTAGAAGCTTAGCATTAATTTCCGATGCTGCTCATATGCTGACAGATATTATGGCATTGACTATTGCATTGGTTGCAATTCAAATAGGCAAGAAAGCAGCAGATACAATGCGCACTTTCGGTTATTATCGCTTTGAGATTCTTGCCGCTGCATTTAATACTATTCTTCTTTTCCTTGTTGCTGTATACATTTTTTACGAAGCATATTTACGATTATGGGAACCGCCAGAAATCCATACGATGGGAATGTTGATTGTTGCAAGCATTGGGTTATTAGTTAACCTAGTATCAATGTGGTTATTGACTTCACATAAAGATAAGAGCCTTAGCATGAAAAGCGCTTACTTAGAGGTATGGAGTGATATGCTTGGATCAATGGGAGTCATCATTGGTGCAATCATTATTAAATTGACTGGACTTCAATGGATTGATTCTATCATAGCTATTATGATTGCATTATGGGTATTACCTCGTACGTGGATTTTACTTAAAGAAAGCATCAATATATTGTTAGAAGGTGTGCCAGAAGGAATTGATCTAAATAAAATTAAAATGACGCTTCTTAAGATGAAAGGAGTTTTAGATATCCATGAACTACATATTTGGGCAATCGCAAGCGGAAAAATTTGCCTAACAGCACATGTTGTAATTGATGAAAAAATTGAATGCGAAAGCACAATGCTCCTTATGCGAGAACTTTTAGCAAAAGATTTTAATATTTTACATACAACTTTGCAACATGAGCGTAAAAAGTGCCTATCGCAAGAAAAAATTTGTAATTTATGAATGATAAATTGAACATCAAAAAAAGGAGAAGTTGCTATGGTAGATGAATGGTATAATGATGCTTTAACACTAACTTTAGGGAATAGAAAGTGCTAATGTTGTATTGATCTCAGTAGAAATTGAAGGGGATTTTGAAAGCAAGAATTAAGATGTGCAACTATGATCCCCCCTTTAGCTCTTATGTGCAATATATTAGCAATTCCTATTGTTGCAGACGGAATTCTGCCCATTTTTTTGACTTTTTTTAACCCCTTATGATAGAAAATGGTGCCATGACTTACTTAAGTTCGATTATTATCAAAAAATAAACTTATAGTAATAAAGAAAATTTTTGAAAGAATGATTTTTTTTCGAGTCAAAAACTCTAATATCAGTTGAGTCTTCCTTGCACAAACTGATATTTGTTTTGGAGTTGAAAAAATGCTAGGTCTCACTGATTTTGATAATTTAAATATCTTCATTTCAACGCAACCAATCCCGATGTTCAAATCGTTTTATGGGCTAGCTGTCTTAGCTCAAGAGGCGATAGGAAGGTGCCCCAATGAAGAAGATCTGTTTATATTTTATAACAAACCACACACAAGAATTAAGCTGTTATATTGGAATGGATTTGAAGGCAATAAATTTCATTTTTAATGAACTGCTCAATAGTTCTTCACTTCCCGCAAGGAAACTACGAGAGTTATTGGTTGGCACTACAATGTGTGAAGAACGGCTTCGCCCATGGAAACCATTTGTAGGACACTTTGTAGTGTAACCACGCTATTTTTGGTATGGTAGTGCGTATGAGCGATACCATACCAGTTGAGAAACAAACATTAGATGCCTTGCTTGAAGAGAATCATTTGCTAAAGCAATTGATTAACGAGCTTAAGGGCATCAAAACAAGAAATAAAACTCCTCAAAGAGCAGATTGATATACTGAATCGGCGATTGTATGGCAAGAAGTCAAAACCTTTTAAGCAATCAGTTGAACCTGAAACTGCTGAGCTTGTAACGCTCACTCCAGAAGAACAAAAATTACTAGATCAAGTGGAAGAAGTAGGGGAGGCAAGTATCAAGCACGATATCCGTGCTTCGACATTATCCCTAATCATTTGTTTCCATCGCTAGATAGACTGCGCTTTTTATGAAAAATTTTGTATATAGCAGGTAATACTAATAGAGTTAATAAGGTTGAAGAAATTATTCCACCTATAACGACCGTAGCAAGTGGTTTTTGAACCTCTGAACCAGCACCTATGTTAACTGCCATAGGTAGAAATCCTAAACTTGCTACTAATGCTGTCATTAAAATAGCTCTCGTTCGAGTAAGAGCGCCCTCAATAATGGATTCATCTAGGGATTTTCCTTTTTCTTGTAATTTTTTAATAAAAGCTACCATAACAAGACCATTTAAAACCGCTACCCCAGATAGCGCAATAAAACCAACACCAGCTGAAATTGAAAAATGTAAATTTCTTATCCAAAGAGCAGCAACGCCTCCTGTTAGAGCAAGAGGAACTCCCGAAAAAATAATGAGAGCAACTAATGCAGAATCAAATGCAATGAACAAAAGAAGAAATACTAATAGTAATGCAACTGGGACAACTATCATGAGACGTTGTTGAGCTGAAATAAGTTGCTTAAAAGTCCCGCCAAAGTCTATCCAATACCCTGTAGGCAATTCAATTTTTGAATTCACTAAAGATTGCATTTCTTGTACAAAACCACCTAAATCTCGATCACGTACATTAGCTGATACAATTACTTTTCTCTTACCATTTTCTCTTCCAATCTGATTGGGTCCATATGTGATTTCAATATCTGCGACTTCTTTAAGCGGAATACGATCCGGCTGATCCTTGCTTGTTTTAGAGGGTAAGGGAATAGGCAAAAGTTCTAACATATTTAAATCTGACCTGAGATAATCAGGCAATCTTACTACGATATCAAATCTCTTATCTCCTTCAAACAATTTACCAGAAATCATTCCATTCATAGCTATATTTATTGTTTCTTGAATGGTGGAAATATCTATGTCATAGCGCTTAATTGCAGTTTGGTTGGGAATAATGCTAAGTATAGGTAACCCCGTTACTTGTTCTATTTTGATATCTTTAGCTCCTTTAGTGGTTTTAAGTAAAGATTCTATTTCCTTAGCAAGTGATTGGAGCACATCTTGGTTGTCACCAAATATCTTAATCGCTACATCGCTTCTAACACCTGAAATTAGTTCGTTAAATCGCATTTGTATGGGTTGAGAGAATTCATAGTTATTGCCAGGAACATTTTTAAGGATATCTTCCATTTCTTTAACCAATTGTGCCTTTGATTTTTTTGGATCTGGCCATTCATTTCGTGGTTTAAGCATTACAAAAGTATCCGCTACACTTGGTGGAACCGGATCAGTTGCAACATCTGCGGTGCCTATTTTCCCAAAAATTTCACGAACTTCTGGCATTTGTTTTATTGATTGTTCAACTTTGGATTGCATATATACAGATTGTGATAAACTTGTACCTGGAATTCGCATCGCGTGCAAAGCGATATCACCTTCATCAAGATTTGGTATAAATTCAGAACCAAGTCGAGAAAACACAATAATACTTAAGATAAAGATAAAAGATGCAAAGAAGATTACAGTTAATGGATATTTTAGCGACAATCGCAAAACAGGAGCATACAAATCTTTGAACTTTCTTATGATTATGCTTTCTTGCTCTTTTACTCTGCCGGTTACAAATAAAGCTATGCTTGCAGGAACAAAAGTAAGTGACAGAATCAGTGCAGAAATGAGAGCAGTTACTACGGTAAATGCCATCGGATGAAACATTTTCCCTTCAATTCCTGTGAGAGAAAAAATTGGTAGATAAACGATGGTAATTATAATGACACCAAAAATGCTAGGTTTTATTACTTCAGCGCTCGCAGAAGCTACTAAATGAAATCGCTCTTCTTTCGTTAGCAAAGAACCTTTTTCTTTTTGAGCCAAACTGAATCGACGAATACAATTTTCTACAATAATAACTGCTCCATCGACTATCAAACCAAAATCTAGTGCTCCTAAGCTCATTAGATTGCCAGAAATTTTATTCTCAACCATACCAGTTATAGTCATAAGCATAGATATTGGAATAACAGCCGCAGTAATTAATGCAGCTCTAAAATTACTTAGCAGTAGAAACAAGATAACAATAACAAGAAGAGCGCCTTCAAATAAATTTTTAGCTACGGTTTGAATTGTTTGATCTACTAATGTAGTGCGGTTATAAACTTCTTTTGCAGTAACGCCTTGAGGTAAATTAGCATTTATTTTTTTCAATTTTTCAGCAACACTTGTGGCAACTTTTTTACTATTTTCACCAATAAGCATCATTACCGTGCCAAGTACCACTTCATTCCCATTTTGAGTTGCTGCACCGGTTCGCAATGGATGTCCAAAGTCAACATTTGCTATATCTTTTATTTGAATAGTAATTTCATCAAGCTTAGCTATTGTAATATTTTTAATATCTTCAATATTTCTTACTTGCCCCGGCACCCGAATGAGGTATTGCTCACCATTTTTTTCAATATAACCTGCTCCAACATTATTATTGTTGTTTTCTAAGGCATTAATAACGTCTTTTATCGTAAGATTATACGCTAATAGTTTACTTAGTTCAGGAGAGATAAGGATTTGTTTTTCATATCCTCCAATCGTATTAACTTCTATTACACCTTTAACGTTACGTAATTGAGGACGTATAACCCAATCTTGAAATATCCTTAAATCCATGGGTGTATAAGTGCTACCATCAGATTTCTTGGCATCAGGATTGGCTTCGACTACATACATAAAAATTTCACCAAGCCCTGTCGCTATTGGTCCTAGAGTTGGCTCAATTCCAGGCGGCAATTCATTTTTAAGTTGTTGAAGCCTTTCAACAATGAGTTGTCTTGCAAAATATATGTTTGTTTTTTCTTCAAATACTACAGTGACTTGAGATAAACCGTATCGAGAAATTGAGCGGGTATAATCTAACTTAGGTAATCCAGCAAGTGCTGTTTCAATAGGATAGGTAATTCTTTGTTCGACTTCAAATGGTGAATATCCTGGAGCTTCAGTATTGACTTGCACTTGGACATTGGTTATGTCTGGCACTGCATCTATAGGAAAAGCTTTAAAATTATAAACACCCAAACAACAAAGAGCAAAAACTACAAATAAAACAATCCAGCGATGTACTATAGAAAAATGTAGTATTGATTTTAACATAGGGTAATTTACTCTTTAGTGATCATGCACTGCACCGTCTTTTTCAAGTTCTGCTTTTATGATAAAGCTATTTTCAGTAACATAACGCGTACCAGGCTTAATTCCGTCTAACGCTTCTACCCATTCACCATCGCTTCTACCAAGCTTTAACATTCTGACTTCATACTCATCACCAATTTGCGCAAATACCACATCGAAATCTCTAAATTTTTGTAAAGCGGTAACCTTTACAGCCAACGGTACTTGGTCTTTTGAAACAAGTAGATCTCCTTTCACTATAGTCCCTGCTTTCCATAGATTATCGTTATTATTAAATTCAGCAATGGCAAACACAGATTGCGTAAGTGCGTCAATAGTGGGAGCGATATAAGTGATCTTAGCTGCGATATTTTGCTTATCATCAACTGTTTTTATATCAACTTTATTTCCCACTTTTATTTTGTTAATATCCTTTGGGAAGACATGAAATTTCGCCCACAGAGAAGATAAATCCGAGATCGTAAATAATGGTTTTTCTAAAGTTAGATCACCAATATTTGTATTGCGAGAAATAATAATACCGTCTTGCGGTGCATTGATATTGTAATGTTCTAAAGTACCATTGCTTTCAATTTTAGTAAGAAGCTGGTCTTTTTGAACGCTATCACCGATGTTGGCATGAATTGTTTTTACAATACCTGGAAACCTTGCTCTAACTTCTACAGTTGAATTTGGATTCAAAACAATCTGTCCCGTTAACTTTACAAACTCGTTGATATCGGCAGGGCCAACTACTTCCGTACTTAATCCAGCAGCTTTTGCTGCATCTGCAGAAATCTTGACACGACCTTCATACGAGGGAAATTTCCATTGATAACTATTACCTTTATAAATTGCATTAACTTCCATATCAAATGAATGGGGTTCTTTAACTACTTTGTCACTCAGTAAAAAATCTTTATCTGGCTTAAACTCAAAATTTTCATTTTCCCCATCTAGGCGTTTCAGTTTAATATTAAGCTTAACCTCCTCGGGTTTTAATAGAATATTTTTGCTATATGCATAAACTCTAAATTGCGGAGGAGTATTTGTTTCATAAATAGTTAATTCAAGAGAAAAATCTTTGTCTCGCAGTAGTTTGCCATTATGACGGCCTCGTTCAAAATCTTGGTGGGATTGCTTGAGTTTTTCGCTAGTATCTGCAGCATATAAAACAGGAATAAACACAAAATTTCCTAACAATGGGGAAATTTGAATGCATACAAGGTGAAACAAAACCAATCTAATTAGGAGATTAATTTTTAACATTTAAACTTCCTTGTTATTTTATACAGCAGGAATAGATTTCTTATACTATTAGCATAGCGTATACGTCCGACGAACGTCGTGTTGTTGAATTGTTAAATTAAGATGAAGATTTGCCCAGTAGGGTGCAACTGTATAAGCGGTTCAAAAGTTCCGCAAACAAGTGTGCAATCTATAAATTGTTTTCAACAATAGGTTTATTTTTGCTGATAAATGGAGTTCTCTTAATTCAATCTCAATGTATTTATCTGTAATTGCGTCTGAGCTGTGTCCTGCATTGTCTTGAACATGCTGGTCGGTGCCATCATCGCCTTAACCAGTGTACGGTTGCTTCTATTAAAGATTCTGCTTTATTACTCAAGCCATATTCGCTAAGTTGGTCAACAGCGTTGTTAAAGCAATTTTGTACGATTTCGCGAATATAAGTAATACTAGCGATAGGACCTGCCCCCCTTTACCTTAGGCAAAAGAGGAGTATTATCTGCCGGGGAAGGGAGGGGGTTAGATTTAAAATCTATTCAGGACCCAATCCCAGCAAGTAGTTTAGTAACGCATAAAAATACTGATTAATATTAAATCAAGGAGTGAGTTATAAAGCATATATCAGTTCCTTATGATAGTTCCACACAAGCAGAAAAAGCTTTCGACTTGGCTTTAAATTTTGCCACCAAGTATCAGGCTGGGATCACTGTAGCAATAGCAAGATTGCCAGAGCTACATGAAAACGAAGAGACGGATGCAGAATTAGAAACCGCCTAAAAAGCATTATAATGAATTATTTAAAAAGCTAACCGTTAAATCACATCGCTCTCTGTTTCAAATTTAAACTTAGAGGTAAAAGTAGGGCACCCAGCCGAACAAATTATTTATTATGCGGAAAATAACGATATCGATCACATTGTTATGGGCCACAGGGGTAATACATTTTTTCATCGGCTTTATTGGGATCAGTTGCGAAGCAAGTCATGATCTATTCGCATTGCGCTATAACTATACTAAGATGATGAATTATGTTTACGAATTACGTGGCCAAAAAATGGCATGATAATCTGCTAAGGTTCTTCAAATGAAAAATATTCTAGCGAAAATTAAACGAGTTTATGTAAAATTAGACCGAGAAGTAATGACGCTTTACTTTGCTTTAAAGCACCCCGATACCCCCTGGTATGTAAAGTTACTTGCGTTGTTTGTAGTAGCGTATGCACTTAGTCCAATCGATCTCATCCCGGATTTTATCCCAGTGATTGGTTTGTTGGATGATCTGCTCATCATTCTTGGAAGTATTTGGTTATTGTTTAAGTTAGTGCCCAATACAGTACTTGAGGAATGTCGGGCTCTAGCGGATTCATATCTTCTTCAGAAAAAGAAAAAACCTATCAGTTATTTTGGTCTAATCATTGTTTTAACAATTTGGATTTTAATAATCTACTTAATTGTTAAATTGCTATCATAGAGCTAATAAACTAAATATTTTAGATTTCAGTGGGCCAAAATGCCTGCGGTTAAAATTGCGGGAATCACATAATTTTTTTTAAAATCATTATAATTCTATGCAATCAATTAAAATACTTAATTATGGCTTGTATAACTTGATTTTGAACAAAATAATACACACCCAAACCATAGACTATTTTAATTAAAGGAAAAAAGGTAAATCAAGATATTCATTATAGTTATAGGTATCCCAATCAGGGAAAATTCAAAGAATCTAAATCCTTTGTTCTCTCGTTTTCACCATTCTGAAGAATAATGCTATTGCTAGCAGCTCCAAGAAGAGTTAGATTCTCAGCGATGGTGCTTCCTGTCGCAATTAGAAGATGGTTTGTATGATGAAGTTACTGCTACTGTAACCATTAAATCAAAATTAATTGAAGAAGATTTGGGAAAAGTCATGAAGGATCTTGATAATAACTCTAAGAGATGATGAGTGATAGCTAAAAGAATTAAGCTGGCGCAAAGGCGTTTCTTACCTACCGTTGCGACCGCTTACATTGCATAGAATTAGTATTCTATGCAACAGTGAAAAGTCTGAAATTTACTGAGGTATCTGTTATTTGTAATGTTGGTAATCCTTGGTCTTTGCGTGGCGAACGTGACAGCCTATACGAGTAAGTGTCGAGCTTTTCACTCAGTTCTGATAGTGGCGACATTTCTGGATATGTAAAACAGGTAATTGAGAGCTACAACAAACAGCTAACATTAAAAAGTATTCAGGTTGTTTGTATTGTAAATAATAACCGAATGCCTAGCGACCTAACATGATCTACCAGTAATCAAAATTCCTCACCAGCCCTTCCTAGGTATTCAATACTTCTTTCTTGGCTGACTGTAACAGATCTAATTGATTAAGAACTAGTTCAACAGCATTTGTGGCCTCTGCAACAGAACAGATGAAGACTTCACCAAATGGGACATCTTTACACAGATAATCGGAAAGAATCTCATGTGATCGCAATTCAACGTCTTCAGCACTATTTGTTTGATAAACTGTATTGACCTTCCATTTCCCCAAGAGTTTGTCCAATGCTTGAAACCGCCTAATTCTTTCTTCTAGTCCATTTATCCGCTTTGAATTTGAGTTTTGACTTCCTTTGAGCACACCATGATTTTTTTTTAATTCTATGAGATAGGAAATTGCTAAAGAAGAATCCTTCTCAAAAGGAAGTGAATTGCTTCCAGGGCAACGAAAGCAACTAACCACATGCTTGGGGATAAATCCTTCGTGATTTACTAATCGACGTCCCCCGCAGATCTGACAAGTCCCTTTAATGCCTAGCCACATATTGTTTACATCCTCGAGTCTCTTCTCGACACAATTTATAGTCATTCCGACTTTTACACGTTTCGCTTCTTCGTTCTCAAGAATATAAACTCGTCCGAAAAGGTGCTTAAAATCAGTCATAATCAATAAAACTCTTCTCTGTTTCTGTGTCATTAATTTGTTCAGGTAGTTTCTGAACAGTAGATTTTGGCATTTTTTTTAAAATGGCTTTTACACCAATTATAAAAAGTTGGATGTCTCCAGCCGCTCCCAACCCTTTGATAGTGTACATATGAGATAAATTTATTTAATAAATCAGGAAATATATCTTCAATAATTTTGGCCACGGTATGCGACTTACATTCCTCGGGTAAGATCTAATACTTTTTGACAGAATCCCTTTAGCTCTTCGATGGATGTTTCTTCGCTAGGATTGTCTTGAACTTCTGCATGACTATCTCCACGAGAATATTCATTTATATCCCGCAATTCTTGAAGCGCTCCTTTATATGGGTGTTGGTCTTCTGCAGTATCAAGTTTACGAATAATCTCCTCTAGGCTTGAAGCGTTACTAAAAAGCCCCGGGTCACCCTTACGGTAAAAATCTTCACAAACAGTTCGTAGGCGACTTCGTATATAACTAAGTTCATGTGGTTCGCCCTCGATAAATTCTTCAATTTGCATGCGCTCAGATACATATCTAGGTTGTGTAGCAGCTTCTATATCAAAGCTTGAAATTGTTGTAATTCCAGGAGCTCCAGATTGGAGTGAAATAGATTTTATTATGCTTTGGTCAATTTTATCCCACAAAAGTCTTAAAAAACCTTTTTCATGTGAAAGCACGATGGTTTGTTTTGCTTGTCCACATAGCTTTTTAATTTCAATGGCTGTGAACTGGCGACGAAAATTATCTAAGCTAGTGAAAGGGTCGTCAAGCACTACTATAGTTTCCGATAAATGTGGGTCAGCGTTAATTCTGGCTAGAAACAAAGCTAATGCCAAAACTTGTTTATCTCCTGCACTTAGGGTGTTGCGAAAACTAGGTTGATCAACCGCATCTGGTGATGTATTAGGTGAAACAGCAACATCGTTTATCAAAATTTGATAACTCGCTGCAGGTTCCTTTCCTCTATAATTTGGTTCCTTATAATCTATACGAAACCCCGCATTAAGACGCTTTAAATATGCATTAATTGTAGTGCCAAGTGAAGAAGTTATAGAACGCCCGTGCTTAGTTAAAGATTCGCGCAACTTTTCTTTCTGATTCTTTATTTCTTCCTTACGCTTGTTGCTCTTCTGTAATCTATTTACGACTTCAACAATATCCTCATCAAACCGCCTTTTAGTTAGCTGTAAGCGTTTTAGTTCCTCCTCAATTTTTGGTAGTTGTGAAGGATCAAGACCATCTTTAAGCGTTTTGATCTTATCTAAATAGTTAGTAATTTTCTCATTAATACGTTGGATTTTGTTACGTCCATTTTTCCAAGTTTTAATTACTTCTGAAAATTGCTCAAACGGAAGAGCATCTGTTAGATTTTCTTGTTTCTTCTGAAAAAGCACCTCCATTTGTATAGCAGCCTTTTCCATCTGTTCAATAATTTCAGAAAGATTTGATATATCTGGAATCTCAAGTTGTGCCGCTTCTTTCCAGTATTCAAACGAGTGTTGATTTTGAGTTAATAGTTCAATAATTGTATTACGAAACTCTTTATTCTTGTACTTGATCAATATCTGGCTAGCTTTGCGAATATTTTCTGAAAGCCTTTTATAATCTTCGCTGAAGAATTTCTTATATGCTTCAACAAGCGTTCTATCTTGCAATAGTTGTCCACAATAAGGACAATTTTCTTTTTCCCCAAAAGCAGTTCCTACCTCAAGCCAACTTTCATGCGTTATATGTTTTGTATCTTCGCAATTATATTTGGCCACATGTTCGCGGACTGCTTTAAGTGCGCTTTCCGCAATTTCATCAATACCTTTTTCAAGTATCGATTGGAATTGCTCTGAATCAGTTGGGACAGCAAAAAATTTGGGTTCGCTAGCAGCTTTAAGTTCTTTTGTTTTTTGAGCTTGTTGAACTTCCATTTGCTTTTTATCTATTATTGCATCAATGCCTTCTTGTTTTGTAAGAGACATAAAATCATCTACAGATATTGTATAAGGTGCTAAAATGCTACGACTAACAGCTTTTAACTCATCTTCTGCATTTCTGATTATTTTATTAATATCATTATTTTCATTGTCTAAATCTACGATCTGTCGAACAAGCTTTACGCCTTCGCTACCAACTACTAAGCCATACTGCTTTTTCAAATGTTCGTTTGTGACTATGTCACCAGAAAATACATTGTCATTGATAAAAGTGCTGTCATATATGGCTATCATTGGCTTAATGCCAGTCCATGAATCACCATTAAAACTAGCAGCTTGGCCATCAATCTGCAAAATTGCCTTTTGTTCCGGGCCTCCTGCAAGAGTTTTACGACCGATAATTATTTCTGAATTCCCTGTTGTCAAAGAACGTAATATATCGGCTAAGGTAGACTTACCCCATGCGTTTTCTCCGAATATCAGCGTACATTTCCCGAAAACAGCATGTGCTACGGGTTTTGCTTGAGCAAATCGACCTATGTTTTGTACATATTTTACTTCTTGCAGCATTGTTGTTCCCAATTCGTTTGTCTTATCTGAGGAAGAAAGTATATCTGAAGTTTTTTATTCAATGCAGGAAAAGATTTTAGCCTCATAATTTATTTTCTTGGGTGACTAAGTAAATTAAATAATCAAACAATAGTTGGCAAACTAAATTTAAAAGTGCAGCTATAAGCTTCCTGATTAGAAAAATATCTTGGGGCTTTGCCCCTACCGCGTGTCAACACATCCCCCAACCTTCCGCATACGCTTCGCTTATTTGTGCAGGTTGGGTGGTTCCCCCTGATTTGACACTTGGACCCCCAGACTTCGCCAGTCTGGCAGGAGCGCGTGCGCTGCACTCTTGAATTAAATGAACAGAAAAGGAAAATAATGATGGATAGAACAACTGACTTTTTCGGTGGAATGATTTACGCATATTCTCGCGCCCAAGCAATTGAGGACGGTGAGCTTGTAGATGTTTCAGATATAGCAAAGCGATCGGGTTTTAAAATACCTGTGGCTGTTACCCGTGCAGTTTGGGATCAGTATATAGAATGGACTGACACGGACAATGATAGGCAAACCATCCAAGATAAGTCTGGTAGGTTATGCGACGTATTATGGATGTTATATTTGGCCTGCAAGCGAAATAAAGAGGAGTCCTATATCAACTATGAATTACATGTGATCCCACGGGATGGATCTTCCAAATCACCTACTTTAGTCAAGCTAAAGTCTGTTATATGCGGTGGAGATGAAGGTGAGCCTGTCATTACTATTATGTTACCGAATGAAGATTGAAAATACGCATAGGTAGCTTCTTAAGAGGCTACCTAAAAATCTTTTAACCAATGGTCCAATTAGGATTTATTAATGGGTATAGGCAATTTGGTGATAAACCTCTAGAAAGGTGTTCAACAAACTCTATATAGAGCTTTTATTTGTAATAGAGCCCTTCAAACCATGATTAGCGGTATAATAGAATCATTATATTTTCACTGGGGTGTGACAAGATGCAAAGCGCATTCACAAATTTAGTTCAAGAGTTAAGTCCGATATCTAAATATAGAGAAGCTGTTGCCTATGAAGCTCTATGGGACAAGAAGGATACAACTTTTAAACGAATCGCAGAACTTTTTGGTAGTCATCCTGAGTCACTGCCCTCTCAACTTATTTCCACAAACGAAATCAAATCCTATGAGCAAGAATTTGATAACATTATTAAAAAATATAATGTCCCTACTTTTGGAATAATTCTACATAACGTAGATGAATTCCCTCAAAAATTAAGAGATGCGAAATATCCTGTCGAGCTTTTTTATTTTAGAGGATACTGGGATTTAGTAGAATCAAAGTGCATTTCAGTTGTAGGTACGAGACATCCAACCCCTGAGGGTATTAAACGAGCTAAAAAATTAGTAAAACACCTCGTTGAAGATGGTTTTACAATTGTTTCTGGGCTTGCAACTGGAATAGATACAGTTGCCCATGAGACTGCTATTGAGCTTGGTGGCAAAACAATCGCAGTTATAGGCACCCCTCTTTCTCACAATTACCCTAAAGAAAATGTAAAGCTTCAAGATGAAATTGCGGAAAATCACTTATTGATCAGCCAAGTGCCTTTTTGCAAATATGAACATCAGCCTATAAATATAAACCGTTTATTCTTTCCTGAACGTAATATAACTATGTCGGCATTGAGCTTGGGCTCAATTATTGTTGAGGCCGGAGAAACTTCAGGAACTTTAATTCAAGCTAGAGCAGCTTTATCTCAAAATAGAAAACTTTTCATTTTGGAAAATAATTTTCTGAATGAAAAGCTTACGTGGCCTCAGAAATATCTCAAAAAAGGTGCCATTCGTGTAAAAGATTATGAAGAGATTAAGGCATCCTTAAATGGCAACACTGAAAGAAGTTGATAAAAGCTCAAGAGCTTTACATTCATACTTAAAAGATGATGATAAATGTTTCTTTTATGAAGAATATACAAGCCACGCTGGGTTTGCATATAGTAATTTTAATCAATTAATCTTAAATTTTAAGAAAGAAATATCGAAAAAAGCTTCTTCTGAATGGGGTTATAAATTAGGTGCTATTGAAACTATTGCAACTTGGTTAGCAAATACTTTCGCCACGGTATCCAGAATAAAGGATATAACTATTATCCCTATTCCACCTTCTAAAGTGAAAACAAATCCTGAGTATGATGATAGATTATTACAAGTCTTGAAAAGAACTGAAGTAAAATTAGGTTTTAATTTAGATATTAGAGAACTTATAATCAATGTTAAGGATCGCGAGCCGCTCCACAAGGTATCTAATAGACTTTCGCCAGAAGGATTAAAACAAGAATATCTTAGATTTGATGAAGCTTGTATGGTAATCCCCCCATTTATAGCAGTATCTAAAAGTAAAAACCTAGGCTGTTTGCGCCAGTTTCATTTTAGGGGTTATTCCTCCGAGAGCCATATTAGGCCTTTCATGGTTGTAATGCCAGAGCCAATC
>Ga0209935_1002968_pt1 | contig 18804 bp, 19 predicted proteins | sample ThiBio_1000_plan_2_FD_183958 | JGI IMG/M metagenome (GOLD analysis project Ga0209935, IMG submission 183958) | Wastewater bioreactor microbial communities from Cape Town, South Africa - Thiocy_cont_1000_plan (SPAdes) | ecosystem: Engineered > Bioreactor > Thiocyanate-remediating >... | reverse complement strand
GCACGTAGGACTTTTTGTGCTCTTTGGGATGAAATTGGGAGATTACTGAACGTATTTACTCCTCAGGAGTGTAAAAACTATTTTGCTTCCTCTGGATATGTAAACACTTAAATCAAGAATGCTCTAGAGTAAATGTGGCGGGATGCTTAGATCAATGCGAAAAAGGACCTGCTGTTGTTATTTATCCTGAAGGAACCTGGTATACTGTGAAAACAATTGCCGATGCTGAAAAAATTATTCAGTCTCACATTCTTGGCAATCAACCTGTCCATGAGCTTCTCATGTCTTAAATCTTTCCTTAATAATAGGCTCATTCTTAACGAATATTTTTCCGCTAAAGTAAAAAATGAGTTTATGTTTATGTTAAATTCTTTTAACGCCTAAAAAACTATAAAATTAATGAAAAAATCAAACTCACAAGAATGAAAGTGGCAATAGGAAAGTAAAATTTCAAATTTTCTTTTTCATTATAAATAAGGAAATCTTACTCATTAATATCTATAACGGCGGGCCATAAATAATCAAATGCAGCATATTTTGCTTCATCAAAGTCAAACAATTCATCAAGAAGATGTTTCTTTACTGTTACTGAGAACTTATCGTCTTCCACCCGTTGAAGAGCAATATTAACTTGTTGTTTATCGATAGTTTTTTTAAGGGTAGCCATTCCTTCAGAAGGAAACTTCCATCCTTTAAGTTTCAGCCACTTACTTCTTCTTTCAGTACGATTTGTTAATTGTTTTTCCCTATTTTTTGCTGCACTTTTGCTACCTTCCATCTTTCCTGCACAAACACACCCCACATCAAGTTGACTATCATAATCCTCATGTTCCATCGTATGAACATATCGAATTTGTTCTTTTTCGCACATTTCACATGTTTGTTTATTTTCACCTACATCAGCAAAAAGCATCATCACCTACGTTCTTTTTGCTATAATTTCCCAAATCTTTACGTTTTTTTACATGAGCACCTCCTTGACGCTCTCTGTTTTTTCCAAAACCATCTTCCATAGCCCATAAGCTATGTATCCCCAATAGTAAAGATGTAGAAACTAAAAGTGAATGTTTAAAAAAAATCATAATATCTCCTATGTGTTTTTTCGTGAACTGGCCTTGATTGTTGCTTCTATTTATTACAATCTCAGCCAGTTCTGTTATTATTTCTAAAGTATTTAGTGCAGTGTTTGGATTAAAACCTTATTTTTTACCAGTAGATCTTGAAGGACCTTTGTTTGTTGAAGGAGGATTCGCAGGGCCTTTGTTTGTGCTATCTAATCTCATATCCTTATTTGCAGCACTATTAAGACGTTGTGCATGAGTTTGGCCAGAACCGTGTGCAGTACCTTGATCGAGTGCTCTGCCAACACGGGCCCCAGCCGCTCCACCAGCAGCTCCGCCTGCTAAGCTACCACCAGCACGTCCAGCAATACCTCCAGCAACACCTCCAGCAGCACCTCCAGCAGCACCTCCAGCAGCAGCCCCAGCCGTACCTCCAGCAGCGCCACCAACTGCTCTCCCAGCGGCTCTTCCAGCATTCTCAAATCTCCCACCCTGAGCCTCCACAACATGCGGTAAGACTACCGTTGTGAGGAGAAGAATTCCCAGTAGCTTGGCTGGCGTTGTATCAAAGTGCATGTCAAAGAGATTAGTAGCTTGATTCCTCTGGCGATGAGTGTTCTGATGATTGGTATACTTTCCAACTGACCTTCTTTGATCCTGGACATATTCCCAATCGCCTTTTACTTTTCCTCTTCCTGCTTCAACGGCAGAATTTTGGACAGTTAAAAAGGAACTGAGAAGTAAAGTTAAAGTTACTTTTTTTACACTAATTTTTTTATTTATACTTAACATTTTATTCTCCTATCTGTTTTATGTTAAAGTTTATTTGCTTCTGGCAACTTTTTTCTATAAAAAGCCGCCATAGCTTTTGGATTTTAAAAGGGTTGCTCGAGGTGCAATATCCGTCAGATGTGCTTAAGAGTATGATTAGGGCAAAATGACTGGGAGCCATTAGATGAGAATAAATGCTTTAAATGAGAATAAGAAAGGTATAAAACTCTAACAAAGTATAAAGACTGTAGCGTAAAACATTAAAAATAGAGCTATATGAAATATAAATTTATCCTTCCCCAAGAGATTTATCTTCATCACCTCACAGTAATCAATAAAATCGAATTTTCTAAAAGAGAGATTGACGTTGTTGCTTGTACTTTAAGTGGAAGGGCAATCGATCATTTTCTACAGATTTCCTATAAAACAGTTGCAACTCATATCCGTAACATTACACTGAAAATTGGCTGCAACTCACGCCAAGGCATAATCGATTTTATTGAATCTTCAGATAAACTCCCCTTCGCTAAGCAATATTATATAAGCCTCTTAATAGAAGCCGTTTTTGAAAAAAAGCTAAAAGAAATTTCTAATTTAAATATCGCAGAAAGACCTTCCTATTCAATTACGTACATAGGAGAAAACTCTCAGAAAAATTCTTTCCTTCTTCAATTAGCCGAACACCTAAGCCTTGCAGGTATAAAAACCTCAAAAGAACAAAAGGTCATTAATAAACCCTTAGCCTACAATGAGTTTCTTGAGGAATTAGAAAGGACTGAATCTGTAATCTATCTTGCCTCACAGGCCTATTTAGTCACACTTGAAGAAACTCATAGAGAATTAAAACCTAAGAAAAAGCATAATAATATCGTTATTTTTCTCCCTGAAAGAGAGAGCCAGAGAGAATTTCCTAAGCACATAATTTTGGAAGCTTCTTTGGATGCGCAGCAATATGAAAACTATTATTTCTTATTTTTTGATGTCTTGAAAAAGCTTTTGCCAGCTCTTGATTTGAATCAGGTTTTTTCTGAGTTTGAAGAAAAGTATCATGCTTTACAGGGGTCCACAGCAGCGACTTTATCTACAAGCCAAAGCGAAAAAGATTTAAGCCTTGAGAGAACTAAAGCTACCTCTTTTGTTTGGTATAGTTTAAGGAAAAGTAAATGGCTTCTATTATTATCTTCTGTAGCGATTGTTCCTTGTCTTTTTTTATTTATTTTCTATCTGTCGGGAAAAAATGTTGAAAACTCTATCCGTTCAGATTTAATTATCCCTTCGGAAAATTCTCTTCTTCATCGTCCTGATCTGCTGGCTCAAATAGACGAAAAGTTTAAAGAACAGAAAGATGGTATTCGAACTGTGGCATTAGTGGGAATAGGAGGATCAGGAAAAACAACTCTTGCTCGTCAATATGCGCGCCAACAGAATGCAAATATTGTATGGGAGGTAAATGCGGAAACCCATGAGAGCCTTAAAAGATCATTTGAGAATTTAGCAGAATCTCTCGTAAAAACAAATGAAGATAAACAAGTTTGGAAGGAGATTGAAGAAATAAAAAATCCGATCAAAAAAGAGGAAAAAGTAATTCAGTTTGTAAAAGATCATCTAAGGCCTTATTCAAGTTGGGTCTTAGTTTTTGATAATGTTGAAAAATTTATAGACATTAAAAAATACCTTCCTCAAGATCTGAATACTTGGGGAAAAGGTAAAATCCTTTTAACAACGCGAGATGTAAACATTCAAAATAATAGATATGTTAACAGCGTAATCCCCATTGGAGAATTAAGTCAGAATCAGAAATTAGATTTATTCTCCAAAATTTTAATAGACGAGCTACCTCAATTCTTTACATATAATACAAAAGAAGAGACCAAAAAATTTTTAGAGAAAATTCCGTCTTTTCCCTTAGACGTTTCCATTGCAGCATATTATTTAAGATCAACTAAAATTGATTATAATACATATCTAAATTCATTAATACAGCAAGATGTGAATTTCAGGAATATTCAAGAAAATATACTTAAAGAATCCGGTGATTATATAAAATCAAGATATAGTATTATTACTTTATCTGCTAAAGATTTAATAGAAGAAAATAAGAATTTTAAAGACCTTTTATTATTTTTGTGCATACTTGATTCACAACACATTCCCAAGAGCTTACTAGCGAAACATAAATCAAATGCTGATGGGGATAGCTTCATATATAATTTAAAAAATATTCATTCATTACAAATGAGCGCTCTCTTTCTTCCGGAGATATGTTGTTTTCTATACACCGAAGCACACAAGATATGTGCTTTTCTTACTTGGTAAATTCTCTGACCTCAGAAAAAATAAACGATTTCTTTCATTCGATTGTTCTTACTTTAAAAAGTTATATAGTTGATCGGGTCTATAAGGAAGATTATTCAAGAATGAAGCCATTAGTAAGCCATTGTGAGAAATTATTAACTTATACACGATTATTGACGAGCTCAATGAAAGGAGCCATCGAGAGTGAATTAGGAGGAATTTACCTTTACATCGGTGATCTTTTTAAAGCAGAAAAGCTTCTTGAAGAAGGTCTTTTAAATTTAAGTCAGTTGCATGATGATAATCACAGTATTGCTCGGGGTTTAGCTCACTTGGGCATGGTTAATAAAAACTTAGGGCGGTATAAAAAATCTCAAGATTTGTTTAGAAAAAGTATTGAAATATTTAAAAAATATTATCCTAAAGATCATCTTGCTATTGCTCAAACTTTAGGGTATCTAGGGATTTCTTATAATGAACTTGAAAATTATGCACAAGCTAAGCATATACTTGAATACAGCATCATAACTTACAATAAAGGAAACTCGGACAATCATATTATTGGTGCCGCTTGGGGGACTTTGCATTTAGGAGCAGCTTATTTAGGCATGGGAAGTTATGAAGCGGCTAAAAATTTTTTTAAAAAGACTCTTGCCACATATAAAAACTATTTCCCTGAAAACCATGTTAGGACTGCCCAAGTACTGTTCAAATTAGGATGCGCTGAACACGAGCTGGGAAATTATAAAAAGGCTAAGGATACAATAGAACAAAGCTTACATATTTTTACAAAATATTTTCCTGAGCGGCATCTAAGTATTGCCTACGTTTCAGGTTACCTGGGGTATATTTATAGAGAATTAGGAGACTATGAGAAAGCTAAAGAGCTACTTGAGTATAGCTTAGCCATTTTTAATAAACATTATAAAGATCATACAGATATTGCTTGGGTATTAGCATACTTAGGAACTGTTTACATGGACCTAGCAAACTACAAAAAATCCAAAAACTTATTTGATCAAAGCCTCATGATCTGTAAGGAAAAACTTCCTGAGAATTATCTAAGAATTACTTGGGTTAAAAGTCAGCTAGGGAACCTTTATATTTACTCCGGTGATTATCAAATTGCTAGAAATTTACTAGAAGAAAGCCTTAGAGTATATGAAATAAGTTATGGAAAAAACCATATTAAAACAGCTAAAATTCTAAGAGCTCTTGGGGTACTTTATTTTCTCGAGAAGGACATGAAAAAAGCAGAAGAATTTATTAGAGAATCACTGGTAATATTTCAGCAATATAAACATCCAGATGCTTATATACCTCTTGAAGGACTTTCTGAACTATATGTAAAGAAATCAATTAACGCATTTAGCAGTAAAAACAATCAATTTGCAGAATACTCTAAAAACCAAGCTATTGATTATTTAAAGCAAGCTCTAAACATCTTAAAAACCCACTTTCCATCTAATTCTCCTCATATTTTGAGAATTCAAAATAAGCTTAGCCAGCTAGAGTAATGTCTAAAAGCTGGATTGCTCCCCACTCTTGGCAGAGAGCACCTTATTTGAGGCAAAGTATTTAAGTGTCACTTTCACATCATTTTGAGTGGGATTTTCAATCTTTACGACAGCTGGGGTTTATTCCGCTGGAGCAAGCTTTGGGTTTTCTCCGAACCAAAGGCAGCCCCTCCTTTATGGCTCCAAGCCTCCCGTTGCTGTGGATCAGCTCCTTTTTCTTTTATAAAAAGCAAAGCACCAAGCAGCGTATTTGAATCCCAGTCGGCAAGATGGGCTTTTAAAACAAGGCCTCCGAGTTGAATGAGTTTTCGTGTTCTATTTTTTCGTTCTTGAACGTTTAAGGCAGCTTCCATTTGCTGGAGCCTGTTTTTTCTCTGCTCAAGCCTTTTACGCTTTTCAAGAAGGTTTGTTTTTGTCATGTGTTACTCCAAGGGGAGGAACTGGATTTAGGAAAGAGTATACCAAAAATTAGAGTGAATATCAAAGAAAACGGATAAGAAACAATGACAATTAAATTATATTCCAGTATTTTAGCTTAAAATCCGTCGAAAACGTTAGGGACCAGATCATTTGGATCTGGAACATACGCAATATGCGTTGTGGCCAACGCTGCTTTTTGCTATACTTAGGCTTAATTATAACTCTCCTAAAACTCCTATGGCCATACAATTTGCTCGTTGTGAGTATGTTTCAAGAAGTAAAGGCGGCAACGCTTGCCGCAAAGCTTCCTATAATCAAAGGGCCGAGATTCGCTGTGAGCGGACCGGTGAGTTTTTCTCTTTCCAAGAAAGAGAGGGCAATGTTCATCATGAGATCCTTCTTCCTGAAGGAGCAGATTTGCGGTTTAAGAACAGTTCAGTCATATGAAACGAGGCTGAAAAATGTGAGCGAAGAAAAGACAGCCAAGTTGCAAAAGAATTTGTTCTTGCTCTTCCCGATGATAAGCAAGTCAGCCTTGAGGATCGGATTGAGCTGACCCGTCATTTTGCCTTATCTCACTTTGCTGAGAAAGGCCTTGCCGTTCAAATCGACATCCACTCTCCCCACGAGGATGAGAAGAACTGGCATGCCCACCTGCTGGTTACAACACGACGTTTTGCTGAAGATGGATTAAGTTTTGAAAAAGCTAAAGCACGGGATTTAGATCCTACCATTCGAAAAGGGTGTGTTATTGAAGCAGATATATGGGGAGAGATCTGGAAAGATTTGCAGAATGCTTACTTCGAAGAAAAGGGCTATGACTTAAGAGTTGATCCTATTGGTCTTGTTCCTCAAGAGCATTTAGGACCTGTCAGAATGCGCCATCATTTGAATGAAGCTGTTTCTCGAGCTCAGATGCTACAGAAATCTAATGAGGTATTGTCCCAAGATCCTGCGCATATTCTTGAAGCTCTGACACGAAACCAAGCTGTCTTTTCTCAAAAAAATGTGGAGACCTTTTTAAAAAAGCATGTGCCTTTGGAGAAAAGAGAGCAAGTCCTTGAAGGAGTTTTAAACCATGCCTCTCTTATCCCTTTATATGATAAGGATATAAGCCAAAAAACGGCTTATTTTACGACTCAAGAGGTTAGAGCCGAGGAAGAAAAACTCCTTCGGTTTGTTGATAAAATTGCTAAAAGGCCTGCCCCTACCCTTTCCCCTGAAGCTATAGCGAAAGGAATAGAAGGAAGGGCTTTAAACAAAGAACAGCATAAAGCTGGGCGCCTCTAAGAACCTCTGACGAAGAGAGTTGGAGGTGATATACTCGCGGAATCCATAAATGAGAGGGAGTTGTTTATGATCCAGCCGGGCCTTTTTGATATGAATAATCGTCTTGAGAGTCTTTCAAAGTTTGGCGATCCCTTAGAAAAGCTGAAAGAAGTTGTAGATTTTGAGGTTTTTCGTTCAGAGATTGAAGAAGGATTAGGCTTGTCTGATCGATCCAAAGGAGGGCATCCTCCATACGATAGTGTCCTCATTTTTAAAATTCTTGTGTTGCAAACATTGTACAACCTCTCTGACGATCAAACAGAGTATCAAATCAAAGATCGTTTGAGCTTTATGAGATTCCTGGATTTGGCTCTTTGCCAGAATGTCCCTGATGCTAAGACAATTTGGCTTTATCGAGAACGTTTGGCTCAAAAAGGACTCATAGAAAAACTCTTTTCAACATTTGATCAAGCTCTAAAGGATAGAGGGTATTTAGCCATGAGTGGACAAATCGTAGATGCTTCTATTATTTCAGCTCCACGTCAGCGCATGACTAAAGCAGAGAAAGAAACCATAAAGCAAGGAAATATTCCTGAAGAATGGAAAGAAAAACCAGCAAAGTTAGCGCAGAAGGACCGGGACGCCAGATGGGTTGTTAAGTATAGTAAAGCCAGAGTTAAAGAGGGAGAGAAAGCTATCGATCTTGCCACACCTTATTTTGGATATAAAAATCACATCTCAATGGACAACCGTTATGGATTTATTCGCAAGTTCCACACAAGTGATGCTAGTCGTTATGATGGTAAAGTCTTAGTCAAACTTTTGGACAAAGAGAATACGGCGAGTGATGTTTGGGGAGATACGGCCTATCGATCTCAAGAGAATGAAGAACTTCTGGCCTCTCATGGTTTTGTTTCAAAGCTTCATCGGAAAAAGCCAAAGGGAAGGCCTATGCCACAACAGACCCTAAGAGCTAATAGCAAAAAATCTAAAGTACGCTGTAAAGTTGAACATATTTTTGCTGTACAAAAAGACAAAATGGACTTTTTTATTAGAACCATTGGAATCACACGAGCCAATGTTAAAATTGGTTTTACAAACATCGTTTATAATATGAAACGCCTTCTTTTCTGGGAACACAGACGGACGGCTATTGCAGGATAAATTCCTCTAAACCCCCTTAAAAAGACCAAGCCAAGAGCTCTAACCTGAAAAATACACTCAAAGAGGCATTACTTACAGGCACATTTTGCCGAATTGATCACTTCTATGTTCTCCTTCTACTAAAAAAACCTGTTCTTCGAGGTTCTCAGCTTATGAACTCTGTGTTCAATCAGGACAGAGTCTTTCTCTTATTCAAGGACGAGCAGGCGTTGGAAAAAGCTATGTGCTTGATGCTATTCGCTTGGCTCATGAAAATGAGGGATATCGGGTTTTAGGGTTAGCTCCTACCCATAAGGTTGCCTCTGACTTAAGGGAGAGTGATTTTAAAGATGCTAAGACCTGCCATGGATTTTTGTTTGCCTTTAAGAATAATAAGGAAGCTTTAGATCCTAAAACTCTTGTTGTTGTTGATGAAGCTGGAATGCTAGGCACGGAGCTCTCTGTTGAGCTCTTCCATGCGGTTAAAAAGAGTGGAGCTAAACTTATATTGGTTGGCGATGATCGTCAGCTCAGCTCTGTTCATCGGGGAGGAGTTTTTAGGGTTTTAGCTGATCGATATAACTCTGCAGAACTTAGAGATGTTAGGCGCCAAACGATCAATTGGCAGAAAAAGGTCTCAGAAGAACTCTCCAAGGGGGATGTAAGGAGCGCTGTAACCCTTCTTCAAGAGAATAAAGCCATAAAATGGACACCTTCAAAAGAAGAAGCTCTTTCTTCTCTCTTAGAGGCCTGGGCCAAGGAAAGAGTCAATCTGCATACAGCTCAGATCTTAGCTCAAAAGAATGTAGACGTAGATGCTCTAAATCAAGGGGCCCGAGAGATTTTAAGGCAGCGGGGAGAATTAGGAGATCTTGAAGTCACCTGCATGACCCAAAGAGGAAGAATCAATTTCGCAGAGGGAGATCGGATCCAACTTACAAAGACAGACAAAGGCCAAAGCTTAAAGAGTGGCTATTTTGGAGTTATTGAGTATATTGATCCAGAAACGAAAAAGCTCACCCTTCAATTAGATAACAAAGGCAAGGTTTTTATCGACCCCCATACTTATGATGGCCTGCGTCATGGATATGCTGCGACGGTTTCAAAGCACAAGGTTCCACGTTAGATCATGTCTATGTCCTCCATAGTAACACCATAAACCAATCCACCAACTATGTAGCCCTTACACGTCAAACAAAGTCTTTATCTCTCTACGTTTCAAGAGATGAAACTCCTAACGAAGCTTCTCTTATTCGTCAAATGAGCCGAGAAGAAGGGCATAAAACAAGTCTTCTTTTTGATACCCAGAAAGATATTGAAAGAAAACAAAAAGAAAAGTCTTTTACATCTCACCTAAAAGATAAGACGGAAGATCTCGTTACAAAAGTCAAAGACGCCTTCCATAACAACGAGGAATTTTACAAGGTTAATACCCCCCTTACAAAGACAGAGGAAGTTACCCTTACTCCAATCCAAAACGCCATTAGCCCTGCTCTTTATTCTGTTTATGAGGAGATGAAACACCCTGCCTTTAACAGAGCTACCCTCGTCAAAAAAACATTTGAAGAAGGATATAAGCTTTATGGAGAAGAAAAAGCTACTGCTTATTGGGAGAGCAAAAAAGAAGCCTACCTTCATCTTTATCAACAAAAACTAACCCAGGTTGAAAAGGAACTTACCTCTCCCTTTCTAAGCTATATGTCAGAGAAGTCGCGGGATCTTGCTAGAAAGGCAGCACAAACCGATCCGGACAGGGCTTTAACGTTTTTAAAGAACCTGCAAGCTTCTAAAAAAGCAGAACAGGAAGCCAAAGAAATAAAAATGCAACGTTCTCAGGAACAAGCCCAAAATTCTTTAAAAGAAAGGATCCCTTCGTTTAAGGAAGCAGAGAAAATTAAAAGCATTGAAGACATCGACCATAAAGAGTTTAGAGAAACCATCTCTGCCTACTCTAGATTTAAAGAACTAAAGGATGAGATTAAGAAGTCACCTGAGGATGAGTTTTACCTTAGAAAAGAACTACGCATACTTGGGAAATCCATTTATCAAAATAAAGAAGCTTTTGAACACATTCTGCGCTTAGATCCCGACATGAGTCAATCAATTCAAAAAGCAGCTCAAGAAAAAGCCAAGGTCCATTCCTTAGATAGAGGAGGGTATTCTCTGTAAAGCCCCCTCATTTTTTCTTTTTCTTAAGTTGAGTTTCAGCACTTACTTTTTGGTCCTGAGCATTTTTGAGGTCAGAATAGCTTTGGGCGAACCACTGAAGATTGGATTCGCATAATTGCTTAGAACGCATACTTTCCCTGCTCAGATAATAGGAGGACGACAAAGAGATAAGCAACCCTGTTAGAATACAAACAAATAACATAAGGAAAAAAGGCTTTGTCCAAAAGCCTGTATATTGATTCATCATATTCTTCCAGGACTGAAGGGTATGGTCTCCTTGGGTCTTAAGCTGCCTCATATCCTCTTCAGTTCGCTTTAAAACTGGATCAAACATATGCTCGAAGCTGGACTTAACTTCCACGCTTGTATCGGCAAAGTGCTTAGTAAAAAGGGATGAAATTTTTTGGTCGATTTCTTGCACGACCTTTTGCTCAAGGTTTTGTTTAAAGCTCGTAAGGGTTTTACTGATTTCTTCAGAGAAGGCTTTTTTATTGTTTTCAATTTCTCCATTAATTTCCTGATGAAGTTCCTTGAGGGCTTTTTCAAGAGTATCTACGGCAAGTTGTTTTTCTAAATCTTCGAAGCTAGATTTGTCTTTGGACATGCTGAACCTCCCCATAACCATTTATTTTAATTTAGAAGAAGAACAAAGATATTGGAATTTGTGTACTATAAGATATAATACCTTATATTTTTCTTCTAATCATTGTCTAAATGTGATTAATTTAGAAAAATGTAAGACTTAAAAAATTATAGAATAAAAATACTGAGAAGGGAAAATCAAATGAAAGCACGATCAATCATCACACTGGGAACAGCACTAACATCAATTGCACTTTTTTCTATACCAGTGGAGGCAATGCAAGAATTAGAAACTCCAGTACGAAAAACTCCTCCACAAAGACGTGCTCCGACGAATACAATACGTGACTTGAATTATGATAGGGGTTACTTTGCAGAAAATGGCTATGCGAAGAAGAAATTAGATAAATTTGGTCACGAGGTAGTCAGAGATAGAGACTTTGTAGCTCATGGCTATAAAGAGCCTAAAACTCCATATGAGTGGTTCAGAGCGTGGTTTGGTTTATAGTCTCCTAGCACGAAGGGTCTGCGCCTCTTTAGATTTTTTCTTGTTTTTTGTAAAAATCATGTGAGGCTCATGAGTATATTAGTTTTTCTTACGCTATAACACTGAGAAATCCTTTGATTACTTATTAAGGAGAGTTAATACTGATAAATGACCTCCTAAATTCAAATCAAGAGATTTCTGAGACGATAAGAAAATAGATAAGGATATCTAGGGTATTCATTTCCAAGGAATAGAGAATGATAGAATCAAAAAAATTAAACACATATTCTTTCAAATGGATTTATTTTTTTTGTTTTATATTTTTATCTTCCATAACTTCTCTTCATGCTATGGAAGAACGAGAAGAAAAAATCTACAGGCCAGCAGCATCCCCTCCACGTATAGATATTGTTTCTCCTGAAGGATATTTTCTTGTACAAAAACTCAAAATTATGGCCTCGACTTGTCCAAAAATTGCCCAACCTTCTCCTCAAATTGAGACATTAGAGGAGTATAAAATTGCACGGGAATATCTTAATCTTTCAAAACAATATGGCGCTCTATTATATGCTGCAGCAATTGGGGGATGTAAGGACGAGCTTGTTGAACAATCTCAACGTGTATTTACAGGGGTCCTCTCCTATATAAGAGCCCTTCAAGAGCCTTCTTGTGAGAGATTTCAATCAGAGGAAGATGTCAAAGCATTAGAAATGATTTTTTATGAAGTTAATTATAACATTGCCCAAAACCACCTCTCGTTATTGATTTCTATGTTGGCACCTGCAACACTGCAAAAAGACCGTCGCCTTATTAATACTCATGCACAAGAAATCAAAAGAATAAAAGAGCTTATCTCAAGAAACTCTAAATATCGTAAATTATTGCAAGAGGAACTCCAAAATGCTCAAGAAATGATTCCTGAGTTAAGTAATTTATTTAGCCCTCAGATGAACCGACAAGTTCAACGGCCTCCACGAAAACAATTGAAAAGAATTGAACAGCAAAAAATTATCAATCGACATCAAAAAGTTTCAAATCGAATTCCCCAAGGAGCCTTAGACGGTTTAAAGGACAGTTTTGATCTTTATTTTCACTGCGCTGTTGATAAGATCCTTACAGAGATACTTTCGCTCTCTTCGAATCAAATCAAAGGTGAAGAGTATGTAAAACAGCTCCAAAATTTGACCAAAGAGTATCGGGGACTTGAAGATGAAGGAATGCGATTCAAAGCAAAGATACTGGGTTTAGAAACACCTTCAGAGTCGGCTAAATTAACACCTGAAGACTTAACTGATTTATATAAATTCTTCTGTAAGAGATTTACACTTCCTCAAAAAAACCCCATTCAATTATTAGAGCATATGATCGTGAACTTCATTCACGCAAATGATGTGGAAGGAGCTTTAATCCGTACAGAAGTGCTAAGGAACCTTCTATCTGAACAAGGACTTCTCTCTGATAAGTTCCTTGCTTTTCGAGCCAGTGTACTGGCTTTAAATGGTGATCCGTCGGAATGGAGATTAATTCTAGAAGAAAAGAAGAAAAATGCTGCAGTAGAAAGAAAACAGCTACGCCAACAAGAAGTGAATCGTATTAAACGCCATTTAATACAGCATGAGAAACAGCAACAGAAAACACAACCTGAAAAGCAGCCACAATTAAATCAAACAAAAAAAGAAGCAAGAAAAGTTGACACCAAAAGTGATTCCTTTGATGATCATTTTTCGTCTCCCGTCACACAGCAAGTGCCTGAAAACGTAATTCGGCGAGAAAAGATAAAAACACGTAAACCTGCTCAAAATCCTATTAACGAAGATAAATCTGGGGAAAAAGACACCAAGGATTCCTCCATTACATCGACAACAACCCAAAAAGATTATCCTTTATCTAAAAATGCTTTTGAAACCTATTGTAAGATCCGAAGAGGGAAGGGCAAGTTTTCTCGTAAAGACCTTTATAATCTCTTTGAAAAACTTAATTGTGAAGTGATTGTGAGCCAAGGTAAAGGAGATCATGGAAAAATTGCTCCTCCCTTAGATATGACTGTAGAAAATAAAGATGGCTTAGTTGCTGTCATCTCTGAATTTACGCAAAAAAGCAATACTTCTGACATACCCCTTCCCCTTACTGTTCCCAATTGGGACGAAAAATGGGATGGACGGGTTCCTCCATACTTGATGAAGAGCATTGTGAAAGCTTTAGATTATCTTGGAGCTACGGATGAGACGGTACATAAGCATAATAGCTCCGCTGCCAAAACTTCAGAAAAGAAGAACTAACCTGTTTCTCTCTAGCAGAGGGCAATAATAAGCAAGATTGGCAATACAAAAGTTGAATTAATGGATTGCAACGTGGAAGAAGATTAGATACCACTTCCTTCGCTAACTATTCAGTATAGAGCGTACGAATATTGGAAAACATACAGCCTTTAAGATAATCCTCGCTGAGATCTATTTTATTGGGTGCCGTTTCAAAAGACTGAGTAGGAAATACTCTCCTTACTTCATCATTTGTTTTTGTTCTTGTAAAGAAGATAGATGAAGTACGCTTTACACTGTTTAAGACAAGATTTTTATATGTCCATTTCTCACCAGTATCAAAATACGAATATTTCATATTCGTATATCCACGCCCAGAATAGTAAATTGGGATAAAGGAAGTTTCGTCTCCTATATAATAATCTAGTTCCATAGCCTTAAGAGATTTCATAAAATCTTTATATAATCCCCCTTCGCTAGATAATTGTGTCATAATTTTTGATTGACATTTTGAGCACGCATCATAACGAGAGAAAAATTTTACTCCCAAACATTTAATAGATTGTAATTCATCTTTATTACATTTTTTACTAATAAGCTGTTCAAATATCGAATTATTGTATTTTTCTCCATCCTCATTAAAATCTTTACTAATACTTTCTAACTTAAAAAACCTGTCTTCACTATGCCCTGGAAATGTTGTTTTTTTTCCGGAATGTATAAAAACTTGTATATCCTCATCATTAATAGAGGTATTTCTCATATTCCACGCACTAGTCCCCGAAGAGAAATCTATAAGGCGCTTTCCCTTAGTTTGGAAATAGTCATTTGTAGTAACATGTAAGCCAATATAATGACTGACACCCGGTTTTTTATTAAAACCATGAAATTTGGCCATTACTAGACTGTCCGCATAGTGTTGAATATCATCTGAATCAGTATATATACAAAAGATTTTAACAAAAAGGTGGTTAAGAGATTTTGCTCCAGGCGTTAATTGCTCAGCTAAATTAAGAAGATAATCACGATTCTCTTCAGGGATTTCTGTTTCTCCCCAATATAATGAAGTTTTATAGGAAAAATATAAATTGAATCGATCCTGTTCACTAAATTTCTTTTTAGAATCAAATGCTCTTACTAATCCTTTTTCACTTAAATTCTCTTTAATCTCATCCCAGTGCGTATAGGCGGAATTTGATAAATAGATAAGAAGAAAAATTGATAATAAAATTATTTTCATATTGCACCTCCTAAAAAGATAAATATTTAAGCGTGTTCTCTCTTTAAGCTCTAGAGAGTTAATACTCCAAGGATAACCTATTATACTTTATCTCATTCCTTAATTACTAATAAGTTAACCCCTTTCTCTTTCTGTACAGTCATCTATACCTTGGAAAATGATCGATCTGTAAGATCGTAATAGGCCATAGCCGATTGTTGAATTACAGCTCTCTTTTTAGTTAACATTTAGCACAATTTCAAATGAGTGAGGAGTACCTCCTGCTAGCAACTCAGGAGGAAGTGAATAAAGTCCTTTGCCAAGATATCCTATTTTTCTATTTTGGACCATTAAGGTAATCATACACGGTACATAGTTTTTCTTTAAACCTATTTTTATTGTGACCTCTGGCAGGCTATGCTTATTAAAAGCTCTTAAACCTACCTGAGATATTGCACTTATTAATTTACCTGTCGTAGCCTTTCCCTTATGTATTATAATATTATGGCATTTTTTGTGCTTTTTTAAAAGTATAATATTTTTTAGTATAATACTTTTTAGAGAACTCATAAAACTGAGGAGCCTTCTAATCATTAACTTAAGGAAATACCAGAATTTTAAATTACCCATTTAGACTTAAGATCAAAAGCTCCTCAACAATCTCCACCTCTTCCTTAGGCTCTAAGCCTGGATCGTTTCCATTTAAGAAGGCGAACACTAAATAATATCGCAAACTTTAACCAGAGAATCTAATTTAGCTTCTTTCACAAAAAGCTAGCCCATTAAAAGAAAAGAAGAAAATAAGAATTAAAGCTCTTGATTGCGTTCTCTTTCCTTCAACCACTCATCATAAGTCAATGAAAGGCTTCTTAACGTATCCCGAGCAAGACCGAGTTCGATCCATGCTTTGGACGTCAGATGCTTCACAGTTTCCAATTCATGAGAGAGTTGTTGAGAAAGAAGCTCAAGTTGAGCTATGGTCATTTTAGCCATTGTCGACTCCTTCGAAGTTGACGTGGTTAGCGGCGGCAGGTGTTGATAGCACCTGTTCGTCGCGCTCTTCTCACGATGAGAGAGCTTTTATAGTTTAAGGAGTTTTTTCTGGAAGGCAAGAAGTTTTTTTGTTCCTTCTCAGGAATTTTTTTCTTGCGATAAACGATTTACAATCTATAATGTTCCTTTTCAGGAGCAAAAGTGAAAGAAATTAAAACAACGCAAGCCTTGGGGAAACTTATTCGAGAAACTCGAAAATCTCAAGGCTTAACGCAGGAACAATTAGCAAACATTTTAGGAACAGGGCGCCGTTTTGTTCTTGATCTAGAGGCGGGGAAAGAGAGTTGTCATCTCAATAAAGCCCTAAAAGTTCTAACAATGCTTGGATTGGAACTTTATCTGCGTCAAAAGGGCGAGTAAGCAAGGCATGTCAAGGATTCTCTCTGTTTACTTCGATGAAAGATTAGCTGGAAAGCTTACCCAAGATGACAATGGGCGATTAAATTTTATATATGATGCTCATTACTTGGCCTCTCATAAGGCTTATCCTCTTTCAGCCTCATTGCCATTAGGTGATGAAGTTTATGAGGATTCCGTCGTTCGTCCTTTTTTCTCTAATTTGCTGCCTGATGATTGGGCCAGGCATCGCGTGGCTAAGTTGCTGGGCGTTTCAGAAACAAATCCTTTTGCCATATTGGAAATCATCGGCGGTGAATGTGCTGGCGCTATCTCTCTTTATCCAGAAGGACAAATCCCCCCCAAAGAAAAGCCAAAGGATTATGAGTACCTAGAAGGAGAAAAGCTTCACAAAATTTTATTGACGCTTTCCCAACGGCCTTTACTTGCTGGAGAAAAAGATATTCGTATGTCTTTGGCAGGAGCACAAGATAAATTAGCTGTAGCTCTCATTGATAATAAAATAGCTCTTACAAAAGGTACATCTCCTACAACTCATATTATTAAACCTCCAATTTCAGATATTCCTGATAGCGTGTTTAATGAGTACTTTTGCATGATTTTAGCGAAAGAGATGAGGTTATCTGTAGCTCCTGTCGAAATAAGATGGGCTGAATCTCTCCCTTATCTCCTTGTTGAAAGATATGATAGAACAGCAGATCATCATCACAGATTTCACCAGGAGGACTTCTGCCAAGCACTTAGCATCCCTCCAGAGCTTAAATATGAAAATGAAGGCGGTCCTTCGATAAAAGACTGCTTAGAGTTAATCGAGACATATAGTACGCGCCCTGCATTTGATAAAATTATGTTTATTCATACGATTATCTTCAATTACCTTATAGGAAATGCAGACGCTCATGCGAAAAATTATTCTTTTTTATATCAGGAAGGAAAGCCTCGTTTGGCACCTGTTTACGATCTAATAAGTACCACTGTTTACCCTCAGTTGAGTAAAAAAATGGCTATGAAAATAGGCGGGAAATACAAACCAGAAGAAGTTATGCTGAGGCATTGGCACCAACTTGTTCCAGACACTCAGCTTGCAAGAAATGCAATAGAAAAAGATCTTAAAAAGTTTGCAAATGACCTTCCTAAAAAAGCTCTTTCTCTTTCAAAAAAATTGAAGAAAAAAGGACTTCCTTCTCCGATATATGAAAAAATACAATCTATTGTTGATAACAAGTGCCAGCATATTCTTAAATATTGGGGAGCGGATAAATAAGGGGCGAATTTTGTAAGGCTCGCTCTTGTTCCTCTTTTTTCTTATTCACTCTCCAATAGCCTTCTCATCTATGTAATATTCATGGGACACTCATGGGACATTTTGGGACAAAAAACGGTAACTTATCTCAACAATCAGTAACACCAAAAACCAAGTAACTTATTGATTTATAAATTATAATCTGTTAGCGTTTGTTATTACTTAAACATTTTGGGTGTCTTGAAAACCGGCAGACGTGAGAGCGTCTCGTGGGTTCGAATCCCACCCCATCCGCCAGTCTTCGCTTTTGTCCGTTCCGGGCACATAGGTAACACTTTATACCGAAGACATGGGTAACAGTTTTTCTTTGAAGGGGTTGTCTAAAGGTTCCACCCTACACGAGTCTTCGTCAAAATACCCTAAGTCAAATTGCATAAAGGATACAAGCCAAAGCCTTTCACGGAATTTGATCTTGAATGCCAATTAGGTTTTCAAGTCCATGATTCTCAAGGTCTTTGGGTGAAGCGCATCTTGACAAGTGAGGCTGAAAACCTATGAATGGGGTCAAGATCAGATCTGTCTCATTTGTACTGAACTCATACGCAAACCCATTCAACGTTTGGCTTACTATTGAAAGAATCCTTAAAATGCATATGCTATTAAGTATAATTAGGGGGTCCATGATGAGTGTAAACGTTTTTGTACCAGATGCAGCTCACACTGCCTTTGATCCTGGTCTCAGCAAAGCTATCCGAGACGCCGCAGATGAAATGAGAGCGAAACATCTTTAGGAGACGCTTAATTTTATGACTATTTGTTGACGCTGCCTGGTACTAGAGCATTCTTGATTTAAGTGTTTACATATCCAGAGGAAGCAAAATAGTTTTTACACTCCTGAGGAGTAAATACGTTCAGTAATCTCCCAATTTCATCCCAAAGAGCACAAAAAGTCCTACGTGC
>Ga0209935_1002967_pt1 | contig 18805 bp, 20 predicted proteins | sample ThiBio_1000_plan_2_FD_183958 | JGI IMG/M metagenome (GOLD analysis project Ga0209935, IMG submission 183958) | Wastewater bioreactor microbial communities from Cape Town, South Africa - Thiocy_cont_1000_plan (SPAdes) | ecosystem: Engineered > Bioreactor > Thiocyanate-remediating >... | reverse complement strand
TGATGATGATGATGATGATGATGATGATGATGATGATGATGATGATGATGATGATGATGATGATGATGATGATGATGATGATGATGATGATGATGATGATGATGATGATGATGATGATGATGATGAAGCACATCAAAGGAACGAGAAGATCTCGAACAAGAGCTCGTTCGGAATCATCGACATCGCCGAACACTCATCGACCAGCGATCGAATCATCGTCATCGTCGACACCGCTTGCTTGATCGATGATGGAGCATATCGATGGAGATCTGGACGCCAAACGAACTTGGTGTCGGCAAGCCATTGATTGGCTCCAATCACATGCACTCGATGGGTGGTCGAGAAGGCGATGAGACCTCGATGCTCGTCGAACGCAACTGCATATGGGTACTCGAAGCCACAATCGAGGGATGAGATGTGGTGGCCCTCGTGAGTGAATGCTTGCAATAGATAGTTTTCGGTGTCGGCGACGATGATACGGCCTTGGTTGGCGATGCATACTCCAAGAGGATAGGTGAATAGGCCTGCCTTGTCATCCTCGCCGAACTCGAACAAGAACGAGCCATCGATCAACGACAATACTTGCACTCGATGATTGTCGGTATCACAGACAATGATTCGGTGTCGATCATCATCGATCGCAACGCCCGATGGACGTCTGAACTCGCCTGAGTAAATTCCATGCTTGCCGACCTCGAACAAGAACGAGAGATCGATCGACGACAAGAACACCAATCGATGGTTGTTGGAATCGGCAATGATGATGCGGCGATGATGCTTGTCGACAGCAATGCCTCGAGGATCCTTGAACTCGAGATCTCCTGATCCTTGCTGGCCGATGCACGACAAGAACGATTGGTCGCTCAGAGACCATAATTGCACCACGTTATTGCCGCTATCAGCGACGAGGATGCGATCATGATCGTGATCGATCGCGATGCCCCATGGATGCTCGAACTGGCCTGGTTGGTTGCCTCTCTCGCCGAGCTTGGACACGAACGAGAAGCCATCATCATCATCACACGAGAATACTTGCACTCGATGGTTGTTGAATTCGACGACGAGCAAGAGACCTCGATGATGGTCGAGCGCCAAGCCAGAAGGATTGCGGAACAGGCCATCAGCATCGCCTGCTTGTTTCGTGCCGATCGAGAGCTTGATTCGAGCATCTCGATCAAGAGCACCGTCTCCCATCTCTCCAAAATCTCACTGTCACTCCCTCGCAACGACAAAGAGATATTCTCAACCTCCACAAACCTCTCGAGCCAACCAAGAGATCGAGGCGCACACGCAGCGACAACGAGACGACGAACGAAGGAAAGAACAGCACCACCAACAAGCAGTCTCCCTCTCCCTCACGACCACACTCACTCACGAACCCCATCACGAACCCCAAGCCAATCTCTCAATCTCTCTATCGTTTCGTGTTGATTGGTGTTCATTGGTGTCTCAAGATATCTTGCTCATCAATGCGTGCATATATCAAACCGAGAGAGATCACGACGACAAGGATGATGATGAGGCACATCAAAGGAACGAGAAGATCTCGAACAAGAGCTCGTTCGGAAGCATCGACATCGCCGAAGACCCATCGACCAGCGATCGAATCATCGTCATCGTCGAGACCGCTTGCTTCATCCATGATGGAGCATATTGGAGGCGATCCACGCGCCACGTGAACGTGTCGGCAAGCCATTGATTGGCTCCAATCACATGCACTCGATGGTCTGCCGAGAAGGCGATGAGACCTCGATGCTCGTCGAACGCAACTGCCGATGGCTTCTCACGGCCGCAATCGAAGGACGAGATGTGGTGGCCCTCGTGAGTGTATGCTTGCAGCCGACGGTTGTGGGTGTCCGCGACGATGATTCGGCCTTGATTATCGATGCACAATCCTTGAAGGAACAAATGGAACGCACACGCATGATCGCAGCAGCGCCTTGCTTCCTTTCCGCTCTCGCAAGGCGCACCAACCACTCCATGGGCTCGGACTCGGGCTCGCCATTACGTGAGCGAGATTCGTTGCAAGCCAAAATCGATGAGCAATCTCAAGTGGGCAACGCGAGTTCCCACAACCGTGTGCCGCCGAGTGCGAAGGGCCGCCACTCTGGCAGCGAAGGCGCGTGAGCGCGGAATTTTCTTCCTGCAGTACGAACAGAGGACAAGATCACCCGCCGCGCCTCTGTGCCTTGCCTGTGGCTGTCGCCTTGTCTCTCGTCCGTTAGTGCTCTTTCTGCCCTCTCGTCTCCGCCCGTCTCGTGTGTCGCTGCTGTGTGCAGTCCTCGCTCGACCCACTGCCACCCTCGCCAGTGTACGTGCCACCTCTACGCTTCTTCTCCCACCTGTCTTCAAGGTCTTCTTCGTTTCCTGGGCCTCCAAGACACAACGAGAGAAGGCAGCGCGAAGGAAGGAGAGCGACATCGCCGCACACGCGCACCGCGTACCGCATACCGCGTACCACATACCAAATACCGCGTATCGCGCGAGAGCGCTCCGCTTCTCGATGTCTTGCGTAGCGAGCGAGTGAGTGGCTACTGCCGTTGTTGACCTCTCTCATTTGGATTGATGCAGCTTGTGGGACTTCTTCTCGCGACTGCTTGCACCAACAAGCACACCGAGTCGTCTCGAGCCCACAACCTCGATGACTGCTCGAGCGCGATCATCGCTGGCCGCTGCCTCCTTGGCGCTCTCTGCGATTGTATTTCTCTCGAGTGTCTCGCTCGTGTTGGCAACTAGCCCCACGACCACGAGCACGCGATACACGGCCATCTACGCCCACTCGTCGACCGTGACTCCGACCACCAACGCGACCAGCACCATCAATGGCATCGCCTTCTCGTCGATCAACACGATCTTCTTCGCCGACTCCACCAACCACTTCATCTTCGTCTCGTCGTTCGATGGCACGACCACTGCGCCGCGAGCGTTCGCCGGCACTGGTGCGGCAGCCAGCTCTCCTGCAGGAGGCTCGGCCGTGTCGACCAGCATCAACAAGCCTCGAGGAGGCGTGGTGTTCGGCGGCAGCCTTTACTTTGTCGAGAACGGAGGCCATTGCGCTCGCTCGATCAACCTCGCCACCACGATCGTATCGACCGTCGCAGGCCAATGCGGCTCGTCGGGATACGGCGGCGACGGAGGCTCGCCGCTCGTGGCGCTCCTCAACTCGCCGACAGCGATCGCGGTCGACTCGAGCGGTCGTGTGTTCATCGCCGACAGCGGCAACAAGCGCATCCGAATGGTGAGCGCCAACGGTGCCGTCATCACGACTCTCGTCGACTTTACGATCGAGACCATCTCGGTCATCGACTTGTCGCTCGACCTCCAGAGCTCATACTTGTACTGGGTGTCGTCGAGCATCCTCGGTCGAGTGAACCTCGCCGGTCAAGTGACGCAAGTGATTGTGCAGCCAGGAGCGACGACCTTCAAGGGAGTGTCGGCAGTTCCAGGATACGCTCACTTGGTGAGTGTCATCGACTCGACCAACACCGCATCGTTGATCGACTGCCTCAACGTGGCGCTGGCGACCACACTCACGGAGCAAGTGGGATCGACGATTGCGTCGAATGCCTTGTCGGTGGCGGCCATTCCAGGAGCGATCCTCGTCGGTCAATCGGACGGTAAATTCAAGAGGTTCTACAACTTGTTGCCGATCGATGCGGTGACGTTCTCGATCTTTGGAGCCGATACCATCGCTCTCGACTTTCAAGGATACCCCACCAGTCTCGTAAACGGTATCATTCCCAAGGTGTTCAATGCTCAGAACGCCACTTGTGGCTTCGGCATCAACGCTCCTCCCTCGACTCTCTCGTGTCCCACCAACGTCGGCGCTCCTCGCGGAATGTCGATCACTCAATCGACTCCAGCGTCGAACACCGTGTACTACGCCAACAACGCTGGCCACACGATCGAGGAGCTCAACTTGGGAGCCACAAGCTCGACCACAGTGTTTGGAAATCGAGGAACATCGGGCAACAGCAACAGCCGCTTGAACTCTCCCACATCGACAGCGATCGATGACACCGAATCGACAGTGTTCGTCGCCGATGACGGTAACCAACGATTCTTGTGGTTCGCCACCGCCTCTGGCCATGCGTACCAATCGTCTCAGGCTTACTCGTCGACGACGTGGACCATTCGAGACATTGCGTTCGAGAATCGACCCAACCTCTCGGGAGGATCTCGATTGTGGTTCGTCGGCATCGACAACGCCTTGGCTCAGAAGACGGCATTCGTCGGATACTTGGACTTGTCGACGGCGACGTTCTTCAGTGTGGTGTCGACCTCGCCTCCGACTCAAACATCGCTCTCGTCGGGACCTCTCTCGTCTCTCGTGATCTCGGACCCAGTGGCGATCTCGGTGGCGAGCACGTCTCACACGAGCACGGTGTTGGTGGTCGACTCGAGACTCGGAGTGATTCGCATCGACTTGACCGAAGGAGTGGGAGCATCGTTGAGCGGCCAGTTCCAAGTGATGATGGGTCTTCCGACTGCGACGTTCGGCGTCGTGCAAGTGTCGCAATCTCAATCGATCTTCACGGACATCTCGAGCCACTCTCTTGGAGTGTTTGTGAGCGAGAGCACATCGAAAACGGTGATCGTGTTGCCAGCGATCTTGAAGCCAGGAGTGTCGGAGATTCGACAACTCGAGCTCCATCCCAGTCCTCAACCTCTCGCAGTCTCGAGTGGCGTCGACGGCAACGGCAATATGTATATGGTCGATATATACAACTCAGCATTCTATATGCTTCCGAATCGAGAGCTTCCCGAGGTTCGACTCGACACTCCTGGTCAACTCAGCAATCCCATCTCGGTGGTCGCCATCGGACCCACGAGGAACAACGTGTATGTGCTTGACCAGAACAACCACTGCATCTATCAAGTCGTCGGCAGTGGACTCGTGGTCGTGGCTGGCACATGCGGCACGGCATCGACACCAACGACTCGAGGCGACAACGGACCTCCAGCTCTCGCTCTCTTCAAACAACCATTCTTGCTCGAGCGAGTGGCAGGAGCAGGCAACGAGAACAAGATGCTCGTGCTTGATGAAGATGGAACTCGAGTTCGATTGATCGACTGGTCGGTTCCAACCATCTCGACTCTCATCACTGCTCCATTGAACACACTCTTCGTAGGAATCACTTACAATCCCACCAATGGATTGTACGTTGCCACTCTGATTCCGAACGTTGGCTCATTGAACTATTTCGTGTTGATCAATGCCGCCAATGCCACAGTCCAAACTCTTTACTCGGCTCCTGAATTCGTCAACATCGACCAGTTCTCGCCTCCTCCGACTTTGACCTTGAACCAGTACACGTCAATCTCATTCCTGGGCGTAATCGAATGGGAATCGGGAGACACGTACCGATTCATCGACGACACAAGGATCATGAGAGTGACGTTCAACAGCGCCAACTACTTTGATGCCACCACGGCTCACATGACCACCTTGGCTGGCACTGCCTCATCGACCTACGGTCTCTTGCCCAACATCTGGGATGCGAAGTTCTACTACACGAGCAACCTCCTCACCAACAACTGGGCCCAGAGTACCTTTGAAAGTTACAACGGAGCCCAGGAGAACTTCGACTCTGACTCGTATGCGTACTACTACGCGGCCGACTACCTCATCTCCCTCACCAAGGTGCAGTTCTTCTGCATCGAGACTCCGACTGCCAGCTACGCGAGTGCCTGTGCCTCGAATCCTGCATTGTGCCAGCCTGGACTCTTTGGAGGATCGCCTCTCGTTCCGGCGCTCTCATCGTCCGCCACTCGAGCCGCAGGCACCAAGCTCGTCACCGACACGTTCGATGGCTCGGCTTCGAGCGAGTTGATCGTCGCCAACGTCAAGACCGGCACCTTGGTCGCTTCTCTCTCGGGCAGCTCGACACTCACGGTCTCGATCGTGACGTCGGCCACCTCGACATCGTGCTCTCGAATCCGACTCACGTTCACTCCGACGTGTGCCGGCACGTTCAGCAGCACTCTCACTCTCACGTACACATCGAACTTCAACTCGTCGATCGTGTCGTTGCAGTATCCAGTGCAAGGAGTCGCTCGAGCACCAGTGTTCCAAGTGTTCAACCAAGCTCTTCCGACTGCTCCTCTTGGATCGGGACTCGCTCCATCGAGCAGTCTCGGCACCAACTTTGGATCGGTGGCTCCTGGCGCAGCCAAGTCGATCACGTTCACTCTCTCGAACTCGGGAGCTCGACCACTGACCGTGAGGAAGCCAGTGCTGACTCAGAACCCATCGAGCGGCACTCCATGGGTGTTGAGCGGAGTGCCATCGACGACGTTCATCGTGTTGGCGAGCTCGAACACCACCAGCGGCATCACGTTGACGTTCACTGCACCGACGAGCAGCTGCGGAGTGTTCAATGCCACTCTGGTGTTCAACGACGACGATTGCGGTGTGGCGTACACGATCAACTTGCAAGCGACTGTCACATCGACAGCTGCTCCAGTGATCTCGGGCTGCTCCAGTCCACCATCGACTCCTGCTCAACTTGGTCGATGCTCGGCAGTCGTGATGCTTCCGTCTCAACCGACGGCGACGTACTGCAACCAGCCGTGGCCAGTGACGGGACCAGTTCCGACAGTGCTCAACAACGTGTATCCAGTGGGAACCAACAGCTTCACGTTCACATCGACCAATCCTCTCGGCAACTCGTCGACTTGCTCGATCACAGTGACAGTGACCGACAACCAACCGCCGAGCATCTCGTGTCCTCGATCGTTCTCGGTGTCGCAGTGCTTCTCGACCGTGAGATACTTGCCTCCGGTTCCAGTCGACAACTGCCAAGCGAACGTGACTCAGACAGCAGGACTCGCATCGGGATCAGTGTTTCCTCTCGGAGCGACGACCAACACGTTCGTGGCTCTCGATCCATCAGGAAACTCGGCCAACTGCTCGTTCACTGTCACGGTGACGGCGGCCACTTGCTCGTCGAGTACGAGCTCGAGCGCTGCTCTCGATCCGACGATCGACAACGACGGAGACGGAATCACGATCCAACAAGGCGACTGCTGCGAGACGACCGACCAATGTCGAGACCCATACCTCGTGAATCCAGGAGCGGCCGAGATCGCTGGCAACGGCATCGACGACAACTGCAACGGTCGAGTGGACGAGAATCGCGACTGCGACTTGATCGCCAACGAGCAACGATACACGTCGTTCACTCAGACCAACATTGAGCTCTTCACTCGAGCTCTCGGATTGTGTGAGCGAGTGGAGGACGATGCCGATTACTCGTCGGGATACTTCTATTACTCGCCGTATCACTCTCGAATCACTCTCGCCGACGGAATCACGGCCAACAAGCCCGATCCTCTCCAAGTGGCTCTCTTGAGGAGCTTCGGCGGCATCACGGCCATCAGCGGCAACGGAATCTTGATGTCGACCGGAGCAGCGAGACTCAACGGCGAGCTGGGCAAGACCGGAGTCGACATGAACATGAACACGGCGAGCACGGCTCCGACGGCGTTCCCGACCGCCACATCGTCGACGCAGCTTCCGTTCCCTGCCGGATGTCCGATCATCGAGAACCAAGCGTACGACAGCGTGAGGATTCGGTTCAACATTCGAATGCCTCGCAACTTCAACGGCTTTGCAGTGAGGTTCTTGTTCGGAGCCGAGCAGCCCGACGGAATGTATCCGCCGACCAACTTGTGTCAGGCACAGAAGGACTTCTTCTTGATCTTGACCGACGCCAAGTCGGCTCCGCCTGGCGGCAACATTGCCGTCGATTACAATCGCGACTTCATCTCGACCTTGAATCCCAATCCTCAGTTCTGGTCTCGATGCCGACAGTACTCGGCCGATCGAGCATGCATCGAGGGACCGTACTCGCTCACCAACACGGGATACGATGGCGCTGCTCGATGGACGACCGTGGGAGCCAACGTGGTGCCAGGCAAGCGATTCTTCATCGACTTTGTGATCTTTGACGGAGGCGATCATCTGCGAGACTCGTTCGTGTTCGTGGATCAAGTGTTTTACGTGGTCGAGCCAGCAAGCAGTCCGACGTATGGACCTCGATCGTTCAGCGACATGACGATCTCGTCGATCAAGGGACCGAGCTACGTGCTGAGCTCGCTCACGAACTCGACGGCAGTGATTCAGTACTCGATCCGCAACAACGGACCGGAGCCGGCACAAGACTTGTTCTTGTCGCTGACGCCTCCTCGAGGAACGTTCTTGGTGTCGGCGTCTCAGAGCAGCGTCGCACTTCAATGCACGACAGTTGGCAGCGGAGTGGCGGCATTGAAGAAGTGTGCGATTCAACAAAGCTTGCAAGCTCGAGGAGTACGTTCCATCTCGATCTCGATGGTGTTGTTGTTGAGGAGATATGATTGGATTGAGATGGCTGACAATGACGGCACTCGAACTGGATTGGAAATTGGTTGGGGTCGAGCAGACGTTGAGCGGACAAGTTGTGCTTGGAGTGGTGGGAGGCTTCCATGGTTCGGTGATCGTTCGATTGACAGTGTCGAGCTCGAGTGTCGATCAAGATCTCGGCAACAACTCTCGCTCAGTGACGGTGAATGTTCGATCGTGATCGATTCGATTCGATGACGATGACTGGTCTCGATCTCGAGAAGGACCAACAGCACCTTGCTCTTTTGTCTCCTTGGTGTGTTTGTGTCGATCAGCAACGGGAGTGAGCGCTCTCACGATAGAGCACTTCTCTCGGCAGATGCATCAAGGAACATATCTCGTTATGACTCTCTCTCTCTCTCTCTCTCTCTCTCTCTCTCTCTCTCTGACTCTGACTCTGACTCTCTCATTTTAATGAATTGAACGTATTTCAACATTTAGAGTCGAGTTGGTTCTCAAGTAAGCAAACGACGACGAGATTACTGAGATGAGAGCAGTGGATATCGCAGACGCTCATCAGAGATACGAGAAGATCTCGAACAAGATCTCGTTCGGAATCATCGACATCGCCGAACACTCATCGACCACCGATCGAATCATCGTCATCGTCGACACTGCTTGCTTCATCCATGATGGAGCATATCGATGACGATGCACGCGCCACGTGAACGTGTCGGCAAGCCATTGATTGGCTCCAATCACATGCACTCGATTGTCTGCCGAGAAGGCGATGAGACCTCGATGCTCGTCGAATGCCACTGCCGTTGGATACTCGCAATCGAAGGATGAGATGTGATGGCCCTCGTGAGTGAATGCTTGCAATCGATTGTTGACGGAGTCAGCGACGATGATTCGGCCTTGATTGTCGATGCACACTCCTTGAGGATTGTTGAGCTGGCCTGGTTGGTCGCCTTGAGAGCCGAACTCGAACAAGAACGAGCCATCGATCGACGACAATACTTGTACTCGATCGTTGAAGGTATCAGTGACGACGATTCGATGTCGATCATGATCAATCGCAACGCTCGATGGATACTCGAACTCGCCAGGTCGAGATCCTTGGTTTCCGCCGACGGAGAACAAGAACGAGAGATCGATCGACGACAAGAACACCAATCGATTGTTGCTGGTATCGACGATGATGATGCGGCGATGATGCTTGTCGACAGCAATGCCTCGAGGATTCTTGAACTCGAGATCTCCTGATCCCTTCTGGTAGATGCATGACAAGAACGATTGCTCGCTCAGAGACCATGATTGCACTCGATTATTGGCGCTATCAGTGATGAGGATGCGATCATGATCGTGATCGATCGCGATGCCATCAGGATACTGCAGCTGGCTTGGACGACCTCCTCTCTTGCCGAACTTGGACACGAACAAGCTGCCGCCATCATCGTCACACGTGAATACTTGCACTCGATTGTTGTTGTAATCGACGACGAGCAAGAGACCTCGATGATGATCGAACGCCAAGCATGACGGGCAGTTGAACTGGCCATCAGCATCTCCGTATTGTTTGGCGCCAATCGAGAGCTTGATTCGAGCATCTCGATCAAGAGCAGCAGCCTCCATATCTTTCAGCAACGGGCCGAGAGACGGCTCACACAACGAAGCTCAAGGCACGATATGGGAGACAGCGCAACACACGCAGCGGTGGGACGACGAACGAAGGAAAGAACAGCATCGCTCACACGAAGGACACTCAGAGGCGCTTGCGCTCAATCGAACGATGGATTGGTGTTTCATTGGAAGAGTATGTTACGGCCTGGCTGAATATGTATGAGAGAGAGAGAGAGAGAGAGAGAGAGAGAGAGAGAGAGAGAGAGAGATGGCAACCTTCGAGACTCGTGCATGATGTCGAGAGATTCTTCGTCATCGTCAAAGGAACGAGAAGATCTCGAACAACAGCTCGTTCGGAATCATCGACATCACCGATGAATCATCGACCAGCGATCGAATCATCGTCATCGTCGACACCGCTTGCTTGATCGATGATGGTGCATGTTGATGACGATCTGGACGCCATGTGAACGTGTGGGCAAGCCATTGATTGGCTCCAATCATATGCACTCGATGGCCCGCCGAGAAGGCGATGAGACCTCGATGCTCGTCGAATGCAACTGCCCATGGCCTCTCCGTACCACAATCGAGGGACGAGATGTGATGGCCTTCGTGAGTGAATGATTGCAATCGATTGTTGTAGTAGTCGGCGACGATGATTCGGCCTTGGTTGGCGATGCATAATCCTTGAGGATAACTGAATTGGCATGGTTGATCGCCTTTGGAGCCGAACTTGGACACGAACGAGCCATCGATCAACGACAATACTTGCACTCGATGATTGTCGGTATCAGCGACGATGATTCGATGTCGATCATCATCGATCGCAATGCCTGATGGATATTTGAACTCGCCTGGTCGAGATCCCTGGTTGCCGATCTCGAACAAGAACGAGAGATCGATCGACGACAAGAACACCAATCGATTGTTGTGGGCATCGGCGACGATGGTGCGATGATGGTGCTTGTCGATCGCGATGCCTTGAGGATTCTCGAACTCGAGATCTCGTGATCCTTGATGGCCGATGCACGACAAGAACGATTGCTCGCTCAATGACCATGATTGCACGCGATCATTGTATTGATCGGCGATGAGGATGCGATCATGATCGTGATCGATCGCAATGCCATCAGGATGGCTGAACTGGCCTGGTTGGTCGCCTTCCTTGCCGAACTTGGACACGAACGAGCCATCATCACACGAGAATACTTGCACTCGATGATTAACATCGGTGACAAGCAAGAGACCTCGATGATGGTCGAACACCAAGCCATTAGGGCAGTAGAACTGGCCATCAGCATGGGCTTGATACTTGGTGCCGATCGAGAGCTTGATTCGAGCATCACGATCAAGAAGAGCATCGTCTTCCATCTCTTCCACTTCAATCTCTCTCTCACACTCACAACGACAAAGAGATGATCCAAGCTCCAAAAAGCCCAAACCAAAGAGATGAAGATATGAAGCTCCCACGAGACACGAGAGAGACACCAAGCAAGCAAGCAACGAGCAACAAGAAGCAACAAGAACCAATCGATGAAGGAGCAAAGAACAGCCCTCACCATCCACTCCCTCACTCACACGAGCCTCTTCTTGATCATGATTCTTGAATCATCTTCTTGTGGTCTTGGTATTTGTATCGGTATCGGTATTTGCTCATTTGGCTTGGCAAAATATCAGTCACTCATTCGTCAAGATCATTGGGGCTTGATTGCTGGGTTGATTGTGAGTGAGTGTGCTGGTCCATGCAGACGAAGAGGTGCAGCATAGTATCGTCACATCGTGGTGCTCTTCTTCTTGTTGTTGTTGGCGGTGGTGGTGTTGTTGGTGGTCTTTCGAGATCGATCATATGGCGCAATGCGATCTGGAAGAGACTCAAAGATGCGAGAAGATCTCGAACAAGAGCTCGTTCGGAATCATCGACATCACCGATGAATCATCGACCAGCGATCGAATCATCGTCATCGTCGACACCGCTTGCTTGATCCATGATGGAGCATATCGATGGAGATGTGGACGCCATGTGAACGTGTCGGCAAGCCATTGATTGGCTCCAATCACATGCACTTGATGGTCTGCCGAGAAGGCGATGAGACCTCGATGCTCGTCGAATGCCACGCAGCAAGGAACATGACGATCGTCACAAGTTAAGGATGAGATATCGTTGCCATCGGGAGTGAATGCTTGCAACCGATCGTTGTAGTAGTCGGCGACGATGATTCGACCTTGGTTGTCGATGCACACTCCATGAGGATTTGTGAGCTGGCCTGGTTGATTGCCTTCCTCGCCGAACTCGAACAAGAACGAGCCATCGATCGACGAAAATACTTGCACTCGATGATTCTCGGTATCAACGACGATGATTCGATGTCGATCATCATCGATCGCCATGCCCGTTAGATAGTTGAACTCGCCAGGCTGATATCCTGGCTTGCCGATGGAGAACAAGAACGAGAGATCGATCGACGACAAGAACACCAATCGATGGTTGAGTGAGTCGGCGATGATGATGCGACGATGATGCTTGTCTATCGCAATGCCTCGAGGATTCTTGAACTCGAGATCTCCTGATCCTTGCTGGCCGATACACGACAAGAACGATTGGTCGCTCAATGACCATGCTTGTACTCGATGGTTGCCGGTATCAGCCACGAGGATGCGATCATGATCGTGATCGATAGCAATGCCGAAAGGCGACTGAAGCTGGCCTGGTTGGTTGCCTTGCTCGCCGAACTTGGACACGAACGAGAAGTCATCATCGCCATCGCCATCACACGAGAATGCTTGCACTCGATGGTTGTTGTGATCGACGATGAGCAAGAGACCTCGATGATGGTCGAACACCAAGCCAAGAGGATTGTAGAACTGGCCATCAGCATTGCCCTGTTGCTTGGTGCCGATCGAGAGCTTGATTCGAGCATCGCGATTCAACAACTCGGTCTTCTTGTTACGATCTGCGCCTTTGGCAGAGGTACGAGGCATGGCGACGATGGCACTCGCAGGTGGCACGGGCAGCGAGGCAGCAAGCAATAGCGGATGGACGTAGGCTTACAACACTGAGGGACTCCTCACTCCGAGAGCCCCGATGAACCCCTATCTATCCAATCGATCCATCCAGCAACGTGCGATCGATGTGGACCAATTGTGATGCTGTTGATGGTATTGGATTGATGGCATCATAATGATGAGAGATCTGATCGTTCAGTATCGCGTCATTCGCTTGCTGCCTCGCTCACTCACGCATCTCCCAACACCAACTATCAACCAATCACTCAATACTATCTATCCAACACATTCACACATCACTCAATCAATCATTCAACACTATGCTGGCCATCGCAGCCGGTAGTTCCACGACCGACGATGTGCTAGCATCGTTGCTATCGCCATTGGACGACACGCTCGATATCGCCACAGCGACACTGCTACAAACGATCGCCAGCGCTCCATTGACTATCATCCCTCGTCCAGCGATCCTCTCTTCGACTCCAAACGATAACAATGCAGGGGACGATGATGACGATGTCGGCGACGTTGTTGATGTTGTGAACGATGAAGACGATAGCGAGCTCTCTGCGACTGGCGATGCCGCACACGTGATATCTGCTTCTCCTTCGACGATGCGATCGTCGCTCGAGGAAGATGAAGAGGAAGCGGCCCTACGTCATGAGATAGCGCTCATCCAACAATCACTCGATAGCTTCGAGGCCGAACTCGAGAGAACGCTCGCCTTGACGAATCTCAAGCTACGATACGTGCAGATGAAGGCCGTCAAGGCCGCTCCCGAGACCAAGATCTTGATCGGACGTACACGCAACAGTCGACTATCGATTCGAACCAGTCTCTCCAAGATCGAGGCAGCTGTCGGTTCATTGTCATCAAACTCTGCGACAACAACAACTACTGCTGCTACAGGAGCTGCTGGTGGCTCAGTGGCACGGGCCTCGCCCTCGAAACTACGAGAGAGCAACGGCAGCAACAGCACCAGCAGCAGCAGCACTGATACCAACAACAATGATGATCTCGATCAACAACGACACGAGTTTCAACGACAACGACAACGTAGCTCTCTGGGTCAAGTCGAAACCGAGATCGCCGAGATGCGTCGAGGAGCTAGTGAGCGAGCCGAGCCACCACCTCGACGAGCCAAGACTCCTGGCTCGATGAACGACGCTCGAGTCAAGCGTCGAGCTACGGTGCTCGACTCGACGACCTTCTTGAACATACTGTCCGAGTCAGCACCGCAATACTCGCCGCCTCCGTCTCCTCCATCAGAAGACGACGACGCCGATGCATTGGAATCAGACGCCGTTGAGCTCCAACCACAATCGCCAACGTACCAACCGCCGTATCATTATCAACTGTATCAACAGCAACAACAGCAGCAGCAACCGCAACAGGAGTCAGGCCGCAAGTCATTATCGCCACCACCGCGACCACCAGCTACATCGATCGTGAAACCACTGCTCCAAACCAATACCGAAACGCGTACATCATCTCATCGTCTCAACGATCTCCTGAAGCGTACCAACTCGAGCACGGCAGTGGATCTACCACCAACGCCTCCGCACCAAGCACCAATCTCGCCGACTCCCAAACGAACTGCTTCGCCATTACTGCCATCAATCTCGACGCCAACGGGCACGCCCGAGCGTATTCGACCGCCAAAGTTATCAGCCACACCATCGGCTCGCTCCTTCTCGCCAATCAGCTCTCCATCGGGTGATGCTCGCAAGCGCACTCGCGGTGCTCTCCTGGCGCAGAACCGCTCGTTGACCAAGCAATCGAGCGAGGCGGTTCATGCTTTGGGGTCCACCTCTCCTTCTCCACACTCGTCGTGGAACCGTCGCCGAACCATGACACTCGAGAGCTATCTTCAAGAGATGGCGAGTGAACTCGGCGCCACGTTGAAGAAGCCCGTCGCGCTCAAGACCTCGTCCATGTTCGCGCTCGACGAGGAGGACGATCGAATGCAGCAACAGCGCATCGATTCGCAGTTCCAATCGCTACTGCAGCTGCTCAACTACGATTCCGAAGCATGTGACCGAGTACGAATCGAATCGCATATGACCTCACTCGGCGAGCATCACCAAACCAACCAAACCTCTCATGCTTGTGGGCATGTCTATGAATGTAGGAGTTGGAATTCATCTGGAATCCAAGATCAGAGCCCATCGCACTGATTGAACCAAACGCCTGGATTCAATACCTACGCACGGTCGAGGAGGAAGAGTTCAGCACAGCCATCATCTCACCTCGACAGCCGCGAATCATCGGTACGTCGTGGCTTCTCGATTGTACGAATCGCAAGCATGATTCAACTCATCGCTCTCTTGGCGAATGCGAGTAGGAAGCCCGCCAAAGCAACAAGATTGGTTTGCGGTATTGCAAGAGTCATGGCAAATGGATGCCCCGCGCACTAGTGGCAGGATAGCTTCACTTGTGGGCACAGCGTTGCTCGGAGCCTCGACAGCTCTAGCGAACCAGTCTCTTTTACCGTACGCTTGGAACACGTTGAGCGAGTGAGAGCAATGCTCTTCTGATTCTGTTTGCATTCGTGAGCAGTGGCAGCGTGGATGGATTCCTTGGCGAAGGCGATGAGGCCGAGAACGACGGTGATTGGCGCTCGGCTCTACGTGCAGCATGGGAGGAGGAGATCTCGTCCATGACCGAGACCAAGAAGGAGTGGTTCCACAACAAGGTCACGCTCGCCGAACAAAGCAACGACTCGAGAGGCCGCTACCAAACCGTACGTTGTGATGCTTCAGGAGGCATTCGCAGTGTACTCACTGCAGCGGTTCTCGTTTGTAGGTGCGCCAAAAGAAGGTCAAGGAACGCAAGGAGGAGCGCGAGCGACGCATCTTCCTCAAGCAGAAGCAGCAGTTCCTCAAGAACCTCGACAAGTACCATGCGACCATGGCGAATGCCTTCACACAATGTGGCCAGGAGCTGCGGCAGTCACGCTTGGCCGAGAAGCAATTCAAGATCGATTGCAAGCATGAGCTCGAGAGCATCTACTCGTGGCATCAAGCCGAGCTCCTCAACTCCTTCCGCGAGTATGCGGTCTCGGCATTGCACAAGATCATTGCCACGACGCAGTTGATCGACAAGCGCTCGGTCGTGATTCAGAAGCAGATTGAGGTACGCGCTGCGCTATCGTGCCTCCGCACAGCATACGCACGCAGTCTCTCACTCACTCATGCTACACGAGCAGAGTACGCCCGAGCTAAAAGCCAAGGTCAATCAAGCAACATGCGAAGAAGAGTTCCCCGAGGTCTCTCTGCTATCGCTGGCGCAAGTGAACGAGGTCCCGGAGGTAGCTGCCATGCAACGAGTGATCAAGCTCTGGGACCGATCGAAGAAGAAGCACGCTCGCCAGTACACTCGCTTGAGGGCGCATTTCATGTCGATGGGCCTCAAGGAGCGTGCCTCGATCATCGAGAGCATCATGAGCATGACCGAGTTCGACTCGATGAGTTACCATCCACCGAACGACGAGAACCAACTCGCCATCAACTCGGTGATCCTCGATCAACGCTACACCGAGGGTCTGAAGATCCAGCGCTTGAAGGAGGCCATCGAAAAGACCCGCATCGATGACATTCCACCTCACGAGGTTGTCGGTTTCATTCATGTACGAACGAACGAACGAGCGAATGAGTGAGCTCTCCAGAGTTTGATCAACGTGACAATCCACTCACACGAGCGCACGCACACAGTCGTTTAGCGTGGATTTTGCTCAAACCTACGGCGTTCAAGAGCATCTCGTCAAAGTGCTTCGATTGTACATCTCACGAGCCATCTACTCGCGCATCCACGACCTCTGTTTCAAGTATCACCAAGCCGACAGCATCGAGCAGGATGAGATCTACAACGCTCGAATCGTTGATCTTCGTGGTGTCGCTCCCGAGAAGCTTGATCCTTCGATAGCTCTCGTACGTAACATGGTGTCATGCGTGCTACCACTCCCTTGATTGACCTGTTGTTGCTGGTGCTGGTGGCTGCTTGCCCTTCATCATGATGCGAACAGTACTTTACCGATTACAATCCGACACCGTTTCAAGCTGCGATCGATGTGCTCGATATGCTGCCGTACCAACAAGCGCCATCCGACTATCTCATGGTGATACACGACACGATGAAGGAGATACACACTATCGTGTCGACCTATCGCATGACCGCCGTTGGAGCCGACGACTTGTTTCCGATCTGGCTCTACGTGACGATACACTCGAGCGTCGTTCACGTCCATCGATACCTGACCTTCATGCAGCACTTTGCATTCGACGACGAGAACATGACACAAATGGGGTACTGCCTCACGACCTTTGCTGCAGCAGTACATCACATTTGCAACCTGGATCTGTCGGAGCTCCTCTCCAGATAGACGACCGTGCTGTCGCGTGTCTCGTTCAGTGTGTTGTTTACTGTACTCTAGCTACGCGCGTTGATAATAATCAATGAGTTTGTTTGTGTACACTCATCAGTTGTACGGCCATACAACCTGGCAGCATCATCTTCATTATGCTCTGACATTGCTGTTGAACAGGATAATGATGACGATGCCGACAGACAGAGAAAGAGATAGTGGGAACTTAGGGATAGATGATGAATACTATACAGTGAACGCTTTGTTTTGGCAACAGAACGACACCAGGGCATACTGGAGCTTGAGAGGCGTGTGAGTGTGTGAGGCAATGAGGCAACAACAGAAGACAGTGTGCCAAACAATAAATCAACAAACAATAGTAATAGAAAGCAGTAAGTAATGAATGAACGAATGAACGAATGACAGATACTACTACTGCAAATCAAGGTATGCATGTGCAATTGATAATGATAGGGAAACAATCTATACAAACAGAAAGCAATAACGACAATGGCGACATGATAATATGCCGACGATGACACGCTGATGATAACGATGATGATGATGATGATAAGTGCGAGGCGCTGGGCTTGGCCGAGTGTCAAGAGGGCGTTTGATTCGATACAGAAGTGGCTGCAGCGGCTGAGACACTTTGCTTGCGGCGCTCTCGTCGAAGTGAGAGCTTGAGCAAAGTTTCCTCGGGCAGTACTTGCATACGCGAAAGGTACTCGTACGCCGCGGGTTCGACAGCGAACGAGAACGGTTGTGTACGCAATTTGAACATGTTGGTTATGATGGTGTACTCGCGCTTGAGCTGCAGATCGAGAACGCGCACGTTAGCACGCCGCAATCTTGCGACTGGAAGGGTGAGGGGTGGGCCAAGGTACCTTCTGAATGTTGAGTAGCGTCGTGCCTGGATAGAGACTCGAGTTGCCGTCGTCGGTCATTGTCAGATCGGTCAGCGCCAAGCCGAGGTAGGGAATGGCAGGCGATTTGGCTGTAGCGATCGCGCGTCGATAGCGACCAAAGTTCTCGGTCGAGCTCATGAGCTCGGTGAGACTCTCCCACATATCCCATGACTTGGCCGGCAGCAAGCCCCACGAGTGCTTCAGCCGCCAGATGGGCGTCTGTTGCAGTCCGGCGATCACGGTCATGACGCCGTTGTAGTTGCGCATCAGGCGACATTGCTCGGCGATGAAGATGAACCGCGCCAAGAGCACGGCGCGGCCAGCAGGATCACCCTCGACCAAGATCTCGCTCGCGATCCATCGACACGTCAGATTGAAGCGTCGAATCATGCGGAGGATGTTGGGAGCCTTCTCTTCCTTGTGTGCGCGAGACCAGTTCTGATTCAAGAACTCGGACGACTCCATGGCTCGGAAGAGATCGTACTCGATCAGCGTCATCTGCCGCGCCACCTCGACTGGATGGAGCTGCATGAAGCCGACCTTGCTCTTCTTCTTGCTGTGCTTGAAACTCTTGCGCATACGGAG
>Ga0209935_1002961_pt1 | contig 18838 bp, 24 predicted proteins | sample ThiBio_1000_plan_2_FD_183958 | JGI IMG/M metagenome (GOLD analysis project Ga0209935, IMG submission 183958) | Wastewater bioreactor microbial communities from Cape Town, South Africa - Thiocy_cont_1000_plan (SPAdes) | ecosystem: Engineered > Bioreactor > Thiocyanate-remediating >... | reverse complement strand
TGATGATGATGATGATGATGATGATGATGATGATGATGATGATGATGATGATGATGATGATGATGATGATGATGATGATGATGATGATGATGATGATGATGATGATGATGATGATGATGATGATGATCGCTGATCGGATGATGCCGTAGTACGCTGCGATGGGAGCGCCGAACGCAGGAGCCGACGTCATGAAGTGCTTCGCGCCCGAGAACGTGCCGTCGCTGTCGACGTTGGCGACGTCGTTCGCCGTGTTCGATCGATACTTTGCATCGATCCCTGGACCGACCGAGCCCAACCGCATGTACATTCATAGCGCCACGTCTCACGGCGCAGCCGACAACGATGATCTTCACTTGCTTCTGGGCTATCCTCAAGAGACGATCTACGACAGCGTGTACAACGCCGGCCATTCGTTCGGCATCTACTACTCGGACTTCCCGGCGGCGCTCATCATGCGCACACTGCGTCAGAAGAAGTACATTCCGTTCGTTCAACAGATTCAGCACTTCTACGACGCATGCAAGAACGGAACGCTGCCGAACTACAGCTTCCTCGAGCCGCGATACTTCAAGTTCTTGCAATGGGAAGCGAGCGACATGCATCCGCCGCATGACGTACAACTCGGCGACTACCTGATCGCTGACGTCTACGAGGCCCTTCGCAACTCGCCTCAATGGGAGAGCACGGCCTTGATCATCACGTACGATGAGCATGGTGGATTGTACGATCATGTGCCGACTCCAGTGAGTACGTATCGACGACATGCTGTCAGAGATTGTCGCTCAACGCCCCAACCCAACCCAACCCAACCCAACCCAACCAACCCACCAATCTATCGATATTGACGATTGTAGATGGAGTCCCGAACCCTGATGGCATCAACTCGACCAATCCGCCGTTCGATTTCACTCGATTGGGAGTTCGAGTGCCGTGTGTGCTCGTGTCGCCATGGATCGCAGCCAACACCGTGGTGCACGACCCTCCTGCATCGGTGCGTACTCCAATCGCATCAAACGAATAATCAGATCGACGAACTCGGAACTGATATCAATTCAATCGATCCGCAGGACCAACCACAACCAACGAGCTGCTACGAGCATAGCTCGGTGCTCGCGACCGCGAAGCTTCTCTTCAACTTACCGTCGTTCTTGACGCAACGAGATGCTTGGGCCGCCACGTTCTTGGAGTTGCTGTGCGGCAACGTCGTCGACACCAAGGGCCGCATTACGCGCTCTCTGATGCGGCCGCGTTCCGACTGTCCGCTCGTTCTGCCGCGAGCTGGATCTCGCGAGTTCCAGCAGCGTTACCGCCAAGCAGAGGCCATCGCAGGTATGCCACCGCTCGCGATTGTGCGCAGAGGCTCTGTGCGGGCACTAATAGCTTGGAGTGCACGATACACAGAGTCGCACGCTTCGGTGGTCGAGGCCGCGCAGTCGTTCGCACCATCCGAGGCGCCGATCACGGACCTTCAACGCGAGATGTTGGTGATCGCCAACGGCCTCGTTGATGGCAAGTATGACCCATACGCGGTGAACACCGAGCACGAAGGCGTACGTAGCAAGGCCGCACAAGGCGATACGCGCGCGACCGTTGGCTTCGTTTCGCTCAAGCTGACATGGTGATGATGGTGATGGCGGCTGGGTTGCATTTGGCTATCAGGCGTTGTTTGTGCGCCGTTGTATGGCCGAGTTCAGGGCCGCTCTGGCTGCCGAGTGAGCAACCGCTCGCTGCTGAGCCCACATCTGCCGCGAGCAAGTCAATACTTCATTCGTTTCGTTCCTCCTGTCTATCTGGCTATTATCTCTCTCTCTATCTATCTAGCACCTCTCCGTGGCTCCCTCTCGCCAAGCGACGCCATGCATATTATTACACTACGCACTTCTTACTACCAAGATTACAATGACGACAAGAGAGGCGCTGGTTGGCATCGCAGTAGTTAGGAGTTGCCGTGTAGTGGATTGTCTGGCCAAGTAGTGGGTTTAATCGGGTATCCAGAGAGTATATGTATAATGTACAGTGTTCGTTTTCACAGCAACTGAGTGCGATTAAGAAAGCGATGAGATCAGCACCGCGAAGATAAGTCGCAGCGTGAAGAGGAGATGAGCGGAATAGCGCGATAGCGCGAAAGGAGGAGGAGGAGCACAACGACACAAGAGAGGAGAGGAGAGGAGAGGAGAGGAGAGGAGAGGAGGAGGAGAGGTATACCGCAAAGCAAACAAGCATATAAGAGAGAGAGACACAAGTTAACAGCCGATACGACTGGGTGTGGAGGTGTGTAAGTGTGTGCGCGTGGAGGTAGTATGCTAGTGGGGACGAAGAACTGCTAACAAAACGAAGACGGACGGAGAGAGAGAGAGACAACGAATAATGGGACGAGTAGTACGCTGTTTAGAAGATGTCATTGAGGATCTCGCGGAGAAGCGTCTCTTGCACAGCCGAGAACACGACCTTGATGTTCTCGGTGTTGACGGCGCACGTGTAATGCGGGTAGATCTTGTGCTCGTTGCCTGGTTGATCCATGCCGACGAATTTGTCGCGAATGTACTCTTTGCATTTCTCGGGATCGTTGGTGCCTATGGGTGGGTGAGAGAGTGAGTGAGAGAGTCGATGAAGGAGCGGAGGTACGGCGAATGGGAGACGGGTATCGCGTTTTTACATACCAGCGTACTCAGGGAATACGATCTTGATGCTGACACGCTTGATCTTCTCCTCGAACAAGTCGGTCTTGTTGAGGAAGAGAATGAAGGCCGTGTCGCGGAACCAAGGCGAGTTGCAGATTTCATCGAATAGCAGCAGCGACTCCTTCATGCGGTTCTGTGAGTCGTCCTCGCGCAGCGTCTGGTCGTACTCGCTGAGCGAGGCGCAGAACAGTACGGCTGTCACGCTGTCGAAGCAGTGAATCCACTTGCGTCGCTCACTGCGTTGGCCACCGACGTCGAGCATGCGGAAGTTGAGGTCGTCGAACTGGAACTCGGCCTCCTCGATACCAGTACTTCGCACGCGAGCGCGCAGCACGTCTTGTTCTGAGGGAATGTACGACTCATCCATGAAGCGATCGATCTCCTCAAAGAAGCTGTCGAGGGAGAGGGAGGGAATTAGAAACAGGTGGTGAGAGAGAGAGAGAGAGAGAAAGAGGGACATACTAGCCAGCCGAGTCGTTCAACTGGAAGGCGCTGTCGCGTTGGTCGTAGGTGGCGCGGATGCCGGGATCGTGCCAGAGGGCCTTGACGTCTTCGGCGACCTGACGCGTCCAGCAGTCGCCGCCAGCCGGCAGCTCGTTGATGCGCGCAGCACGGACGTGGTTATCGGGCGACAGCGAGTGACCGAGCTTCTCGGCCGCGGACACCAGGACCTTGATTTGCGTGATACAATTGCCAAAGACGATGAAGCGATAGTCGATCAGCTCCTGCTGCGTGAAGCCGCCGTTGTGTTGGAGAATCTTCATCTGTTTGAAGATGGTGCTCTTTCCAGACTCTCCGGGGCCTGTGGTGGTCGAAGAACGCGCGTGGTTCGGCAGTAGAACGAACGAACGAACGAGCGAACGAGCGAGCCATTCGTCCATTCGTTCGGAGCGAGGGGATGCGATGGAAGAGACAGGAGGAGGGCTTCAATGAGACAGGGAACGAGCGATAGAACGGGAGCCAACGAGACGCTACGAGAGGTACAGTGGCCAACGTACCGAGCAACAGCAGCTTGACCTCGTCGCGGGTCTTGTGAGCCTCGCCCGAGATATAGACGTCAAGAGCGCGGCTTTGCTTGGCCTTGAGCTTTTGCTCAGGCGTCTCTTGTGCGGGACAGAATGCGTTACCCATCGTTACACGAGTCTGTAGAACAAGAGCGAGAGAGACCAAGCAAGAGAGAGCCAGAGACAGAGAACCAACCACCGCGTTCGGCGATGCGTTGGTGGAATCCGGGTAGATACACACACGATAGCGACGGTGAGCGAGCGTAATAAAGAGCGCGCGAGAGAATGAAGCGAGCGTGTGATGATGGTGGTACTGGATGGTCGTCGTCTACTCACCTCGAGAGTACCAGCAAGGGTCTTGGAGGGTGACTACCACCACTGGCAAGAGTGCCGACGTGTGAGTGTCGATCGATGAGGGAGCGAGCGCGTCCACACGCCCACGTCAACAACAAAGGCGCTAGACGACAGGCAGCGAGGGAGAGAGAAGGGAAGCGGCTCCTTGGTTCAAAGGCCTTTTCGTTCTTCAAAGAGCCCAAGCTCGTTCGTTCGTTCGTGGGAGAGTGACAGCGACCGAGCGAGCGAGCGAGAGAGCGAAGGAAGGAGAGGAACAAGAGAGCAGCAAAGCACAGAGGGAGAGGAGAGGATAGAGGAGACGCACGCACACAGAGAGCAAGAGAGCGAGAGAGACAAAAGAGATCGCTGTGGCGTCATCCATCACTGAAGCCCTTCCTCCTCCTCCTCTTCTGCCTCTCCTCCTTCTTTCCTCCGCGCCGCGCTCCGACCTCTATAGTTTCCCGCGTTGGGACACGATTCCAAACGTGCCCCGAATATGACGCTTTTTTGTGGGTTTGGACGCTTATTTCGCCTCCTCTCTGTCTGTGTCTGCGTGTGTTGGATATTATCGCTGCTGCCCTGCTGTCGCTGCCTGCACAGAAATATCTACCCCAACCCCCGACCCTCGACCCTCCGAATTTCATCACACGCCGCAACTTGAACAGAATGAGTGGCGGCGGAGAGTCGTTCTCGAGCGTGGCGAAGCAGGCGGCTGATCGCTTGACCGACGCCGTATCGAACTTTACGCTCTACGTCATCGGGCTCAAGAAGCGCAACGCCGAGGTGCCCAAGGAGCTCGTGCAGACCGTGTACCTCATCGCTACACAGTGCCAGCATCTCGTCGATATGGGTCGTCAACTCGGCCACGTACGACCTCCTATCTACCTATCTATCTCTCGTGTTGCGTGCCTGATGCGAGCGAGCTCTCCTGCCATCACAGAACTTTGACGAGTACCCGACGATTCAAGGCAAGATGCTCTCGGACTCGGCGGCCCTCAACAGTGCCGCCGAGAACCTCATCGCCTCATGCCGTCAGGTGGCGACCTCCGTGACCTCCGAGAGTGATCGTCAGTTGTATTGGCAGAGGCTCTCGGATTCATGCTCCACGATCGCCACCAAGTATGTTGGCACAGCAGAGATACCAATGATGATGATGATGATGCCAACGCTCTCTATCTACATCTCTATCAATGTAGAGTGATCACCATGTTGGATGTACTTGGCGAGGCCGAGATCGATCGCATCTTTGCGTGTGCCGAGGAGACGTTGCGTCTGCTTGGCGAGAGCGAGAGCATCGAGATCTCGAGCGCCATCGCCGACATGGACGCCTATGCACAATCGATCGGAGCGTCCGCCAGCAGCTCGCAACAACTGGCCGAGTACCTACGCACCAAGGCCGAGAGCGAGGAGGTCGACTCGATGCGAGACTTGATGCTCGACACGGCGCACGAGATCGATACGCGTGCCGTCGAGTTGGTCGAGAGCTGCAACACGTTCTTCGCGGCCGAGAGCGACACCGAGCAGCAGCAATCGCACTCGCATGTTCGCAAGCTGCTCGATCAACAGCGCCAACAGATCAAACACGTGTTGGGTCGAGCTCAGGAGCAACGAGACTTTCTCCGTGGTGGTTCATTGGCGACCGAGAAGCCTCCATCGATCTCGCACTCATCACACGAGGAACAACACCATGACGATCATCATGACGAGCGAGTGGCTTACAGTGACGCTGCTGCTCATGAACAACGCACGCCCAAGGCCACCGCGCACCAGGAGCATCTCGATACACACGCTCCACCTGCCATCGACGAACAAGCAACCTCGCTCGCTCGACCGATCGAACAACGAACCACGAGTACCAACAGTCTCGAGCGTGAGGTCGCTCCAGTGAGCAAGCCTGCTCCTGCTCCCGCTCCCGCTCCTGCAACACCAGCTCCAGCTGCCACTTGGAAACCCGAGACTATGAGTGAAGTCGCTACGTACATGAGCGATGTCGCGAGCGAGGCCACTACCAAGGAGCATGCGGTTCTCGCTGGTGCCTCGGACCTGAGTGCTGCCATCACAGCTCTCGCTCGTGCTGCTGAGGTACACCTCATCTTGCAGTCTCTCTCTCTCTCTCTCTCGTTTGATGCTGATCATTCGTTCTTTGCGGGATAGCAACGAGACAGTGCCGGATTGCTGGCGGCTGCGCGTCAGATCGCGACACTCACCAACACGTTTGCTCAAGAGATACGCAAGCTCGCAAGCTCGACCACCAATCCTCGCTACAAGGACCGCTTGATGCTGTGTGCCGCATCGTTGCGCGACCTCTGCCAGCAACTGCGCATCCTGGCGAGCGTCAAGGCCACGAGCGAGCTGACGCATCTCGATCGCGACGAGCAGCTCGTGTCTCTCACGGGCAACCTGGTGCGCATGTGGAAGGAGACCTCCGATACGGTCGTCATGTCGCATCTCGACAAGACGGCTGCCACCCGAAAGGCAAAGTGAGTCTCATCCAAGCTTGTGCGTGTATGTGCTCATCCCAAACAAAGATGTACTGGTTGTTGTTTGTTGTTGTTGTTGTTATCGTAGTTATTGATAAATATTGTCAGCTTTAATATTGAGTCAATCAACTGATTGATGATGTTTCAATCGATTGATTGGGTTGATTGGGTGGGTGGGTTGGTTGGTGCCATCGATCGAGCATCGTATCGCTCACTGTACAGCTATACTGTTATGCAGGTGGTAGAAACCACAATTCACAAGCATACATACAAACAAACAAAAATCATACACATAATGTAGTAATAATAACAACAACAACGACGACAATAATAAGAAGAACAACAAGCATTACTTGGACATATGGGCTCCGCTTACTCGATCACTAGGGCTCGAAGCTTCTTGCGCAGTTGCTTCGAAGTCGGTCGATCACGTTGCGAGGTCTCGGTACACGAATAGAAGAGCGAGATGAAGGGAGCGTAGCACGGGTCCATGGTCGGCAACGAAGGCCGCGTTCCAGAGATGATGTTGCGTGAGATCTGCACCATACTCGTGCACTCGGAGTAGGGCTCGTTCAGCGACAACAACTCGTACAGTACCATACCGAACGAGTAGACTGCATGAAACGAACGATACGTCAGGCATCGATTCATCTCAAAAGTACTTACGGAGAGATTCGAACGTACTGTCAGCCTTCACGTTGTAGGCTACGTTATCCTCAGAAGTCAATACCTCGGGTGCCGTGTAGGATGGAGTACCTCGCACGGTAGTTGGTTGTGACGAGCGACTAATGATCTTGGCCGTATCAAAGTCGCCAACCACACACCGACTCACTTCGCCATCGGCCGAGAAGGTGATAAAGATGTTGTCGGTTTTTACATCTGTGCGCACCATCGCAATAGGAGTCAGTCAGCGAGCAATTTTGAGTGAGTGAGTGAGTGAGTACGAGTGAGCACAAGTGAGTACGAGTGAGCACAAGTGAGTCAAGAATACAAACCTCGATGAATGATATTGTGCTTATGCAAATGAGCCAGACCCGAGATCATATCGTTGAGGATCGACTTGAGCACTCGTGGCTTGGGAGGCGTCTTGCGTTCGCGTAACGTGCCGAGGTAGCTGCGCAGCGATGTGTCGTAGCGCGTCATGAAGAGACGCAAGATGTTGTCGGTCAGCGTGTGGAACAGGTAGCGCACGACGTTGTGGTGCGGCGGCAGGCGCTCGAGGATGTTGATCTCGTTGGTCATGGCCTCGGCGTCCGACGGGTGCTCGATGCACACCTCCTTGACGGCGCAGCTCCAGCCGTCGATGAAGGCCGTGTAGACGATGGCGTTGCTACCACCGCGATGTGACAACTGCGTGCCCTTCTGCCAGTTGGTGAGCGAGATCGAGAGCTTGCTCGGAGCCTGCTGTTGTGCCGGCTGCTGCTTGCGACCGGGCGACACCGACGGCGACGTGATGTCGCTGCGCATCGGCATCGACGACGGATGCGAGAGGTTCGCGACCTCGTCGGCCTCGGCCTCGTCCTGCAACTGTGCCACCTGCTGTCGCAGTGCCGCGTTCTCGCGTTCGAGTTGCAGCACGCGGCCTGTGAGCGTGTCCCACGGCGTGCGACTGGTGGTGCGGTCGATCTTGGAGAGGTGGTACGAGATGTCGGGATTGGTGGCCGTCTTCCAGAGCACCTCGTCGGGCTCGAAGAAGCGCGATGCTCCCGACGAGTTGCTGAGCATCACGAGCCAGTACGAGTTGATGTACTCGGGCGACGACGGCGAGACGGAAGACGGTGGCGAGTAGGAGCTCGAGGTGCCGCCGCCGCCGCGAGATGGCGAGCACGATCCACTCTGATCGCTCATGCTCAAATTGCGCAATAGCCGGACGACGACCTGCGACGCAGTCGTGGTGCTGGTGATGCGCAGTGCTTGCGCAGTCACGACCTCGTCATCGATCGAGATGCGGATCGGGAGGGTCTTCTTGTTGCTATTGTTCACAAACAATGGTTGTTGTTGCTGTTGCTGTTGTTGTTGTTGTTCGGTCGAGGTCGAGGTAGAGATTGAGTCCTGAGATGAGGCTTCGTGCTTGCTGCTTCGGCGAGGAATAAGGCGCAGCCAGCCCATCGATCGGCGCTCCTTGGATGACGAGCTCGCACCTCCCGACGTGGCCGACGGTGGTAACGGGAGACCCGAGACAGCAGCGATGCTCGATGCTGACGTGGGCGAGAGCAAGACGCCCGGATAGCCGCTCGACGAGGGCGGGCTCGAATTTCGAGGCGATAGCATGCTGCCGCCACGAGGCGACTGCCGCGCTTGCTGTGCCGCCGAGCCACGTGGCGAGAGCATGAGCTCGGGCGCGTTGGTGGAAGAGGGCGACGACGACGTGGTAGGAATGACGTCGCGTGGCGACGACGAGCGTGGCGACAGGATGCTCGAGAAGCTGCGCCGAAAGTCCGAGCTCGGTGAGAGCTTGTTGAATGTGGCCATGGTGTGCGAGCGAGACTTGAAGAGCGCTCGCGGCGACGAGATCTTGTTGGCGAGATTGGCGAGGTCGATCATTGGAACCGAGATCGATTCGCGACTCGAGGCGGTGCCAGAGGCGGCAGCAGCCGACGCCGCCGCCGCGAGTCGTTGTGCCCGGATGAGTTCGAGCTCCTCGTCGATGATGAATCCTGCGGTACTACGCGGCGAGTTCGAGAGATGGCGCACGATCAACACATCGTCGTCGTACTCGTCGTCGTGCTCGTCGTCGAAGGCACCGCGATCGTCGCGACGATTGCGAGAGCGATGGCGACGACCGCTGCGGCCCGAAGTGCCAGACGAGGAGGCCTTGGCGTCGAATTCGTCCGACGAGTCGCCATCGAGCATCGGAGGGGCGCTGTTGGTGTATTGGCGCGGCGGTATCTCGAACTCCTGGAAGCCGTGCGGCGACAGCGGCGGCGAGACCCCGCTGCTGGCGCTCGATGAACTCAACTCGGTCACGAGTGTCGGGCCTGCAGAGGTTGCCGAGCCCGCTCCTGCGCCCGATTGCCCCGAGTGTGAGTGCTTGGATTTTCGCCTTCGAGATGAGGATGAGGATGAGGTCGAGTTCGAGGAGGAGGTCGAGATCGAGGATGCGGCGGCGAGCAATGGCGATGAGATGGAGGTGGTGCTCGTCGGTTGCGATTTGGAGAGAGCGCGCGATTGCTTGCGCGAATGCGACGACGAAGAGGCGCCGCTCGAGGCCGACGGCAGCGGCGCGCTCGGTTGGCGTCGATCGAGATCGCGAGGCAACATCGATTCCAAGTCGTGAGTGGATGCAAGACCGGGTGCCAGTACTTGAGTGGGAGCTTGTTGGGGTTCGAGCGAGGTCGTCGGTTGCTGCTGTAGCTGCTGCTGTTGCAGTGGTTGTTGTTGTTGTTGTTGTTGTTGTTGTTGTGGAGCCTCGTCGGGTTCGTCGGGATCAGGCTGCTCCTCGATGGTGCCGGCACGATTACGCGGCCGCTGTGGTTGCTTGGGTTTGGGCGAGAGCATGATGGTGCGGAGCTCGTCGGCGGCATCCGATAGCGACTCGAGGTCGAGCAGCTTCGCAGGCGCAAGGACGGCGTCGATCGCGGGAGCCGTGGCCGACGCGGACGAGCTCGGTTGCTGCTGTTGCTGTTGTTGCTGCTGTTGTTGGTGGTGCTGCAGTGAGGTCGCGGTGCGGAAGGCTCGTGGCGTGGTGGCAGTGGACGAGGCGGCCGACGACGAGGGCGACGAGGTGCGCGCGGCCAATGGCGCGTCCGAGTGCAGCAGACCGGCGAGCATGCCGCCGTGGCGCAGCTGTGCGATGAAGTCGTCGTCGTCCGAGCTCATGGCTCGATCTCGCTCGCGATCGGACGACGACGACGAGCGTCGTTGGCGTGTCTCGTTGGCGTTGATGAGCAACAGCGCCGCGGTGGCGGCCGCCGAGAGCTGCAGGCCGCCGGCATTGCCGCTGAGTCGATGGCCGCCGTTCTTGGACGACGACGAGGACGACGACGACGACGCCGTGCGCATACGGCTCGTGGCATTGGTGAGAGCTCCCGCGGCAGCCATGGCGGCGGCGGCGTTGCTGCCGCCAGATGCCGCGTCGTCGTCCTCGTCAATGTCGGTGACGCCGTAGGAGTTGGTGTCGCTGTCGTTGGCGTCGACGAGAGCCTCGAAGGCGCCGTCGTAGTTCATTTGGTCGGCCAGCAGCGACGACGAGGACGGCGATGCACTCGGACCGAACATCGTGGGCGGATGTGAGTGAGCGAGCGAGCAGGCGTGAGTTGGTCTCTCTCAAGCTAGGCGTGTGCTCGAGAGAATCGCGATAGATAGATCGATTGTGATAGATGTACAAAACGAGAGAGAGGGCGGGCGCTAGATAGATAGATAGTGATAGAGATGGGACCTCTCTCGAGCGATGAACTCACTCACTCTCTCACTCTCTCGCGCGCGAGCCAAGTATCTCGCGACGGACCACGATACGTGCACGGTCCAACTTTGGTGGTTAGGACGCAACGGGTAGCGCGCGCGCACCTATGGCGATCACAAGAGAGAGAGAAGGAGCGAGTGGAGGCGAGCGAGGGGGCGAGCGAGAGAATGAGAGTGTCTGTTCTCTGCAGCGTAAGAGAAAGAGCGAAGCAGAAGCACTGGAACGGGCGCAAGGCCGAAAGGCCGCCGCGGTCGCTGTTGTGACAACGAGATTCGAGCTCGAGATCGTGAGCCCCAATCCCCCCATCGACCTCGCCGGCTCGGTGGCCGCGTCTCTCTATCTCTCTATCTCGACCACCTGGTCAAGGGGAGATGATGATGGTGGTGGTGGTGGGAGTCCAAGGTGGTTCAGGGGGTTCAGGGGGTTCAGGGGCAGTCGACAGGCGCTTCCTTTGTTTGAAGTCGGTGATTGGCGAGAGATCGTTGGATTCTTAGCGCAGCCGCAGCCGCGAATTAAAGTCGCAGTGCGCGCGCGAGGTGTGCTGGCTCGCCTCTCTGGTGCTCCTGCAATCCTGTCTATCTATCCTCCGCAGCCGAGTATCTCATTACACATTGGCGATTCCTGTGTGGCGTGTGTTGGTTCTTGTGGTCAGTTAGGCAGTCCGATGCTACTTCTCGTGTTAGTATCTCTCTTGTGCGCGCTCTTCGGTGATCGAGGATATCCTTCTCGTCGGAACTAGGAGCGACTTCCTTGCGAGCGCGCGCGAGTACGCATCATGGTGTCGATGGCGCACAGGAGGTAGCGCGCGCCGTTGTCGTTGCTGCCTCCCTCCCCACGCACGTGCCGGTATCTCTCTCTCTCGTGGCGCGCCCCAACGTTGATGGAGACCGACCCGCTGCTCACAGGCCCACGTACCAACGACTCGACCAAACGATATCTCGACGATGCCGAGCCACACAGCCTGAGCAAACAACATCACCACGAGGAGTTCGAGGCCGATCTCGACGCGTTGCTCGATGGCGAGGCCCTGACGATGGCGATGCCGTTATGGCAGAAGGTCGCCATCGGCGTCGTGTTCGCGGGCTCCTTCGTGTTGATATCGACCATCATGATCGGCTCGATGATCACCGACTCGCCGATCCAGCGAATGACCTTGGCCGTTCTAGCATGGCTCGAGGTTCGTACAATGCGCTCGTGCTCTCGAGCAATGAGATAGATGGATGCATCCCTGAACGATATCTTGTAGTCGCTGCCGTTCTGGTTGCTGTGCTTGTTGTTGTTGGTGGTGTTCGCATTCGGCACGCCGGTCGGATTGCCGGTGGTGCCCGAGATGCTGGTCATCGGCTACCTGACGGGCCCATACTTTGGCATCCTCATCTCCGCGACGGGAACTGGTATCGTATCATGCACAGCAATCACACTCGCTTGCTCGATCGATCGTGGTTAACCAGGTCGGCGCATAGGCGGAGGAGCGCTGTTGTGCTATGCGTTGGGCATTCCGTTGCGTGGCTGGATCTTGGCCAAGATCGCTGCGTGGCCCGTGATGCAAGCGTTGCGCAAGGCCGTGTTGTTGAACTCGTTCAAGCTCGTGGCCTTGACGCACATGTCGCCAATCTTCCCTGATACCGTGCTGAACTATCTCTACTCTGCTATCGGGTACATTCACACATTCACGGATTCATTCACTCGCTCGTTGATTGGTTCATTGATTGGTTCATCAAGCAATCGTTGCTGGTAGCTGACTCGCTCGTTGATTGATCTCATGGTACTCAGCGTCGAGCTACTGCCGTATCTCCTGGGCACACTAGCAGGACAGGCGCCGTCGTACATCATCTTCCCGTACATTGGAAGCGTGAGCAAGGACCTGCTGTCGGCCTTCTTCTCCGACAAGGGCTTCTCGTCGGTGCTCGGCTTCTGGGGCACCGTGGCATGGTTCGGCTTCTTGATCGTGGCCAACATCTTGCTCACGGCCTGGATCACGATCGTCACCAAGCGCGAGTTGAAGAAGGCGATGCTCGAGATCGAGGAGGCCGAGGAGCTCGAGGCTGCTCTTCTTGATGGCGATGACGCCAAGCTACTCCGCCCTCCTGAGTTCGACCAAGAGCAACAACACGAGGCTGCTGGCAAGGACTCGGTACCGAGTCCCAGCACCGCAGACGGCTATGTACCCATTCGATCACCGTCGCCGTACTCGTTGGAGTTGGTTGTCGTGGCTGGCGATGATGCCACCTCCTCGATCGCGACGCCGGCACCAACACCGACGACCACGATCACTACGACGAGATGATCGAATAGGCTCATGTACAGATAAGGCGCGAGTGAATGTCTCATACACATGATGAATGTAGATTACAACGATTGTATCATCTCTTCGTCGAGAATCGCTCGCTTTATAAGAGAGTATGCGAAAGTGAGTGAGTGGGTGAGTGCGAGGACGGACTACAGCTCCAACTCATATTGAATCTGTATCAACGGTGGGGAACCTTCTGGTGGAGGTGGCGGTCCACGGAATGGACGCTTGTGGATCACCTGTCGTCGTGATTGTCAGCCATCCATTCCATACGAACACACACAGACACAGACCGACAGACCGACACAAGAGATTGAGAGCGAGCGGGATACAGCCGCCGATCTACATGCCTTGTAGCCGTATCGTTCATACAACTGAATCGCGGCGTACTGGAACTCGGAGCACGTCAATCGGATGCTCGTGAAGCCGTTCGCTCGCGCCCATTCGCTCGTGCGGTCCAGGAGTCGCGTGGCGATCTGCTTGCCTCGATGCGCGGCCGAGACGCTCATGCGTCGCAGCTCGGCGATACGCAGCGCGCGACCATCGGGGCCGATCTCCGACGGCTCGATAGGAACGATGCCCGAGTCGGAGGCATGAGGCTCGAGTGCCACGCATCCTACGACCTCGTTGGTGTCGGGCAGCACTGCCACCCAGAAGCAACGACGCTCGTGCTTCATGTAGTGGCCTTCGATGTCGGCCATGTCGATCGTGAGCGCGTGCTGGCCGTACAAGCGATACAGCGGCAAGAACGGGTGCGACTCGGGCACCATGTTCGACATCGAGTTCCAGAACACCTAGTGGTAGTACACAACGCAACTCAGCCTCTCGAGAGCCGAGCCACGCCACGCCACATCATCAGCGAGGGTTCCTCCGGACCGACGTACATCGCGAGCGCCCTGCAAGTCGCCGCTCTGGAACTCTCGGATCAACACCGGCGCCTGCGTCGTCGCCATTCTCCCAAACTGAACAACCCTCCCCTCAACAAACGCCGCCAGTTAAATACTTGACCACCGCGCGAACCCAACCAACGAAACCAAGGAAGCCACAAAGAACCTCAAGTCCTTCCAGCTCTCCAGCAGCCGCTTCGGACCGAGGGGAGACTTCCGGGGCATGATTTCCGGGGCATGATCTCTGTTCGGGGCGGGGTACGTCGAAGGCACGTAGAGCAGTCGTGGGCTTGAGCGAATCAAAGACTTTGCCGTGGCGCGCAGTCGTGAGAGCCACACAGCAGAGAGCAGAGACGCACTCTCGCTCAGTCCTCAGTGCTCTGCTGCCCCTCTCGTGCTCGCGTGTCGCCCTCCTCCTTCTGCTCCACTCACCCGCTCTCTCTCTCCACTCTCTCCCCACCCACCCCCATAACAATGAGTACCGACGGCGAGCGGCTCATTCGTGAGGCCGAGGCGCGTCGTCGCGAGGAGGCGCGACTGCAACAAGCGTATGGTAATCTGTTTGCCAAGGGCGCCAAGGTCGGCGGTGGTGCTGGCGGCAGCAGCGGCGGCAGCTCTGGCTCTGGCGGCTCTGGTGCTGGCGGCTCCGTGGCTTCGGCGAGTGCTGCTTCCTCCAAGCCTTCCGAGGACTCTGAGGAGGTCGAGAAGCGTCGTCAGGCGATCCTCGAGCGCAAGCGCCAGATCCTTGAGGAGAAGCGCGCTCGCGAGGAGCAGCAGGCCATGTCGCCGGCCGACACTCGCGAGAAGGTTCGCCAGGAGCGCCTCGCTGCCGCCAAGGCCAAGGCTGCCGAGAAGGCCAAGGCGCGCCTCGAGGAGAAGCGTCGCCAGGAGGGCGGTGACATGGGCGACGACGGCTCGAGCACGAGTCCGACCTCGAGTGCCAGCGCCGTCGGCGGCACTCCGAGCGCCAGCTCGTCGACCGAGGCCGAGCTCGACCAGCTGCGCGAGGAGCGTCTCAATCTCGCGGTCGAGATGCAGCGCCTCCAGGAGCTGCAGCTCAAGATCGAGGAGGACAAGCTGGCGCTCGAGGAGATGCGCGTCTCGCAGGCCGAGAGCCACCTCGCCGAGATTGCGAGCCTCAAGGCGCAGCTCGAGCAACTGCGTGCCGAGAAGGCGTCGTCGTCGGCCGCCTCGGCCTCGGCCTCTGCCAGCTCCGACCGCGAGAAGGACCGCGAGATCCTCGCGCTCAAGCAGGAGCGCAACGACATGCGCAAGGACATGATTCGTCAGATCGAGGAGCTCAAGCTCGAGGTCAAGGCGCTCAAGGACGAGATCGAGCGCCTCAAGGCCGAGAACGGCCGTTTCGTCACCGAGAAGGCCGACCTCACCACGCAGCTGCACGCCGCCAAGCAGCACGCTGCGCAGGTCGACGAGCAGCGCGCCACGCTCGCGGCCCAAGTGGCGCAGCTCGAGGCCTCGCTCGAGACCGAGAAGCAGCTCAAGAAGCAGCTCGAGGCCGAGCTGCTCGCCACCTGCGAGGACCTCGCCAAGGCCGAGAGCGGCGAGGAGCAAGCCAAGCAGCTCGAGGAGCTCCAGTCGCAGATCGCCAAGCTCAAGGAGGAGAACGCCCAGGCTCGCCTCGACCGCGAAGCTGCCGCCAAGGCCGCACGCGTGCTCGGCGAGCGAGAGCTCGACCGCGCGCGTCAAGAGCACGAGGCTGCGCTGCGCGAGAAGGAGGCCGCCTTCTCGGACGAACGTCGCGCGTTGCAGGAGAAGATTGATAGTCTCGCTGCAAGCCTCGAGAACCAGCGTCAAGCGCACGAGCAACTACACTCTGAGATACAGACTGTCAAGGCCGCCGCGGCCGCTACCTCTGTTGCTCCCGCGGCCGCCGCCGCCACGCCGTCGCCGTCGACTGTGGCCGATCTCGCCAAGGAGAACGCTGACCTCGAGAAGGAGCTCGACCGCCTTCGCGCTGACAAACAAGCCGCCTTGGACGCTCAGAATGGCTCGGCGAAGGCTGCTTCTGCACACGCTATCACTCCCGAGGAACGCACGGCCTTCCGCACGTTGCTTCTCGAGCAAGTCAACAACCTCCGAACCAATCCATCGTCGTTTGTTCCTATCCTTGAGGCTCGCCTTGCTCACTACAACGGCAACAACTATTCACCTCCTGGTGCTGATTTTACGATCATGGTATGTGGTGGTTGTCGTTGTTGTTGTCGTTGATCCATCAATCAACCGATCTAACCTTGCGATATCATTTAGACCAAGGAGGGAGTTACTCCCGTACAAGAGGCTATCGCCGAACTGAAGACGATGACGCCTGTGGGCAAGCTCACTTTGGCAGAGGGCTTGTCGCGTAGCGTGCAAGATCTTGTTGATGATCTTGGTCCTCGTGGAGCTTCAGGTAGCTCACTTGCTGATGGGTATGCTTGAGCGAGCGAGAGCGCGCATATCAATGGTATCGTATGAGAGTCTCACCCTCCCTGCCTGCCTCCTCTTCTAGAACCGACTCGGCTGCTCGTTTGATTCGTTACGGTCAATGGAAGGACCAAATCGCCGAGATTACCAGCTACGGCGAACTATCTGCCAACCCGCTCGAGGTCATCTTTGAGTGGCTGGTCGATGATGGCAACGTTGTACGTCACACGTTCGCGACACGAAAGCACGCTTCGTTTCAAGTGGTGGTTGGGATTGACTGACTAATCAATCAAATACACGCGTGTGTCACAGAGCCGATCACAACGCAAGGTGTTGCTCAACTCGGATTACGGCGTCGCTGGTATCGACGTGGGACCCCACGCGACGCTGGGCAAGATGGCCGTCATCGCGATGAGCAAGGATTACTCTGAGGGTGCTCGCTCGGCCGAGGAGATCTCGTCGAGCTCCGAGGGCACGGGTGACAAGGTCAGCCTCGTTGGTACGTTGGCTCTACACTTGGCACTCGCAGCAATCTCCACCATTCTTGTAGCACTTGACTCATCATCGTCGTCATCATCACCATTCATGTCGGCGCGTGCGTGTAGATTCGGCCGACGGCAAGAGCTTTGTGATCGTCACCAAGCCACTCAGTGCTGCTCTGCAAGACGTGGTGCTGATGCTGAAAGGACGCTCGTTGCAGCTGTCGTGGAACTCGCAAGACGGCGCCAAAAAGTGCACGCACCAGTGGGGCCTGCCGTTCGCCATCCCGGCCGAGAACATCTCGGCGTCGTTCGACTCGGAGACGCGTCTCACGATCCAGCTGCTCAAGGACATTAGCACCGACGAGTCTGAGCCCGGCACGCAAAAGATCCACGAGTTCCAGCTCAAGGCTGACACGGCGGCGCCCGAGAATCGTCTCAAGCCCAAGTTGCAGCAGTCCAAGACTGCGTACACCTTTGTCTTGATGCCGTGCAACTGCGATGCTACCGTCGCCGTCAAGGTCAAGGATGGCAGCGTGTTGTTGCTGGAGAGTATCTACAAGGTATGTGCTGATGCACTCCTAGTGAGTGATACCGGCCTTGCTCTTACCATTGTCGTGCCTTGTCGTGCCTTCTCGCTGAATAGGAGATTTCGACCGACGACGCTGGCCAGGTCACCACCAAGACCATCACGCAAAACAACACGGTCAAGATCCCGTTCAAGCTCTCGCGTCATCTGCTGTCGTTCGCCGAGTCGACCGACGAGGGCAAGATCGGCATGAAGGTGATCGTCGCCAAACCGACGCCATCTGACACCAAGGAGATCTCGATCCCCATCACACGAGCGTAACAGAACACGAACGCGTTATATCGCTGAGGCGCTATTCATCCCTCAATGATTCCCACCAATCTTTTGCCTTGCCTTGCCTTGCCTTGCCTCGAGACAGTCGTTGTTGGCGTGCTCGTTCTCGGCATCTCTCCAGTTGTTCCCGTACGCTTACTATTACTATTCTCTCTCTCTCTCTCTCTCTCTCTCTCTCTCGCTCTTTGTTGGTGATGCACTCGCTATCGCTTCTTGCTTGTCGTGCATTGTGAGGCACACTCGCACACCTCACACTACTCTCCTGCCTGCCTGTCTGTCTGCTTCCATCTCCCTTTCTCGTGCCGCGTTCCAGTTCTTGTTGTTGTAAACTAAACTACCGCTAGCTCCAATATCTCCATCATCGAATCAAGCTGCCAGTGAGGTGGTGCGGGATAGAATAGTGATATAGCAGCAGTATTGAATAGTGGGAGTGGGGGTGGGAGACAACAGTAGCTAACGATGCAGCACCGTGGGGCCGCCCGTATCGTCGGCGACTAGAAGCGCGCGTTCATGCACTGATAGAAGGCTGCCTGCGCCGAGCGGCACGGGCTGTAGCGGTAGTTGTTGAACTCGAGGCAGTTGCTGAACTTGTCCAGCTTCTCACCACAACGCGATTGAGCAGAAGCCAGTCTGTAACAGCAGGTAGGTGCCAATAAGCCAAGTGAACACGGTAGACAGCTCACGATAGCTCACGATAGATAGATAGATCACGATAGATCACCATAGATCACGATAGATAGATAGATAGATAGATAGACAGCTCATGATAGCTCATGATAGCTCATGATAGCTCACGATAGATAGATAGATAGATTGATAGATAGATAGATAGATAGATAACGATAGATAACGATAGATAACGATAGATAACGATAGATAGATAGATAGATAGATAGATAGATAGATAGATAGATAGATAGATAGATAGATAGATAGATAGATAGATAGATAGATAGATAGATAGATAGATAGATAGATAGATAGATAGATAGATAG
>Ga0209935_1002960_pt1 | contig 18846 bp, 38 predicted proteins | sample ThiBio_1000_plan_2_FD_183958 | JGI IMG/M metagenome (GOLD analysis project Ga0209935, IMG submission 183958) | Wastewater bioreactor microbial communities from Cape Town, South Africa - Thiocy_cont_1000_plan (SPAdes) | ecosystem: Engineered > Bioreactor > Thiocyanate-remediating >... | reverse complement strand
ATGGGCAAAGTCACGAGTGATCTGCTCACCGGGAGCAACGTCCTGGATGGCCCAAAAGACCGAGAAAGACGTTCCCTTGTCGAGATTGAAGAAGGGACAGCATCGGAAGTTGGGAGTATCGCTGGAGATCGAGCATGCACGTTAGTGTGATCGGACCAAAGCCATCAAGCAACTTGGATGTGACATACCTGTGACCGATTCCTGAGCCGACCTCGTCCATCACATCTAGGGAGAGAGCGAATCAGCACGCTATCATTTGCTAATCAACGGCACATGACGCCAAGCGTGTATCGTACACCAAACGACGAGATCCTCCGAGTTATCGGTGCTCTTTGCCAGCCGATAGCAGTTGTTGTACTTGAACATCTCTTTCCAGATCGACTTGATGTCCTGCTCAACCTCGAGCTCTGAATCGGTCTTGGGCACCTTGACCTCCTCGCGCAAAATGTCGACGCCATTGACAAAGTAGAGCTGCGGTAGAGTCTGCTCGAGTACACAGTGATTAGCATGACGAGTTGCCACCAGGTGCAGCAGTCTGGAGAGATACATACTTGGCTGATGACTTGGTTGGGCAGATGCGGGAGGTCCAACTCCAGTGATCGAAGGTGCTCGTAGCCCTACATGCGAGTGGGTGTGAGTGTTATCGTATGGCGGCAATGAGCTCGAGAGAGGAGATACGCACCTTGAGCGTTGGCAAGACAGAAACTTCGAGCGCCTCAGCGAGTGCTGGATTGCCCTTCAGATTCAGCCCCCAGAGCGATGGCTTGCAGTGCGACTCGACAAATTGGCGAATCACATCGGCCTTCCACTCACGAATATCTGATGAACGATAGGGCAAGTCAGAGGCGCGCGAGAGAGAGGAAGGAGTGATGCGGTTATACATACGACGGTCAGAGAGGTCCAACACCGCATGGTGATTGACCTTGGTGAGTGTAAACGACAGTGCCCACGGCCCATACTGCGGCGTGAACTTGCTATTGAGGATCTCGAGGTTCGGGCACACCGAGAGAATCATTGCGGTCGACTCATCGTCCATCTCGGCAGCAACGGGATTGTCGTTGAGCCACAGAGCCTTGAGATGAGGCAGTGATGCGATGCATTGCATGACGTCCTGGAAGCTAGTGACCTTGTTGCCCCAGAAACTGAGCTTCTCGAGCCGAGGAAACTGCATTGGCGCATCACGTCAATAGGCATGCGCTTTTCGATCGGAGAAGCCAGGTGCTGCATCGTGTACCATGTTTGCCAGCACTTGGCCAAAGATGCCGATCGTGCCTAGCGCGCGGTTCTCGATCTCGACCACCGTCACCTCCTGATCGGCCTCGGCGCCCTCGATACTCTCGAGAATCATCGCAGCAGCATCCTATTATGCGCGGCAGCCATGGCAGTGAGCCTACTTGCAACTGGCAGCGGCGGCACTCGTACATCAGGCGACTCGAGCACCAGCACTTCGTCCTGTTCCTCCTCGTCGTCTTCGGCTTGTGCACCATCGTCGGACGCGAGCTTCATCAAGCGCTTCATTCGCTCTCGCAGCTCTGGTGAAGAGCGCAGTTGCTCCTTGCCGTTCTCCAACGTGTACGACCTGAAGGCAGCAGCAGTCGTCAACACGAGAACATGAGTTTCCCAAGCTACGTGCGGCCGCAAGTTGCTCCTGCTCCTACCAAGTGTGGTCGACCAAGAAGATGGTGTTGGAGTTGGTGTGGAGCATCGGGGGTGCCGTGTCTTTGAGATACAACGATGCATCACCGCTCTCCTCATCGATCAAGAGCTGAAAGTGCTCGCCGGCGTCGAAGATCTCATTCGTCAACTTGGTATGCAAGGTCTACAACGAATGAACCAACATGGTGAATCGATGAACGACAAGATCGAGCATGTGCAAGCGTACCTCCCAGAGATGCTCGGGAATGTGGTAGTTGTTGAGTTGCGCCAGGTGCTTCTGCTTCCACATCGAGTAATCGATAATGCGCTGTGGGATCGGGATGCCTCGTGCAAAGTAGCGCATGGCGACCTCCTCGAGTCCCATGTTCGTGTCGTTGAGCGCGAGTGCCTGCTCGTTCCGTTCGATGTGCATGGTTAACAATGACACAATTGTCGAGGTATCGCCATCAGCGCAGCTTTCTGCTCTGAAACGAAGGAGTGCCGGAGCGAAGGCGTACCCTTTCCAACATGGAGCGGTAGACCAGGACGACATCTGAGACCTGCATCTCTGCAGCACAGATGATCTCTAGACCGAAACGAACGAAAAGCAATACAAGGTATCAGACAAGCCAATGACAGCTCGAGAGGTAGCGAATGCCGTACGAGAGCCTGGAGGCGGCGGCTTGTCCCACTCTCGAAGTGCAGCGACTCGCTCAGCTTCGTAGCCATCGACGACGCCGTACTTTTCGCGAAAGAACTGCGTGCCATCACGAGGCTGCAGCGAGTCGTTGGCGCAGTCGTGGATCAGCTTCTTGAGCTCTGTCAGCAGCGGTGTCGGTGAGGTCATACACTCGAAGAGGCTCGTTGTTCGGTGCGGAGGTGTATCGATACCTTTGGGAGTCGAGAAGAGATTCAGCAATCGATGGTACGCAACGTCCTCTGGTGGAGGAGCGGCGGCATTCAAGTGAGCGCCAATGATCTTGCGATCGCTAAAGTACAATGACTCGAATGGCACCGACGAATCGAGATCGGTGATGATCTACGCGTGTAAATACACAGCCCGAACAATGGCATGTCAGGTCGATAGAGCACCGTGACATGAGCTCCGGAGAGCCTTCGCCTTCTCGATCGCAAGCATTCGATGGCGTACGACGTCATGCGCCTCCATGAAGGGAAGGATGTTGTAGTGGTCGACGTCGGCGAGTTGAATGTACTGCGCCAAGAGTGCGACCTGCTGTCGCTCGAGCTCCGAGATCCACATCAAAGGATGCAGGCGCTCTTGCTCGCCCGTGCTCGGATGCAGCGACTGATGAACCTTGAGAGTGAAGACGATCTCGCGAACGCCACCGTCCGAGCCGCCGGACGCGAGCGATCGAGCTCGTTGCTTCTGCTCTTGCACGAGCTCGATCATGGCATTGATCATGGCAGGAGCCGAGAGCATGCTATTGGCACCGAAGCTCGGACACAACAACACGCTCAGTTTGGATCGCGACGAGGAGCTCGATGAGGAGGTCGAGGTGGAGGTCGAGCTTGAGCTCGAGATCGATCCTTCGATGTAGCGTTGTCGGATGTAGTTGGCGTCGTACGGCAGCGAGTGCGTATAGTAGCGCGAGAAGAACACCGGGATCGTGTGCTCCTTCATGCCGCATGAGGTACAACCACTGTACAACCACATGCATGATGAGTATCTCGAGTGGCTTGCGAGAGAGATACTCTCTCACGTACTACATGCAGTGCCCGACCGAGAAGACATCGAGTATCTTGTCAGGCAGCAGCTCCTTCATCGTTTCTAATCAGACGCGGACTGTGAGCCATTCTGCTATCGTTCGATGGGGAGGGGGATTCGGGCTCATGTACCAAACATCTTGCGTTGGACGGCACCGAACTCGTAGTTGGTCGAGGCAGTCAGCAGTACCACGACAGGTCGCTTCTCGAGCGACAGCTCTCGAATGATCTACATCAAGATCGATCGATCAATCGAAGGCCTCACACATTCACGATGGATATAGCGACATACCGTGCCCTCGGTGAAGGGATAGCAGGAGGTGTTGGGCCAACGACGATAGAGCGCCTTCATGTACTCGGCGTACGGATTGAAGTCGTAGAAGAAGAGCTTGGCGCCATGGTGAGCGATGAACGGCGCCGTGTGCTCGACCTGCGAGCTGTTGCTGTGGATCGGTACGTAGAACGTCACGCTATCCATCGATGCGATATTCGATGGACAGGTGGCGAATCACCGATCGACTTTGCCTGCCAGCCGGGAGGATATGCAGATAGATATGCAGATAGGAGTGAGGTGCGTGTGGCAGCAGGCGAGCAAGCAGAGAGAGAGACTCCGTGCCGCTACGCCACTATCCGCCGACCACTCGAGAGCCATCCATCAGATATTGAATGTGACCTTCCATCCAACCATCCATCCAACGAGCCCATCCATCCAACAAGCGTCGAGCAGAGGCGTTGAAGTTCCATCACAACGCTGTGTCTGCGTGTATGCGTGTCTACGCGTTTACGCGGTTACGCTTTTGTTGTCCGCACACTCTCGATGCTGGTTGGCTGGATAACAGACAAGCTGCTCCCTCTGATATCTACCATCCATCTCATTACCGTCCACCATTCACACACCTGCTCTCTCTCTCTCTCTCTCTCTCACTCGGACTCACCTCAATCCCTCTCTCACTCCCACGATGTGGCTCTGGATTCTCGCCATCATCGTGGTGGTGCTCTTGGCGGCATTCGATGTACGGAAACCTGGTCGTTGGTCCTCGCGTACCAAGACCCACTGCGAGCGGTTCCGCTGCGTGTTTGTAACGCGTGATCGCTCGTATCTGTCGATGTGAGAGTACAGCTGTTCTTGCGTCGAGGACGCAGATGCGTTCGTATCGTCGATGATCCATCGCTGCCACCGATGATTCCTCTCGGTCGCGATCCTCTGGTTGGCATCGTTCGAGCTCTTTGGTGCGCAACGCTCGTCGAGCTCCTCGGTACCACCCCGCACTCTCTCACACACACTCACCCGTCGATGTACGCAGGAACGCACTCGTGCTCAAGGAGAACGGCATGGCCGGCATCATGCGCACGCTTCGTGCCTACGACAACCCGCTCAAGATGCTCCACGCCTCGGTCATGGGCATACCGATGCTGTTCATCTGGGACCCTGAAGGCACGCTCGCTCGCTCCTCTGTTCTGCACTTTGATCGAACTGCAGAATCCTGACATCTATCGACCGCCTCTCCATCCTCATTACTGGCACCTTGTGTCGTGCAACGCCAATGACCAGTGTTCAAGCTGGGTACGTACGAAGGCTCCAAGCAGTGCGAGAGCAAACCGTACAACCGACGATTCTCCTGAATGCATGAATGATTGAATGGCGATCGTGGTTGCACAGGCCTCAACATTCGCGACGACACCTCGTTCCGTAAGGACCCCGGCATCATCTCGGCGTTCAAGGCCTTGGTCGGCAAGTCGCTGTTCGCCTCCGAGGGAGCAGACGCCAAGCGCCAACGAGCAGGTCGGTTCCTGGCTCGAGTTCGATTGGAAGCCGTGTGCCTCGATGTGCGTGTATGTGTGTCTCTTACAAAGGATCTCTCTGCGTAGTGATGATGCCTGCGTTTCGATTCGAACGATTGAGGCGGATCGTGCCCAAGTTCTGTGTGGTCGCTGGGCGACTCGTGGAACAGTGGCGCCAGCTGGAGGACGGCGCGAATGTCGAGTCGTTGCCTTGGATGAGCAAGTGCGTGGACTCGAGACATCTCGGTGATGCTTGCCATTGAACGACGTTGGATGAATGCCGCAGGCTTACTCTCGAGGCCTTGGGTCTCGGAGGCTTTGGATACGATCTACACGCGCTCGAGGGAGGGGCTGCTGGTCCTTATGAGAACTACACGGTGCGACGACGTTGGTACAAGCAACGCATTGGAGAGCGAGCGTACTGAACTCGTTCTCGATGGTGCAGCTCGTGCTCAAGGAGTTCTCCAATCCGCTGCGCGTCATTCCTGGCTACGAGAACCTGAACATTGAGAGCAACCGCAAGTTCAACAAGGCATCGAAGGAGCTCGAGGAGTTCCTGCTCGGTATCATCGACGAGCACAATCAGAAGCCGACTGAAGCCGAGCAAGAGGACTCGGACTTGTTGCGCTTGATGAGCGAGGCGAACGAGGACGGCCTTGGACTCTCGAATGAGGAGGTTCGCTTGTGTAGCAAGCAAGCAAGCGATCGATCAAGGCTGATAGCTTGCTGACTGACTCGCTGGCTCGCTTGTGCGTAGTTGGTACACAACCTGTTCCTGTTCTTCTTGGCTGGCCACGAGACCAGCAGCACGACCATGAACTTTGTGCTCTATCACCTTGGTATATCAACCCACACCTCTCCCTCTCTGGAATCGTGCGTCGGGCGCTGGTAAATTGAACCGTGCTAACGCGATTCCCAACGCAGCCAAATATCCTGAGGTCCAAGAGGCGGCAGTGGCTGAGGTCAACCGCGTCTTGCAGGGCCAACATGCCACGTTCGACACGGCCAAGGAGGTACGAGGTGGACTTCAAGCGAGCTACTCAACCTCGCTCGCACACTCGCTCACTCACGGCTTGGAGTAGCTCAAGTATCTCGAGGCGATCATCAAGGAAACGCTTCGTTTCTATCCGCCTGCGCCGGCCTTGTCTCGCAAGCTCAGCGCTGACACGGAGATCAAGGGATACCTGGTCCCTGAAGGAGTACGTGCGTGCGGCAGGAGATGGCTCGCATGGCCCGCTGTCGCTGATGCCTCGGGCTTGGTAGATGACTGTGATCTTCTTGTCGTACGCGACGCACCTGAGCGACGAGTACTTTGATGAGCCACTCGCGTTCAAGCCCGAGAGGTACGACTCCATCCTGTGGTGCTTCCTGGCCACGCAATACTGCGAGAGTTAACGCCAAGCGACAACCGTAGGTTCATGAACGAGAAGCTCAAGAACCCGTGGTCGTACATGCCGTTCGGAGCAGGGCCTCGCATCTGCATCGGGCAGCACTTTGCGATGCTCGAGATGAAGATCGCGCTCTCGATGTTGCTGCAGAACTTCCGGTTCGCGCTGGCGCCGGGCCACGAGACATTCATGCTCTCCCGTGCCGTCACGTTGCAGACGCCGCCCGGATTCAAGATTGCAATCTACAAGCGCCGCTGAACCAACGAGCTGCCCCACTCCGCCTCCTGATCAACACTCCACATTCTCTCGCGCACTCTCGCGCACTCTCGTAGTCACTTGTTCACCAACCATCTGCAGTTGTTCATTCGTCAGTAAATTCGCACGCCCACGCACAAGCAAGGTTGCGATCGCACCCGCACTGTGCGACGCTGCGGAGAAGACTGGCGCACTGTGCGCTTGGGTTGCTCCACGTCGAAGGCCTCCTTCGCTGGCGGTCATTCTGCTCCTGCCCTGCTCGCTACTCCTGATAGGCCGCCCTCCGTTCCCACTGCCCACAGTTGTCTGTGCCTCGCCCAACCTCGTGATCTTCCTGTTGTTCCACCAACCAATGGACGCCAACAACCAACAACAACCACCGATCGAGTACTGCGATCCGGTTCCTGATGCGTGCCTGTGCTTCGTGTGTCGCAATCCCGTCGTCGCTGGCGTCATGTGCAACGCCAGGAGGGCCGACAACACGATCTGCGGCACCCTTTACTGCCGCCAATGCCTCGCTCCGTCCGACCAATGCGGCCAATGCGGCGCCATCTTGTACGAAGAGCGCGGCCAGATCGTTGCCAACCCAGCCATCACAGCAGTAGCTGATGCGCTTCAAGTTCGATGCCGCCACCGAGCCAACGGATGCGATTGGCAAGGACAACGTCGCCAATTGCTGCACCACTGCGAAATCGACTGTCCCAAGAGACCAGCCGTGTGCACCCACTGCGGTCGATGCCGCCCGTTCGATTGGATCGCTCAACATCAACCTCGATGTGGCCATCGTCCCGTACAATGCGCCCTGTGCGGTCGAGAGAACGTTCAAGCTCGAAGTCTCGCCCACCACACTCAAGAGCTCTGTGCTTTTCGATCGGTCGAGGCTCGTCTCGAAGCCTTGGAGACGTTCGTGAGGCTACTGGTCCAGGCGTCGCCGAATCTCGCGGAGGTCGGCCCCCGAGTTGAAGGGGAGATGCTGGTCAATGCGCAAGAGCGAGAGATCGCTTGGGCCGATGCTCGAGACCGGCAATGGGAGGTTGTTCGAGTATTTGGACGTCGAGGCGCAGGCGAGGGCCAATTCGACTATCCTGCAGTGGCCGCTGTCGACCCAGATGGCCGCATCGTTGTTACTGACAGCGGTGGTAACCATCGAATCCAAGTGTTCTCTCGTGATGGAGCTTTCCTCCGTCAGTTTGGACACCATGGAAAGGGAGACGGGTACTTCCATCATCCTGCTGGAGCCGCTGTCGATCAAGACGGTAGTGTCATGTTTGCAGACACACACAACCATCGAATCCAAGTGTTCTCTCGTGATGGAGCTTTCCTCCGTCGGTTTGGAGCCCATGGAAATGGAGACGGTCAGTTCAATTTGCCTCACGGAGTCACGGTCGATCAAGAAGGCCGCATCGTCGTTGCAGACACTTTCAATCATCGGATCCAAGTGTTCTCTCGTGATGGTCGATTCCTCTCTCAGTTTGGAGCCCATGGAAATGGAGACGGTCAGTTCAATTTGCCCTACGGAATCACGGTCGATCAAGGAGGCCGCATCATCGTCTCAGACACTCACAATCATCGGATCCAAGTGTTCTCTCGTGATGGTCAATTCCTCTCTCAGTTTGGAGCCCATGGAAATGGAGACGGCCAGTTTGACCAACCCTACGGAATCACGGTCGATCAAGAAGGCCGCATCATCGTTGCAGACCGCTGCAACCATCGGATCCAAGTGTTCTCTCGTGATGGTCAATTCCTCTCTCAGTTTGGAGCCCATGGAAATGGAGACGGCCAGTTTGACCAACCCTACGGAATCACGGTCGATCAAGAAGGCCGCATCATTGCTGTTGACCATGTGAACCATCGACTGCAAGTGATTCGAATGCCGCGAGCGTTCGATGCTTGAAGGCACTGTCTATCCATCGATCCATCGATCCATCGATCCATCCACGCACCCATTCAACTGCATTGTTCAATCATCCACGTCACTCGCAAATCCATTCATCAATTCATCCAATATACATATTGCGTTCGATACATTTGGCTAAATTGCCTTCCCCGCCCGCAGATGCGATTTATTGGCTTTATTCCGGAGTCGCAGGTTGTTGTGTTGTTTGTTTGTTGCTTGCTGCCTCCTCTCTCTGCGCGCTCGCTCACCAGCTGCTCTGTGGGCCCGCTTGTCTCGCGGACCTCCTCATCCACCTCGAACACTTGCTCGATCTTGCGCTAGTCACTCGTGGTCTCGTGAGGCTGAGTCACCGTCTCTGCTGTCATACTCCGGAGTCTGGTCTGATTGTCTCCTCTTCCTCGCTCGCACACGCTCGCACACGCGCGCACGCTCGCCATGTTCTCGGGGCAGTTTAGCAAACGCAAACAAGTGAATCTCGGTGGACAGAGCAAGACAGTCGATCGTGCATCAGCTCTCGCTGAAGCTCGTCGAGAGCGCGAGCAACGATCGCGTGAGCGAGCTCGTGCCTCGGCCGCGGTGCTGCTTCAAGTACGCGACAGCGCGCTCGCTCGCTCGCTCGCTTACACGCGTACATCTGACCCATCTCCCGAATCACACAATGTATGTAAATCTATGCATCTCATCAGGCATGGTTTCGACGTGTTCGAGCCGTGCTCGCGGTTAAGAGACAGGTGGCAGCGTGTGTGGAGGAGAGCCTGCGGCAGCTGCCTACGTCGTCGGTCAGCGACATTGTCCAGGTCGATCACGTGCTGCCGACGCTCGTGCGCCAAGTGCTCTTTACGCACCACATGCCCGAGCATTCTCGCCACGTTGACCATGTGCTGCGACTCGTTCATCTCGAGCAACGAGCCTCGAGTGATGCAGAACAAGCCGGAGGTCCGTAATGATGCCCTCGACGATGAGATCTCGCCCTCTCGCGTGTGCCATCATCCATCATCATCGATTGATCATGGATCTCTCTCTCTCTCATATCGATAGTGGCGCTTCCATTGTACTGCAATGGATGGCTGGGCTCGAATGACAACGCCCCGATGAATGAGGCTCAACGTTTGATTCAAGTTCGCAAGCTGGCAAGCCAAGCCATCGCCTCATTTCCAGAGTGCGTAACGCAGAACGCAGAACAGCTACGCACGCATGCACGCACACACGCATACTCGGAGTTCTCACAACTCGTGCGTGCACTCGTGTGAATCGACCGACTGACCTGCTGATGCATGAGATAGAGATGCCAGTCAATTGGAGTCAGCATTGCTTCGATTGCAGTTTGTCGCCACGGCAGAGTCGCTACAAACAAGCGACACTCGTCGCGATGGAACGTATGTCGCTCGAGAGCAAGCTCCCGCTCGAGCTCGCGCTGCTCGGGCTGCTACTGCTGCTGCGAGAGTGACGCTCACTCACATACACGAGCCCGACGTGCAATTCGATGGCGCACAGACGGCTGTGGGACAGTAGCAACGTACCGATTCTGCGATTTGTTACCAATCTGATACATCGCGTCGAGCACGAGCGAGAGGAGCCTCACGCGGACGTGCTGCGCGCCAACCTCAATCAGGCGTGGAATGCGTTGATCCACATCCTCGTCCCTTACCTCGCGGAGGCCGATACCGCTGCAGGTATAACGCACTACAGCTCGGCGTATCAGATGAGCTCTGCTGTTCTTGATGGGCATGATCTCATGTTCGCTTCTCGCTGCTGTAGCGTCGCAACAATTCGTGCTGGGCCTGCTCTCGATTCGGCAGCTGGTTCACCTGGTCGATCCCACGACCATCATCCCGCTGATTCGCACGGTGCACGTGTTTCCAAGCCAGCTCGAGGCACTGTCGGAGCCACTGCAGTTGATGGGATTGCTCGAGAACATCTCGTACCTGACGCGCGTACTCGATTGGAACGCCTACCAAGATGACATGGTACACACGCGCACACACGCACGACGGCTGTTGATCTCGATTCGAACATGGTGGTTGACTGACTGCCATCATGTGACACTTGACAGGAGGGAATCTTTTGGCTGCTCGAGTTCTTGATTCGCGAGGTGCCGACCGAGGCAGCCACCAAGAGTCTCTCGCGTACGGCAGCCTCTGTCTGCGTGAGCACGCGTACAAGCTTCGTTCTGACACGATTGCTATCGACGCAGGTTCCACCGACAACTCAGAGTACTTTTATGACTACGACGATGAGGATGAGCTCCCTGACGCTGAGGGCGTCGAGCTCACGATCACGGGCCAAGTACAACGAACGCTGCAGAACGAGCTGGTCGAGTTCATTCCGCATCTCGCGCGCCTCTCCACCATGCTGTCGACCTCCAAGGGCGACGTGCTCTCCAATTCACAAATCGCCATCTGTCGCTTGTGCCATACTCTGATCAAGCAAGCCACAAGTACGGTTCCACAGCAGTACGCTTTTGGCTCGGTGAAGAATGAACTAACTAACCGCTTGTGCATCGCTTGGGTATCGCACCTAATATCACTCGAATCTATTCTGTTTGTTCTATATCTAACTATTCACACCTTTATCCGCGGTTTGCCGGTCTCTAGTTCGCACCAAGGTGCTCGAGGTGTTGGCGAGTACTGCACCTTCGTTTGTGCGGACGCTCTGGCACATGCTCGAGTCGTCGCGCGACTCGCTGATGGAATTCGTATCACGAGGCAAGACTGGCACCCATTCGTTGATACCAATCATGTTCTCGCTCTTTTGCTCAGTGTACAGCTACCTGCTGTCCATCATCGACGACAACGAGTTCTTTGAGAAGCAGTCGTTCTTCAGCATGACCGATAACCTCTCGGTCGCTTTCATTCTCAAGGTATGATGCAAATTCCACTCGATGCGATTCGTTGCGACTCGATGGGTTTCGTTTCGTGTCACTGATTCGTTGGTTCTGCCCCGTGTAGGAGCTGATGGTCACATACTATTGGCGCTTGGTCGACAGTAGCGGCCAGTTCATTTACTCGGATATCGATGCCGATCTCGGATCAAATGCCACGGTGCTCGTGCATCATCTCTACACTCGCGAGTGCGTTGTAACCCTAACACAACGTACCCTTTGGTCGATTCTCACTAACGAGCCATGGGTGCACTTGATATGATTGCAGTTCTCGCCGTCCATTCGTTCCCAAGGGAGAGTGGGTATCGCTCGAGATCCCAGGGCGAGTCGTGATCGAAGAGGACCTTGCTGCTGAGCCACGAGGCCAGCGTATCATCTCCGAAGTGCCGTTTCTGATTCCTCTTGAAGATCGCCTCAAGTTGTTCTTCAAATACGCTGCAGCTGAGAAGCGAAAGTATGTCACTTGACTCATGAGGGAGAGCGAGAGAGAAAGCTTACTGATCATCGAGCACAGCCACCACTTTTGGGGGCATCGGCTCAAGATCAAGATTCGCCGTGGTTCCGTGTTTGAGGATGCTTACTCGCAGCTTGCGGGGCTGGGTATGATTTCCACCTAGCTCGAGTTCTCGCGACACACGCACATATATTGGCTTCCTGTCTAACGGGTCTTGTTTCACACACAGAGGCCGAGGGGTGGCTCGAGTCATTCCGCGTCGAGTTTTGGAGCCGTGAAGGCTACGAGGAGCCAGGAGTGGATGGAGGAGGCCTGTACAAGTACGTGCTGGCGCACTCGTATGATGTTGTAGCTTGCTAACTTGGACTCGTCGGCGCTCGATTGCTGCGCTTGCTCGTCATCGACAACAGAGAGTTTCTCAACCTGTACGAGCGCGTGGCTTGCGGCGAGGCATCTATTCCGCTTTGATTGACTCACGATTCGCGATCTCTGGTTGGTGGGTGAGCAGGTTGGTGGGAGAGGGTTTCGGTGCCGAGCACGGCTTGTTCGTGCAGACCTCGCAAAAGACGCTGTATCCGAATCCGTTCTCAGCCACGGCGCACACGAGCCACTTGCAATTCTTCCGCTTCCTCGGCTGTGTGTTGGTGCGTCCCGATGCGTGGCGTCACTCGTAGTTTGCTCAGAGTGACATTTGATCGCTGATCCACGAATCCGCGTCGATGACACACACACAGGCCAAGTGCTTGCACGACTCAGTGCTTGTGGAACTGCCACTGGCCAAGTTCTTTCTCTCCAAGTTGCTCGGAAAGCACAACAATGGTATGTGCATCTCTCTCTCTCTCTCTCTCTCTCTCTCTCTCTCTCTCTCGTGTCGCTTACAAACAAAGCACATCGACATGTAGTGAATGATCTCTACACACTCGACCCCGAGCTGCATCGGCATCTGATGTTCCTCAAGAACTACGATGGAGACGTGGAGCGAGACCTCGAACTCGACTTTACTGTCACACAACACGGTACGCAGAATGCCGAGACCACCCACCCATGCTCTCTTTCCACCATCTCATTTCTGGTATCGAGCAGCATTCGGAGAGGTGCAGACCGTCGAGTTGATTCCTGGCGGCTCGCACATTCCGGTCACCGAGTCCAATCGCTACAAGTACATCTTCTTGCTGGCAAACTACCGCCTGAACCAGCAGATCAAGCAACAATGCGAGGCATTCTTGCGCGGCTTCCATTCCATCATTCCAGCCAGCTGGATTTGCATGTTCAACGAGGTACGAGATCGAGGTGAGAGTAACCAGTGTCGAGGGGCTGAGCTCTATCTAACGCAACCACGACCACAACCTCATCCGACACCCAGCATGAGCTGCAGTACTTGATCTCGGGCGTTCAAGGTCCCATCGACTTGGAGAATCTGCGGGCGAACACGGTCTACCAGGGCTACAGCGAGACCGACGATACGATCCGATTCTTTTGGCAGGCATTGGATTCGTTCACGCCGGCCGAGCAACGAGACTTTCTCAAGTTCGTCACAAGCTCGTCCAACGTATGTACACACACGCGCACAAAGATCTTGCTCGCCTGCTTGCTGGCGTGGTGTTGATTTGCTGTTCTCCGTTGACAGAGCCCGCTTCTCGGCTTCGAGAACCTCTACCCCAAGTTTGCGATTGCGAGATCGCACACCGACGACACATTGCTGCCGACGGCGGCTACATGCATGAACTTGCTCAAGCTGCCTGTCTACAACGACTACGATACTCTGCGAGAGAAGCTCCTCTACGCCATCACGTCGGGCACGGGATTTGAGATGAGTTGAGCCACTCCCTGGCCGAGCCCGCTCGCGCAGCCCTACCACACAAACGCTGCTTGAGCTTGTTCCATCTGTTGCATACACACACGCCAATCCACCTCACACCTACACACCCTACGCTACACTTTCTATCCAACCTAGCTATGCACGAGAAATACACCCATTCAATCCAATCCAACATCGATGGATGGATAGATCAGTGGTTGGAGACGACATTCAATGGAGCTGTATCTTTGGGCTCATTTGCGGGGGTAAGGCTTTACTCAGTGGAGCAAAACGAGCTTACTGTTAAGCAGTGCACCTCTTCCTACGCGCTACAACAACAATCCCAGGGCCTATCTCGTCCTGTCGCTCCTCCATCGGCTCATCCTGTTGATCCTCTACGTCAGATTCTTCTTGCTCGCTGTCGCTCCCTTCAGCCTCTAACTGCGCCAGGCGTAGGAGGTGCTTAATTTCGACCACAGTGCACACGGCATGGAAGGCTTGCGTAATGGTGTCAAGGCGCCCTCGCCAAGTCTGAGAGAGGGCCGCGAACTGCTTGATCTCCGCTTTGACGTTCTCGACAATCGCTCTCTCCGAGTGAACGACTTCGTTGAACTTCTTGTGAGCCTCCGTAGTCGCCTGATTGGATTTGAAGGGCGTGACGATCTTACCCTTCTCGCCGAGGTAGCCTTTGTCGCCAATAACGGTTTCTTTGGGTTCCAGCTTGCCCAGGAGTCCATCACGAAAGATAGTGATATCGCTTGTACTGTGCCGCCAAGTAGGGATGATTTAGTACCGTAGCTGCTGTTGATCAGGACAGGCAGCAAAATCCGTCTCCCACAGTACCTTCCTCCATACGCCTGCGATACCCACACTATGTGTGGCACCTTCGTTCCGATAGTGACACCAATCTCCACTTTCACGACGTGGCTCTTGTGCTTTGGTGAATAGTACAGGCGTTGGTTGACCGAGGGCTCGCGAATAGGGCACGCAGTGGTATCAACAGCCATTGACCACTTTGGCCAGCATCCGCCCAGGTTCATTCGATTCTCGAAATTGATCTGCATCAATGAGAGAGAGAGAGAATGAGTATCGAGTCCAAACACAGCTCTCCTTGCGGCATGGATGGCCGACGACATCGAAGCGTACCACATTGGGCATTGCTGCCGCAAGCGCATCGATTCCGGCATTGGCTCGTCGAACGTACGTTGAAGTCGAGACGCCGAATATCACAGCTCCGACGTCTGAGACCACGTAGGTCTTGAGGAACACGAGGGCGGCAGCCAATTCGACGGCTACGATACGGCAGCGCCGCTGGATCTCGAGAAACTCGCGTGGGTTGACACCAAGGAGTGCAACAAACTGCCGCACGGTGCAGATACGCCCGTTAAGCACCGCATACAGATCCTCCAGGTCCGTCCAGTCCACGCGCTCCATGCCAAGGTGGCCACGCAACACCGTGCGGCAGTCAATCGAACCACGGCCTGATGCGATACGATCGAACACCCGCCGATAGGGGCAACAGCCAACTGAACGGCAGGATGGGGAGCAAGCAACTGAGCGCGTCCTCCCACAGCCTACGAAGCACATGCCACGTCATCGGAAAGAGGACCTGTGAATGTGCCTCCGCAAGCGTAAGCCGCTGGCGCTTACTACTCTCATCGCATGAACCCTCTTCTAAGCCAGATAATCTCTATTTGCCTCGCGTATGTCACGTCCACTGTGCGTCTCTGTCGTCCGAGGCCATTCTTCAATTAGTTTGTTGTTGGCTGCTGGGCGTATGCATCGCAATGTCGCTCTCCTGGCTTGCTGTCTGTAGCAGAGCGGCTATTACTACCTCGGCCAAGATCGCCCATCCTCCTCGTACGATAGCTATCATCTACCAGCGACAGGCGAGTGTTGTTGCCAGGTGGCTGCCATCGTCGTGTGCTGCTACAACAAGCCGATCGAATCGACTGGGTTGGACCTCATGTCGCCAAGCATCCAAGCAGCCACGAGCTGCTGTACCTCTCGGATCTCTGCTTCCCTCCGATGACGAGAATGACTCGAACGACGTTGAAGTTGGCGTACTCGAGAACCAACAGGCCAGCACCTCGAAGGCAGCAGTAGCGGAGAGCGAGCAGAGTCCTTTGCGCAGTATCGACATGAGCTCGACCGTGCATCGCGGTACAGCATACGAGCAGCTCTGCATCGAGACCTTTCATGGCATCGGGATGCAGCTGAGTCGCTCGGGTGGCGCTGGAGATAATGGCATCGACTTTCATGGCTCGTGGACGTCGAGCAATGCAGCCGCCAACGACACGATCGGCATCATTGGGCAGTGCAAGAAGGAGCGCGCGGCCGTCGGGCCCGTGTACGTTCGCGAGTTCGAAGGCACGATCCATCGAGCACAACGACGTCAAGCGAGCGACACTACGACTCGAGGCGCCTCACGTCCACTACTCGGTATCTACGTGGCGTATGCTGGATTCACACCGTCGGCGCACACTCTTGCGTACCAATCACCGTTCCCGATGGTGCTGTGCGAGATCGACGACGATGGCGACATTGTACACATGAAGCCCAACACTGCGGCTCGCCGACTCATGCCATCGAATCTGGTGATTGGCGTGAGCCACAAGGCTCACGTCGTTGGTGGCAAGCCGTCACTCAAGAAGGTGGTGGCTGTCGTATGGCGCACATGAGGCTCACGTCAACTGTACAGCGAGAGACCGAGCCAATGTATGTATTCAATCGAGCAGCTCGAGCGTGTGGTCCTGCGACAGACAGTGGATAAAGTCCGTGTGCCATCCTTGGTCGCGCAGGCCTTGGAGCAGCGAGTCGAAGTGATGATCGAGCACCTGGCGAGTGTCACGAACGGCTTGCTGCTCCGAGTAACCGTGCGAGAGCTCACGCGCAACCAGCAGCGCGTGCAGCATGGCTCGTGTTCGATCGACTGCCGTTGCGTGTGGCGAGAGTCCGATGAATGCCGTGTTGCGGTCTTGCTGGTGAAGACGATAGAAGGGCCTGATTGGCCGCCGAGAGATCGAAATGACATACGGCAGGTCGTGGTACAACTCGGCGAGCGTCTGCAACCGGGCAGGAGTGGGTGCGAGGTCGGTGATGCCGGCGCCCATGACCATGGACAAGTGGCGCACTCGAGACCATCGCACAAAGGGCTCGAGCTGTCGCACTTGCTCCGGAGTCGGGATCGTCGACAACGACAGGCACGGAATCTGAGGCACGGCTCGATCGAGCACGATCTGCGCTCGGTCGGGATTGAGGCTCGTGTGCCGCACCTGGCTCATGGCATGGAAGCCGAACCACACGTTGGCGCTCGCAAGTACCGAGAAGGCCGCGAACATTCCCCAGAGCGGATGCGCGAGTTGCTCGCATAACAGCGACACCACGATGCCGCCTCCCATGCCGACCGTGTACGCAGCAACTCCCTGCAAGATTCGGTGAGTACGATCGGAGGGTACAGGTGAGGAGCTGCAAGAGAGCAGCAAGAGCATGCCTGTGAGTAGCCCTTGGCACACACGTCGCCAAGGTTATGTGTGATGGCAAACTCGCGGTAGATGGCGGCCTTGGTCGAGCCGCCGACCAAACCAGCGACGGCCTTGGCAGTGGTAGCAACCGACGCCAGTAGCAGGAACACCGACGGTACCAATGGAGTGCTCATCTCCAACTAAATGCCTCGAACAATACCAATCCAATCCAATCCAATCCAATCCAATCCAATCCAATCCAATCCAATCCAATCCAATCCAATCCAATCCAATTGAGTGGGTCTCCATTGTGAGGTCGATCATGTGTGTGGTTGTGCATACAGCGACTCCAACGAGCAGCAGAATGTCCGAGAGAAACTTGGCTCGCTTGGGATAGACATCGAGCAGCGAGCCGAACTTGTTGGCAACGAACATGAGACCCAATCCACCGAGGCCATCCTATCAGGTCCAGCTCGATCAGGACCAGCTCACGATCAATCAACGAATGAATGAATGTCGCGATACCTTGAGCACCCAGTTGATCGTGGCCGAGAGCGCGAACGATGAAGTAGCGCCGATGCCGACAGCAGTCAAGAGACAGTGCGTCGCCAACACTTGCATCATCGACGAGACGACACTCTGTGATACGAGATGCTTCTGACAAGCCCAGTAGTCGCTCGAGACCGAGTGAGGATATCTAGCCGGCATAAAGAAGCTCCTCAGCTGCGCAATCGCCGTGGAGCGCAAAGAAGTATCGCGCGGTAGCGACGAGCTCGACGACGGTGATGGCTCATCATGCTCAATCACCCATCGATCTCCGTGTTGTGTGTGGTCGAATCGAAATACCGAACGACGATCAGAGTTCGTTTGGATGACTCGAACTGGCGAGCTCGATCGCGAGAGGCTTGGCGAGGTGCGCGTGCTGCTGTCGTCGCCGCGAGTAGCGCTGCTGGCAGCTCGTCGTGTGGTCAGACTCGCCAATCGACAGCGAAGTAGTACCGAGGCATAGCTGGCATGGGCACCACCCACGAGACTCGGCAGCCGTCGAACTCCAGCACCAGCAGCAAAGGCCGAAGCGCGCAGCATCGTCGATGCGGCGCGGAGCGAGTAGCGATAGGAACAGTGATGCCATAGAGCAAACACACTCCCAATCACTGAGATAATGCGAGCTTAAGGAGTAGGGAAGCGCACTGTACGTAAGCTCGAATTGATGTTGCCTCATCTCCCTCAGGCGATTCTTGCGAGTGATATCGGTAATGTCCAAAGGAGTGGAGTGGCCTCAGGCGATTCTTGCGAGTGATTTCGGTAATGTCCAATGGAGTGGAGTGGCCTCAGGCGATTCTTGCGGGTGATTTCGGTAATGTCCAAAGGAGTGGAGCGGCCTCAGTCATTTGCTTGTTGCCGCTGCTTCACTCGCGTCTCTCTCCTTCTCTCTCTTGCTGTCTGTTGGCTACTTGGAACGCTATGGCTGAACAATTGATGGTGCTGCCCGGTGCGGACGATAGCGAGAAGCTCGCACACTTGTGCAGCTTGTCGTACAAGGCGCAGGCCGTGTGGTTCTTGAACG
>Ga0209935_1002958_pt1 | contig 18859 bp, 19 predicted proteins | sample ThiBio_1000_plan_2_FD_183958 | JGI IMG/M metagenome (GOLD analysis project Ga0209935, IMG submission 183958) | Wastewater bioreactor microbial communities from Cape Town, South Africa - Thiocy_cont_1000_plan (SPAdes) | ecosystem: Engineered > Bioreactor > Thiocyanate-remediating >... | reverse complement strand
CGCCCTGGATCGGCGACGTGGCCGATACCAACAAGCGCTACCACAGCGACGAGGAGCGCGTGGGGCTGGCGATCGAGCTGTCCCGGCAGAACGTGGAGCGCGGCGGCGGCGGGCCGTTCGGCGCGGCAGTGTTCAACAACCACAGCGGGCGGCTGGTCGCCGTCGGCGTCAACCGCGTGGTGCCGCAAGGCTGCTCGGTCGCCCACGCCGAGACGATGGCGATCATGATCGCCCAGCAGCGCCTCGGCCGGCACCGCCTCAACGAGGACGGCAGCCAGTACGCGCTGGCCACCAGCTCGCAGCCGTGCTGCCAGTGCTACGGCGCCAGCGTATGGGCCGGGATCGACGAATTGCTGATCGGCGCGCGTTCGGAGGATGTGGAAGAACTCACTCAGTTCGATGAGGGCCCGCTGCCGGCGGACTGGATCGGCGAACTGACTCGCCGCCGCATCGCCGTGCGCCGCGACATCCTGCGCGACCCGGCCCGCGAGGTGCTCGCCAGTTACGGCGCCACCGGCACGCCATATTGAGTCGCTGGCGCGCCGCGCTGCCGCTCGCCCTGCTGTTGCTGGCAGGCGTCCTGCTGTTCGCCTCCGGTTCGCTGCACGCGCTGACCCCGCGCCAGCTGCTGGCGCACCAGGCCGAACTGCACGCGTTGATCGAGCAACACCCGTGGCTGACCCGGCTGGCCTACGTCGGCCTGCTGACCCTGGGCGTGGCCACCGGCGTGCCCGGCACCATCGTGATCATCCTGGCCGGGGGCTTCGCCTTCGGCGTGGTCGACGCGACCCTGACCTCGTCGCTGGGACTCACCCTGGGCGCACTGATCCTCTACCTCGCCAGCCGCCAGGCGTTCGGCCCGGGCAGCGCGCAGCCGCCGCGGCTGGTCGAGCGGCTGCATCACGGCTTCGAGCGCCATCCGGTCAGCTACACGCTGTTCCTGCGCTTCGTGCCGGTGCTGCCGTTCGGTGCGGTCACCGTGGCGCTGGCCTGGCTGCGCTGTCCGCTGTGGCTGTTCCTCGGCGCCAGCTGGTTGGGCGGCACGGTATCGCTCGTATTCGAGACGTCGGTCGGCGCCGGACTGGCGGACGCGATGAGCGAGAGCGACCGTATCGGCCTGGGTCTGTTCATGCACCGCGAAGTGCTGCTGCCGCTGGGCGCGATCGCACTGCTCGCGTTGCTGCCGCTGCTGTTCGAGCGGCTGGCCCGGCGCCGGCGGCGCCGCCGCGGAGAGTGAGCGCGCGGTAGCCCCCTTTGCGCGGGCGTTGCGCTACATTCCCGCCAACGGCGCCCGGGGTGCATGACGCATCCCGCGGCGGCACCGGGTATCGGCGGGGTGATCCGACGGGGCAGGCAGGCGATGGATCTGGCGGGCAACTCATGGCTGGCAAGGTTGTGGCATCACACGTCGCTGGTCCAGCGCATGGCCTTCGTGGCGCTGGTGCCCACCCTGATCACGGCCGCATTGCTGGTGACCCTGCTGACCCAGCGGCAACTGGACACCATGCATCGGATGGCACGCGGCAACGCTCACGCCATCGCCACCCAGACCGCGTCGGTGTGCGTGCAGCCTCTGCGGACGATGCAGCTGCGCGAACTGCTGCGCATTGCCGATTCGATCGGCGAACTGCCCGATGTGACACGCGTGCAGATCCGCACCGCGGACGGCCAGATCCTGGCCGATCATCGCACCGACGACGACGGGCACGACGTCACCAGCGTGGTGCGCGAGGTGGTCGATACCGGGCAGGCGACTCCCCAGGTGCTGGGCTCGGTGCTGGTCGACGTCAGCCTGCGCGACGCCGTCATCGCGCAACGGGCCACTTTGCGCCACGCCTTGATCGCGCTGCTGCTGAGCCTGCTGGTGGCCGGCGTGATCGGCTGGCAGGCGGCGCGCTGGATCAGTGCGCCGCTGCGGCGCCTGGCCGGCGCAGTGAGGCAACTGGGTCGGGACGACCAACCCGCCAGCGTGCCGGTGACCGACCACACCGAAATCGGCGAGTTGCAGCGCGGCTTCAACCACGCTGCCGCCGCGCTGTTCGAGAGCCGCCGCAGCCTGCGCGAGCGCATCGAGGAAGCCACTCGCGAACTGGAACACAAGAATGCCGCGCTGGAAGCGGCCAGCGAAACTCGCTCCCGTTTCCTCGCCGCTGCCGCGCATGACCTGCGCCAGCCGCTGTACGCGTTGACGCTGTTCTCGGCCGCGCTGGCACTCGACGAGCACGATCCGCAGCGCCTCGACCGCATCGCACACATCCAGGAGTGCGTGCACTCGCTCGACCACCTGTTCGGCGAGCTGCTGGACCTGTCGCGGCTGGAAGCCGGCGCGGTGCAGGTCGAGATCGGCGAATTTCCGCTCAACCAGGTGTTCGCCGAAGTCAGCCGCACCTTCAGCATGGTGGCCGAGCAGCGCGGGCTGGTGCTGCGCTTCCATCCCGCGCGTGACTGGGTCCGCAGCGACCGCACGATGCTCACGCGCATGCTCAACAACCTGGTCAGCAACGCCCTGCGCTTCACGCACCGCGGCGGCGCCCTGATCGGCGCGCGACGCTGCGGCGACGACCGCTTGCGCATCGAGGTGTGGGATACCGGCAGCGGCATCGCCGCCGAACACCTGCCGCACGTGTTCGACGAGTTCTATCGCATCGACGACCACAGCGACGCAGGGCTCGCCGACGGCTCCCAGTCGGGCCTCGGCCTGGGCCTGGCCACGGTACAGCGGCTGGCGCAGCTGCTCGACACCGTGGTCGAGGTCGACTCGCGGCCCGGCCGCGGCAGCATGTTCCACTTCGAGCTGCCGCTGGCCAGAGCGCAGACGTTGCCGCCGTCGACCCCGGTGGAGGAGCAGCCCGCCGGCGACCTCGCCGGCCGCCGGGTGCTCGTGCTGGACGACGATCCGGCCATCCTCTCCGGCATCCGCTTCCTGCTGCGCAGCTGGGGTTGCGACGTGGCAGTGGCCGAGGATCACCAGCAGGCGCAGGAGGCGATCGAGAACTGGCCGGCGCCGGTCGACATCGTGATCTGCGACCTTCACCTGCGCTCGGGCGAGCGCGGCACCGATCTGTTCGCCGAACTCGACCGTCTCTACCAGCGCGACGGCGAAGCACGCTTCGCGCGCCTGCTGGTGACCGGCGAGACCCGCGCCGAGCGCCTGCGGGAGGTGCTCGCCGACAAGCTGACGGTACTTTACAAACCGGTCTCGCCGCAGCGGTTGCACAATGCGATGCTGGCGGCATTGGCCGCCCGCGACGGCGCGTGACGCCGCTTGGATTCGCGAAGAACGGCGCGTGGGGAGTTGGTGGGTCGTCCGGGACTCGAACCCGGGACCAATAGATTAAAAGTCTACTGCTCTACCAACTGAGCTAACGACCCGTGCAAGCGTCCGGCTGTGGCCGGGCAAGCCTTCGATTTTACGGCGTGCTCCATGATGGCACAAGCAAACGCGCGCTCACGCGTAGCGCGTGGGATCGGCCATGCCTGCCTCGCGGAAGCCCTGCGCGCGCAGCCGGCAAGCATCGCAGTGGCCGCAGGCGCGACCCTCGTCATCGGCGCGGTAGCAGCTGACCGTAGCCGAAAAGTCGACGCCGAGGCGACGACCTTCGCGCGCGATGTCGGCCTTGCTCATGTGCATCAGCGGCGCGTGCACGCGGATACCCTTGCCCTCGACCCCGGCTTTCGTGGCCACGTTGGCCAGCGCCTCGAATGCCGCAACGAAGGCCGGTCGGCAATCCGGGTAGCCGGAGTAGTCGACCGCATTGACGCCACACCAGATGTCGCTGGAGCCGAGCACCTCGGCCCAGCCCAGCGCGATGGACAACATGATGGTGTTGCGCGCCGGCACGTAGGTCACCGGAATCTCGCTGCTGTCGCCCGCGTCCAGCGGAACGTCGATGTCGGCGGTAAGCGCCGAGCCGCCGATGCTGCGCAGATCGACCGCCACGGTCTTGTGCTCGACCGCACCGAGCATGCCCGCCACCCGATCGGATGCCGCCAGCTCGGAACGATGGCGCTGGCCATAGGCCACGCTCAATGCATGCACCTGGTAGCCCTGTTCGCGCGCAAGCGCAATGGTGACGGCCGAATCCATGCCGCCGGAAACGAGCACGACGGCCTTGCGGGGTGGTTGATCAGGCATGGTTCGCACTCTCAAGACAAAAAGACAGGAGTGAGTGGAGAGGAGTGAGAAGTGAGAGAAGTCCGTGCTCGCTGCTGTTCTCTCACGTCTCACTCCTCTCCACTCGCTTCTCGCTCAACGCCCTACTTCCCCCGCGCGTCGTTCCACAGCAGCTTGTGCAGCTGCAGCTGGAACCGCACGTCGAGCTTGTCGGCGAGGATCCACTCGGCCAGTTCGCGCGGGTCGACCGCGCCGTGCACCGGGGAGAACAGCACCATGCAGCGACCGGTCAGGGTGTGCTCGGTCAGCATGGCGCGCGCCCATTCGTAGTCGCCGCGGCTGGCGAGCACGATCTTGATCTGGTCGTGAGGAAGCAGATGATCCAGGTTGGACCACAGGTTGCGGCCGCTCTCGCCGGAATCGGGCGCCTTCAGGTCCATCACCTTGTGCACGCGCGCATCCACGGCGGACACGTCCAGTGCGCCGGAGGTCTCCAGCGACACCGCGTAGCCGGCATCGCACAGCTTGCGCAGCAGGATCAGGCAACGCTTCTGTGCCAGCGGCTCGCCGCCGGTGACGCAGACATGTTTCGCGCCGTGACGCGCGACCTCGGCCATGATGTCGTCGATCGCGTGCCAGTCGCCGCCGTGGAACGAATACTCGGTATCGCACCATACGCAGCGCAGTGGACAACCGGTGAGGCGCACGAACACGGTGCGCCAGCCGATGGCATCGGCTTCGCCCTGGATCGAGTGGAAGATCTCGGTGATGCGCAGGCGCTCGGCCGCCACCGCAGGCGTGGCGGACCCCACGCGGGCCTCCTCACCGTTCACCGCTGCGCCTCAGCCGCCGGCCTGGATTTGCAGGCGCTGCAGGCGCTCCTGCGCCAGGCTCGCCGAGTCCGATCCGGGATACTTGGCGACCACCTGCTTCAGCGTGGCCTTGGCCGCGTCGACCTGCTTCAGCTCGATCTGGCAATAGCCGACCTTCAGCAGCGCATCGGGAGTCTTGTCGCTTTGCGGGAACTGCGACACCAACTGCTTGAACGCATCCAGCGCCACGCCGTAGTTGGTGGTGACGAAATACGATTGCCCCAGCCAGTACCAGGCATTGGGCACCAGCGCATGGTTGGGATACTGCTGGATGAAGGCACGGAACTGCCGCGAGGCCGCCGCGTAATTGCCGCCGCGGATCGACTGGAATGCCGTGTCATAAGCCGCCTGGGCCGCGGCCGGATCGACCGGGGCAGCGCTGCTCGATGCCGACGCAGGCGCGCCCGACGCGCTGGCGGAAGTTGCCGTCGCCGTTGCCGTTGCCGGGGTGCCGGAGGGCGCCGGCGAATTGCCCGCACCGCCACCTTCGAGACGCGCCAGGCGCGCATCGAGGTCGCCGTACTGGGCCTTGTTCTTGTCCTCGAGCACCTGCAGCTGATGCTGCAGCTCCTCGATCTGACCTTGCATCTGGCGTATTTGCGAACTCAGTTGCTGGATCTGGTTGACCAGGCCGGTACCGTTCTGGTCGCGACTCTGCGTCTGCTGCTCCAGCCGGCTGACACGGTCCGCCAGGCTGAGCCGGGCATCCTGAGCCAGTACCGGGAACGCGAACAGCATGGCGGACGCCAAGGCGCCCGCCATGCTGATCCTGGCTGAAAAACCCTTAGCCAGTCGCTTCATCATTACTGCGCCGTGTAGACGATCTCGACGCGGCGGTTCTTGCTCCAGCAATCCTCATTGTGCTCGCGGCAGACCGGCTTTTCCTTGCCGTAGCTGATCACCGTCATCTGGCTGCCGGAGGCACCATTGGCCTGCAGCGCGCTGTCGACGGCATTGGCACGGCGCTCACCCAGGCCCAGGTTGTACTCGCGGGTGCCGCGCTCGTCGGTGTTGCCTTCCAGACGCATCTGGGCGCTCGGGCGATCCTGCAGGTACTTGGCGTGGCACGCCATGATCTGCTGGAACTCCGGCTTGATCTCGGACTTGTCGAAGTCGAAGTACACGACGCGCTGACGCAGGCAGGCGTCGGTGTCGAGGTCGGCGGGGGTGTACTTGCCATCGGACGCGGGCGCGGTCGGCGCCGGTGCAGTCTGCTCGACCGGCGGCTGCGGCTTGACTTCCTGCTTCTTGCTGCACGCTGCTGCACCCACGCAGAGCAAGGCAACCAGGGCGATGCGAACGGTTTTGTTCATGGTGACGTTCCTTATAACGAGTTGAGTTCCGACAAACAGATGACGAGGAGGTTACAAACGCTTGCCGCCGGTTGACCGGCTGTTATTTTCACATGCGAAAGATCGACGATGCGTGATGCTGCATGGTCGCTCTGCCCGGCGGGTCCGCAAGTGCGTCCCACCCGAAACCGAAACGCGCCGATGGCGCTGTCCGGGCCCGTTCCATGGGCATCATGCCGCCGTGCGGCTGACCGCGCGGCGACACGAAAATTCAAGGTTCCCGATAAGGCCCCCAGGCGGGTTCCTGCACGTTGCCCTCGGCGAGGCGCAAACGATCGCGCACCATGCCGTCGTTGGACACGGAATACAGGACTCCACGACTACCTTCGGTGGCTGAATACAGCAGCATGCTGGCATTGGGTGCGAAGCTGACCGAGTCGTCCAGCGGGCCCGGCGAAATGAACCGCTGTTGCCCGCCCAGACTCTGATCCTGAATGACAATACGATACACGTTCCCGCCGCCCTGCACCATCGCGATCTGCTTGCCGTCGTAACTCACCGAAGCCTTGGCGTTGTACTGGCCCTGGAAAGTGATCCGCTGCGGCGTGCCGCCGGCGATGGGCACCTGGTAGATCTGCGGCCGACCGGATCGGTCGGAGGTGAAGTAGACGCTCTGGCCGTCCGGCGCCCAGACCGGCTCGGTGTCGATCGACAAGCTGTTGGTCAACCGGGTGGCCTGGTGGCTGGCCAGGTCGATCACGAAAATTTCCGGGTTGCCCACGTAGGACAGCGACACCGCCAGTTTCTTGCCGTCCGGCGACCACGACGGTGCGCCGTTGATGCCCTTGCGGGCAGACACCAGCTGGCGGGCGCCGGTGAGGATGTTCTGGATGCGGATGGAGGAATTGCCGTCCTCGAAGGAAACATAGGCGATGCTGGAGCCGTCCGGCGACCATGCCGGCGACAGCAGCGACTCTCGCGAGCGCACCGCCACCTGCGGGTTGTAGCCATCCGAATCGGCGACGATCAGCGAATAGGTCGTGCTGTTGCCCAGCCCCACCGAGGTGACGTAGGCGATGCGCGTCCAGAAGGCGCCACGCACGCCGGTGATCTTCTCGTAGATCTTGTCGGCCATCCGGTGCGCCACGCCGCGCAGGTCGCCGGCCGGCGTGGTGAAGGTGCCGCCGAGCAGTTCCTGCTGCTTGTTGACGTCCCACAGCTCGTAGGTGACGGTGAGCGTGCCGTTGCCGGCGTCGCCGATGCGCCCGACCACGATGTAGTCCTGCTTGAGCAGCCGCCAGGTGGCGAATTTGATCTCCGAGCCCTGCGACGGCGTCTCGACGATGTCGCTCTTGGCCAGCGAACGGAACTTGCCGGAGCGGTTGAAATCGTTGCGCATCACGTCGGCGACGTCGGTCGACAGCGGTGCCCCGCCCTGCTGGGCGAACGGCACCACCACGATCGGCGTGGCGGTCTTGACACCGCCGACGATGTCCACCGTCAGCGGCGACTGCGCCACCGCCGGACCGGCCAGCAGCGAGGCCGCAGCCAGCATGAGAAGGGCGATGCCGAGGCTGAACTTTCGTGTGGGCTTGGTCATTGCGGCCTGAAGGTGAAGGTGAGATTGCGCCGGAACACTTTCTCGAAACCCTTGTACGGCAAGGTCTTGGTACGTAGCACGGCGTTTTCCACCGAGCGCCTTCCGGCCTCGTCATACGGGCAACTGGAATCGACTGTGGCGCGCAGGACGTCACCGCCGGGTGATTGCACGATGTGAACATCGCACGGCACATCCGGCATGTTATCCGGACGTAACCAGTTCGGTGTGACCGCATTCTGAATGGCCGCTGCATACTCGCTGCTCAGATCGCTGTCCGGACTGTTGTTGCCGGTCTGCAGCTGGGACGCCTCGGGCAGGTCGGAGCGCGCGTTGTCCTGGGCGTTTTTCAGGTCGGCCAGCTGTTGCTGGGCCTGCTTGGCCTTGTTGTCCAGCTGGCGGGTTTGCGCCGAGGCGGCCGCCATCTTGGCGAAGATCGCATCGAGCTTCTTGCGCTCCTCCTCCTTCTTTTTGGCCGCCTGGGCGTCCAGTTCGGCCTGGCGCTGGCGCTCCTTTTCCTCCTGCACTTTCTTGGCCTCTTCGGCCTTCAGCGCGGCGTCCTCGACCACGCGCTCCTGGTCGACCGTGTCCGGATGCTTCGGCGGCGGCGGCAACTGGCTGACCGCCGGCTTCTCCGGCGTCGGCTTGGGCGGGGTGACGGTGGGCGGCGGCGGCACCGTATTCGGCACCGGCTTGACCTTGACCGCCTTCGGCGGCGGGCTGCCGGTGGGGCCGATCAGGGTCGCCTCGATGATCGGGCCCTGCAGCTTCAGCGGCACCGTGCAGGTGATCGGGTTCATCCACGACGGCAGGTGCAGCGCGTTGAAGAAGCTCTCGTACGACGCGCACGGCAGCACGGCGAGGAACAGGAATCCCACGATGCCGAGGTGCAATACGGCGGACAGCACGACCGCCTTCGGCGTCGCCCTACTTTCGTCCATCGGACGCGCCCTTGCCTGGCTCGTTTGCGGGGCCCGGCTGGCCCATCAGGCCGACCTTGGCCACGCCGGCGGCCTGCAGGTCGGCCAGCACCTTGAACACGCCGCCGTAGCTGCCGCGCTCGTCGCCGCCGACCAGCACGTTCACCTGCGGGTTCTCGCGCACGAAGGCGCCGACCTTGAGCTTGAGCGTGTCCTCGTCGACCAGCTCCTTCTTGGCGCCGCTGAGGGTCAGGTAGAGCTGGCCGTCCTGCAGCACGGACACCAGTACCGGGTCCTTCTTCGCCTGCAGCGACTTGGCATCGGACTGCGGCAGCTGCACGTCGACGCTGTTGTTGAGCATCGGCGTGGTGACCATGAAGATGATCAGCAGCACCAGCATCACGTCGATGTAAGGCACCACGTTGATCTCGGATTTCAGCTTGTAGCGCTTGTGGCGCCCGGAGGTTCGCATGATCGCTCTCCGCTCAAGCCGCGTCGTCGGTCTGGATCTGCCGCTGCAGCACGGAGGAAAACTCTTCCTGGAACACGTCGTAGCGCGAGGCGATGCGTTCGACCTTGGTGGCGTAGCGGTTGTACGCCCACTGCGCCGGGATCGCGGCGAACAGGCCCATGGCGGTGGCGATCAGCGCCTCGGAAATGTGCGGAGCGACCACGGCGATGGTCACGTCCTTCATGTCGCCCAGGCCCTGGAAGGCACCCATGATGCCCCACACCGTACCGAACAGGCCCACGTACGGGCTGATCGAGCCGACGTTGGCGAGGAACTCCAGGTTGCGTTCGAGCAGGCCCACCTCGCGCGTGCCGGCGACCTGCATCGCGCGTTCGGAGCCCTCGATCGCCGCGCGCGAGTCGTGCGTCTTGCGCTGGCGCTGGCGGGCGAACTCGCGGAAGCCCGATTCGAAGATGTTCTCGATGCCACCGCTGTCGCCGCGATTGCTGACCTCGCGGAACAGCTGGGCCAGGTCGCCACCGGACCAGAAGCGCTCCTCGAATGCCTCGGCGTCTTCCAGCGCGGCCTTGGTCTGGGTGTACTTGCGGATGATGATCACCCACGACAGGAACGAGAACACCAGCAGGATCAGCAGCACCAGTTGCACCGGCAGGCTCGAATCGGCCACCAGCGTGAAAATGTTCAGTCCACCATTCATGGCTTGCGGGTTCTCCGTGGGGTTCGGCGGGGATCGGGTTCCAGGCTCAGCGCAGCGGTATCAGGTTCGTTGGTATCGGCGCAGGGCGCATGCGCTCAAGTTCCACGCAGGCCACCCGCACGCTGGCACGAACCAGGCAGCTGCCGTCCGCCTTCAAGATCGTCTGGGTGAACAGGATACTGGCCGCGCGCCGTTCTTTGACTTCCACCGTCACGGACAGTTCATCATCCAGCAGGGCAGGCCGCAGGAAGTCGATATGCATGTCGCGCACCATGAAGGCCAGCCCGGTGGCCTGCTTGTACGCCATCTGGTCCACGCCCAGTGCGCGCATCCATTCGCTGCGGGCCCGTTCCATGAAGCGCAGATAGCCGGCGTGATAGACCACGCCGCCGGCGTCGGTGTCTTCCCAGTAGACGCGCACGGGCCAGGCGAAGGGGGCGGTTTCGGGAGCGGCAAACGACATGGAAGGAGATCAGAAATGAGTGAAGAGAGTGAAAAGTGAGAGAGAGCCAAAGCAGAAGTACGCGGGGAAGATTGCGGAGAGAGCCAAGCAGTGGCTTTTTCTCCCACTCTCGCTCCTCTCCACTCACTCCTTGCCTTTCACGCCTCGCCCTCGAACAGGTCGGGCGCCTGCGCCTGCCGCGGCGACGGGGCCAGCCCCAGGTGGCGCCAACCCCGGGCGCTGACCATGCGCCCGCGGGCGGTGCGCACCAGGTAGCCCTGCTGGATCAGGTACGGCTCGACCACGTCTTCCAGCGTGCCGCGGTCCTCGCTGAGCGCGGCGGCCAGCGATTCCACGCCCACCGGGCCGCCGTCGAAGTTCTCGATGATCAGGCCGAGCAGGCGCCGGTCCAGTTCGTCGAAGCCTTCCGGATCGATCTTCAGCATGTCCAGCGCGGCTTGCGCCGCCGCCAGGGTGATCTCGCCGCCGGCGCGCACCTCGGCGTAATCGCGCACGCGGCGCAGCAGTCGGTTGGCGATGCGCGGGGTGCCGCGCGAACGGCGGGCGATCTCCTGCGCCCCTTCGGGCGCGCAGCTGATGCCGAGGATCTTCGCCGCGCGCCGCACGATCGCGGTGAGTTCGTCGGCGCTGTAGAACTCCAGCCGCTGCACGATGCCGAAGCGGTCCCGCAGCGGCGCGGTGAGCATGCCGGCGCGGGTGGTGGCCCCGATCAGGGTGAACGGTGGCAGGTCGAGCTTGATCGAGCGCGCGGCCGGGCCCTCGCCGATCATGATGTCGATCTGCAAATCCTCCATCGCCGGATACAGCACCTCCTCGACCACCGGCGACAGGCGGTGGATCTCGTCGACGAACAGCACGTCGTTCGCCTCCAGGTTGGTCAGCAGCGCGGCGAGGTCGCCGGCGCGCTCCAGCACCGGGCCGGAGGTGGTGCGCAGGTTGACGCCCAGCTCGTTGGCGATCACGTGGCTGAGCGTGGTCTTGCCCAGGCCGGGTGGCCCGAACACCAGCACGTGATCCAGGGCGCCGCCGCGCTTCTTCGCCGCCTCGATGTAGATCGACAGCTGCTCGCGCACCGCCTGCTGGCCCAGGTATTCGGCCAGCCGCTTCGGCCGGATGGTCGCTTCCAGCGCCTCGTCGTCGAGCTGGGCGGCGGCGGTGATGATGCGGGGTTCGGTCATGAGGGCCGGGAATGGGGAATAGGGAATGGGGAATCGGAAAAACCTCCAAGTCCCCGGCGATTCTACTATTCCCTATTCCCCATTCCCTATTCCCGGCAATTCAGATCTCCACCTGCGCCCCCAGCTCGATCAGCCGGTTGCCGGGGATCTGGAAGAAGGCCGTGGCGGGCAGCGCGTTGCGTGCCATGAAGGCGAACAGCTTGTCGCGCCAGGGCGCCATGCCGGGGCGCCGTTCGCTGGAAACAATGCTTTCGCGCGACAGGAAGAAGGTGGTGTCCATCATGTCGAAGCCGAGGCCTTCGCGGGTGCAGCGCGACAGGGCCAGCGGGATGTTCGGGTCCTCGGCGAAGCCGAAGCGCAGTTCCAGGCTGTAGAAGTCGTCGCTCAGCCGGCTGATGTGGATGCGCTCCTCGGCCTCGGCCACCGGCGTCTCCAGGATGGCCACGGTGAGCAGCACGTTGCGCTCGTGCAGCACCTTGTTGTGCTTGAGGTTGTGCAGCAGCGCGTGCGGCACGGCCTCCTGGTTGGCGGTCAGGAACACCGCCGTGCCCGGCACCCGCATCGGCGGGTGCTCGGTCATGTTCTCGATGAACGGCGTCAGCGCCAGGCCGCCCTGCTTGATCTCGCGCACCACCAGTTCGCGGCCGCGGCGCCAGGTGGTCATCACGGTGAACAGCAGTACGCCGAGCACCAGCGGGAACCAGCCGCCGTCGGGGATCTTCAGCGTATTGGCGCCGAAGTAGCTCAGGTCGATCGTCAGCAGCAGCAGGCCGGTGAGGATCACCACGGTGCGGTTCCACTGCCACATGCGGCGCGCCACGATCATGGTCAGCACGGTGTCGATCGCCATGGTGCCGGTCACCGCGATGCCGTAGGCGCCGGCCAGCGCATTGGATGACTGGAAGCCGATCACCGTGGCGATCACCGCCACCATCAGGCCGCGATTGATCCACGGCAGGAAGACCTGCCCGATCGCTTCACGCGAGGTGTGCACCACCTGCATGCGCGGCAGGAAGCCCAGCTGGATCGCCTGGCGGCATACGGTGAACGCGCCGGAGATCACCGCCTGCGAAGCGATCACTGCCGCCGCCGTGGCCAGCCCGATCATGGGGTACAACGCCCAGTTCGGCACCGAATGGTAGAACGGGTTGGCGATCGCCTCGGGGTGGTTGAGCAGCAAGCCGCCTTGCCCGTAGTAGTTCAGCAGCAGCGCCGGCATCACGAAACCGAACCACGCCGCGCGGATCGGGTAGCGGCCGAAATGGCCCATGTCGGTATACAGCGCCTCGGCGCCGGTCACGCACAGCACCACCGAACCCAGCGCCAGAAACGAGGCCGCCCCGTGGCTCATGAAGAATTGCACCGCATGCCACGGGTTGAGTGCCCACAACACGCCCGGCGCCTTGATGATGTTGTGCACGCCGATCACCGCCAGTGCCAGGAACCACAGCATCATGATCGGCCCGAACAGCACGCCGATGCGCGCGGTGCCGTGCCGCTGCAGCCAGAACAGGCCCAGCAGCACCGCCACCGTGACCGGCACCACGTAATGCGACAGCGACGGTGCGGCCACCTGCAGGCCCTCGATCGCAGACAACACGGTAATGGACGGCGTGATCACGCCGTCGCCGAAAAACAGCGCCGCGCCCAACAAGGCCATCAGCATGATCAGCCGCCGTGCACGCACCGACTTGCCGGCCGCGCGCTGGGCCAGCGTCATCAACGCCATGATGCCGCCCTCGCCCTTGTTGTCCGCGCGCATGACGAGGCTGACGTACTTCACCGCCACCACCATGATCAGCGACCAGGTGACCAGCGACAGGATGCCCAGCACCGTGCTCGGGTGCGGGTGCAGGCCGTGATCGGGCAGGAAGGTCTCGTGCATCGTGTACAGCGGGCTGGTGCCGATGTCGCCGAACACCACGCCCAACGCACCGAGGATCAAGGCCGACTTGGCGCCGTGGCCGTTGTCGGCGCCGCCGGAAACCGGCGCCTGGTCGTGCACTTGTTCGCTCATGGAAATCCTGACGGCCTAGTTGCCCAACGCGGCGCGCAAGGCCTTGCGGATGATGGCCTCGGCGCTGTCGCCGTCCGCGGCGACCTTCTGCACCAGCCGGCTCACCTCGGCGGGTTTGTAGCCCAGCTGCTGCAGCGCCACGGTGGCCTCTCCGGTCGCATCGAGTGGCGCCGCGGCACCGGGCAGGGATACGCCGCCGGCGGTGGACAATCCGTCGACGCGATCGCGCAGCTCCACCACGATGCGCTCGGCGGTCTTCTTGCCGATGCCGGGGATCTTGGTCAGCGCCACCACGTCGCCGGCATGCACCAGCCGGGCGAAGTGATCGGTGGAAACCCCCGACAGCACCGCCAGCGCGATCTTCGCGCCGATGCCGCTCACCTTGAGCAGGCTGCGGAACAGGGTGCGCTCGTTCTCGCGCAGGAAGCCGTACAGCGCGACGCTGTCCTCCTTTACCGCGTGGTGGATCAGCAAGGTCACCTCGGCGCCTGTGGCCGGCAGGTCGTAGATCGTGGACATCGGCGCCTCGACCTCGTAGCCGACGCCGGCCACCTCCACCAGCAGCGAGGGCGGCTGGCGGGAAACCAGGATGCCGCGCAGTCGGCCGATCACCGGCGCCGCCTCCACGCCGTGCGCGGGATGCTGACGCGCGCGAGGCTCGCGCGGGTGTGCGCGTGCGCCACCGCGATCGCCAGCGCATCGGCGGCGTCGGCCTGCAGCGGACCCTTGAGGCCGAGCAGCACGCCGACCATGTGTTGCACCTGCGCCTTGTCGCCGCGCCCGCTGCCGACCACGGACTGCTTGACCTCGGTTGCCGCGTATTCGTGCACCACGATCCCCCGACTGACCACCGCGCAGATCGCGGCACCGCGCGCCTGCCCCAGTTTCAGCGCCGAGTCCGCATTGCGCGCCATGAACACGCGCTCGATGCCGCACTCGGCCGGCTGATGGGCGGCGATGATGTCACACAGTTGGTCAAAGATGCGTTTCAGGCGCAACGGGAACGTGGCCTCGCCGGCCACCGCCAGCGCGCCATGGAACACATGGACCAGCTTGCCGCCGTCGTCCACGTCGATGATGCCGACCCCCGTGCGCTGGCTGCCGGGGTCGATGCCGATGATGCGCGTGGCGCGGGAATGGGGTATGGGCAACGGCGAGTCGGTTGGCGCGAGCCGGCTGGTCCGGCTCCCGATTCCCGACTCCCCGTTCCCCACCTTGCTGCTAGCCATCGGCTGGCAGCAAGGCGTTGTGCGACACCTCGCTTACATCGTCCAGCGCGTCGAGCTTGTCCAGCAGGTCCTGCAGCGGCTCCAGCGCTTCCGCCGGCACCTCGACGCGATTGTTCGGGCGCATCACCACGCCGGCATGGACGGCGTCGAGGCCGGCGCCGATCAAGGCCTGCTGCACTGCCTCGAATTGTTCCGGCGCGCACAGCACGATGCTTTCGCCATGCTCGTTGAGCACGTCGTCGGCGCCGGCTTCCAGCGCCGCCTCCAGCACCTTTTCCTCGGCCGCCGCGTTGCCGCCGGTGGCGAACACCAGCTCGCCGCAGCGGGTGAACTGGAACGCCACCGAGCCGGAGGTGCCGAGGTTGCCGCCGTGCTTGGTCAGCGCATAGCGCACGTCGGCCACGGTGCGGGTAGGGTTGTCGGTGAAGCAGTCGATGATCAGCGCGATGCCGGCCGGACCGTAGCCCTCGTAGCGCAGCTCCTGCATGTCGGCGCCGCCGTCGGCACCGGAGCCGCGCTTGATCGCGCGCTCGATGGTGTCCTTGGTCATGTTGGCCGACAGCGCCTTGTCCACTGCCGCGCGCAGGCGCGGGTTGCCGCCAGGGTCGGCGACACCCGCGCGGGTAGCCACGGTGATCTCGCGGATCAGCTTGGTGAACACCTTGGCGCGCTTGGCGTCCTCGGCGTTCTTGCGACCTTCGATGGACGGGCCTCTACCCATGGCGATTCCTGCACGAAGCGATTGGACAAGCGGGCAATTTTACCCGAAATCGGCAGGGCTGCCGGCGCCCGGCTCCGCGACAAATCGCCCATCGCGCAGGAAACAGGCGACCCGCCGCGCCACCTCCGGCGAGAACAGCAAGCTGGTGTGGCTCGATTCGACCACACAATGGTCGGCCACCCCCGGCAGGCGCGTCTCGGCCACCGCCACGGTGCCGTCGTGCTCGCCCTCCAGGTGACCGAGCACGGCGCCCAGGCCGAGCGCCACCCGGCCGGCGATCACGCCCACCTCGCGCTCACCGTCCCAACGCTCGAGGCCTTCCTCCAGCAACTGGCGGTTGTGTCCCAGCAACAACTCGCCGCCGCGACCCCAGCGGGCAAAGCCGCGCGCCGCGGCGCTGCCACGCAAGGGCGAGCCGAGGCAGACGATGCGCCCCGGCGGCAGCGCCTCGCCGTCGCTGCAGGCCCGCAGCGCCAGCAGCCCGCCCAGGCTGTGGCCGACCAGGTGCACCGCGTCGGCCTCGCCCGCCAACGCGGCGATGCGCTGGTGCAGGCGATCCAGGATGTGCTGCTGGCTGGCGGCCACGCTCAGGTAGTCGAAGCGGTGCACGCGAAAGCCTGCCTCCATCAGGCGATGGTGCAGCATGGACAGCGCGAATCCGCGCATCCACAGGCCGTGCAGCAGGATCACGTGCTCGCTCATGGCGTGTCGCCGAAAGGTCGCACGGAGCACTGTCGGCGGATCAGCCGACAGCCTCCCCGCCGGCCACGCGCACGTGCAGTTCCTTCAGCTGCACGTCGCTCACCATCGACGGCGCGTCGGTCATCAGATCCTGCGCACTGGTGGTCTTGGGGAAGGCGATCACGTCGCGGATCGACTCGGTGCCGGCCATCAGGGCGGCGATGCGGTCGATACCGAAGGCGATGCCACCGTGAGGCGGCGCGCCGAACTTCAACGCCTTGAGCAGGAAGCCGAACTTCGCCTCGGCCTCTTCCGCGCCGATGCCCAGCAGGCTGAACACCGCGCTCTGCATCTCCGGGCGATGGATGCGGATCGAGCCGCCGCCGATCTCGTTGCCGTTGAGCACCATGTCATAGCCGCGGCTGACCGCGGTGGCGGCGTGGCTCGTGAGGTCGGCGATGTCGTCGATCTTCGGTGCGGTGAACGGATGATGCAGGGCCACGTAGCGCTGCTCGCCCTCGTCGTATTCGAACATCGGGAAGTCGGTGACCCACAGCGGCTTCCAGCCCTCCTCCACCAGCGAGCGATCCTTGCCGACCTTGAGTCGCAGCGCACCCATGAAGTCAGTGACGATCTTCCACTTGCCCGCGCCGACGAACACGATGTCGCCGGACTGCGCGCCGGCGGCATCGAGCACGGCAGCGAGCGCCGCGTCATCGAGGAACTTGGCCACCGGCGAGCTGATGCCCTCGCGACCCCTGGCGCGATCCTCGACCTTGATCCAGGCCAGGCCCTTGGCGCCGTACCTGGCGACGTACTCGGTGAGCCCGTCGATGTCCTTGCGCGACAGCGTTGCGGCGCCGGGCACGCGCAGCGCGGCCACGCGGCCAGCCGGGTCGTTGGCCGGTTCGGCGAACACCTTGAACTCCACGTTCTTCAGCGCGTCGGCCACGTCCACCAGCTCCAGCGCGATGCGCAGGTCGGGCTTGTCCGAGCCAAACCGCCGCATCGCCTCCGCCCAGGTCATGCGCGGGAACACGGCGTCGAGCTCAACGCCCTGCACCTCGCGGAACACGTGGCGGATCAGTTCTTCCACCAGGTCCTGCACGTCCTTTTCCTCGACGAAGGCGAACTCCATGTCGAGCTGGGTGAATTCGGGCTGGCGGTCCGCGCGCAGGTCCTCGTCGCGGAAGCAGCGGGCGATCTGGTAGTAGCGGTCGAAGCCGGCCATCATCAGGATCTGCTTGAACAGCTGCGGCGACTGCGGCAACGCGTAGAACTGGCCCGGATGCACGCGGCTGGGCACCAGGTAGTCGCGCGCGCCCTCGGGCGTGGCCTTGGTCAGGATCGGCGTCTCGATGTCCTGGAAACCGCGCGCGTCGAGATAGCGGCGCAGGGTCTGCACCAGCCGCGTGCGCTTGCGCAGCATCGCCTGCATCTCGGGGCGGCGCAGGTCGAGGTAGCGGTAGGTCATCCGCATGTCCTCGTTGGGGTTCTCGTGCAGCGCGAATGGCAGGTCCCTGGCCGCGTTGAGGATCTCCACGGTGTCGGCGAGCAGCTCGACTGTGCCGGTCTTGAGCTTGTCGTTCGCGGCCAGGCGACGGCGCAGCGTGCCGGTAACGCGCAGGCAGTACTCGTTGCCGATCTCGCCGGCGATGGCGAAGGCCGCGGTGTTGTCGCGCTCGATCACCACCTGCGCCACGCCCTCGTGATCACGCAGGTCGACGAAAGCCACGTGCGCCTGCAGGCGGATCGTGTTGACCCAGCCGCAGAGGGTGACGGTCTGGTCGATCAGGGCCTCATTGACGAGACCGCAGTAATGCGTGCGCATGCGCTGGAAACTCCGGGCCGGCTGGCGGCATGAACGGGGGAAAAGACCCGGAATCTTAGCATCGACCGCACTTTGACGAAGGGAAAACCGTAGCAGCCAGAGCCGCCGCGTGCGCCGCGCCGGCGGGCTCAATCGGCCGTGGCGGCAGCCTTGGCGGTCGCATCGGGCTTGGCGACGGCCGGCTCCGGCGATGCCGCGGACTTGCCTTCCGCGTTCGCCGCGGCAGTGCCGGCGAGGTTGTGCTTCTTCTCGCCATCCTTCTTGAAATCGGTCTCGTACCAGCCGCTGCCCGCCAGACGGAACGCCGGCGCACTGACCAGACGGTGCAGTTTGGCCGCCGCGCAGGCGGGGCAGACGGTGGGATCGGCTTCGGACAATTTCTGCAGGCGATCGAAACGATGGCCGCAACCGCTGCATTCAAATTCGTAGATGGGCATGGTGGTTCCTGGACCCCGGACCACGGTGGAGCGGGGCGAGTCGCAATATCGGGTGGGCCGGCGCCGATTTCAACGCGGGCGGCGCGACCGGGCCGCGGGGCCGGCACGCACAGGGCGTCATCTCAGCGGCGCCGCCGGGTGGTCGCCAGATCCGCGGGCGGCGGCGGTTCCCGGCGGCCGCGGGAGGGGCGACGACCTGGCCGGCGGAATACCGCGGACAGGGTTTCACGGCCGGCGCCTACACGTCCACGGCGCGCCACGCTTGAACAGGGAGCCGAAAAACGGCCACTATGGCCTGCGCCGCACGCGGTGCAGCCGGGTGGGCGCCGCCACGGCGT
>Ga0209935_1002955_pt1 | contig 18887 bp, 18 predicted proteins | sample ThiBio_1000_plan_2_FD_183958 | JGI IMG/M metagenome (GOLD analysis project Ga0209935, IMG submission 183958) | Wastewater bioreactor microbial communities from Cape Town, South Africa - Thiocy_cont_1000_plan (SPAdes) | ecosystem: Engineered > Bioreactor > Thiocyanate-remediating >... | reverse complement strand
TCTTTCCTCTGTGTTGCTGAATTTCAGGGCGTTAGGTACTACACCAACATAGAAGCACCACACACACACACACACACACACACACACACACACACTCACACTCACACTCACACACACACACGCAGCTCAATGCAACATACACTCTCACTCACACGCAACACACTCACACTTACGCACTCACACTCACACACACACAACACACATACACATATAAGATACCAATCATGATGACAGGATCTCTTTTGGAGACTTCCTCAGTGGGTTTCGCTGGACACAAAAGGTAGGAGGAAAGAAGCAGAGTTTAAGAATGACGCAACTTAAATAACACAAAACTATCACAGTCGCTGAAGCTAGCAGCTATGGAGGACGGAGGTGCCTCACCAGAGCATAAGGAGAAAGGATCTTCTTCTCCTAAGACTGCGAAAGCAGGTTCCACTACTCCACCTACCCCGAAGAGCAAATTACCACCGAGACTACAAAGAAGAGATTCAGTCGTGAAGGTTAGTTAGCCCCTTCTCCTTTTTTCCGCGTTTCTTTCTCGTTCTTCATTTTTCCGCATTTTTTTCTCGTTCTCTTGGAGGCAATTCTAACATATTCTGTAGTTTCTGCGAGAGACTCCGCTCTCAGACACACAGTTAGGCAGGATGAAGGAGTTGTTTGCGGAGTGTGATGTGGATGGGGATGGTGCGATATCGAAACAGGAGCTATGGACTTTCCTTCGTAAGCAGGTAAAACATCTTGTTTTGAATGGCAGTGAAAACAGCAAATCGCTTGAGATGAGCTTTTTGATTGGCTGACTTGAATTGTAGGGGGTAGAGCCTAGCAAGGAGGAATTTGTTGTATTTTTTGAACAATTGGATGAAGAGAACACTGGTGCCCTCAGTTTCAGCAAATTTGCGAAAGGCATAATGGGCTTGAAAAAGGTATAGTTTTCATTATCATTATTCTCCAATTCTTAATATGGTTAAAACAAAAACACAAAAAAGGGATTGAAAATATCTAAGGAGAAACCAGCGCCTTTAAAGAGACAAAAGACGCTAGAGGAATTCGTGAAGGGATATGCCGATTCGGAGCCGTCGGGAATTAAAGATTTATTCAATCAATGCGATAAAGACGGAAATGGATACATTGAAAGAAGTGAATTGGCCGAGGTTATGAGAGAACTCGGTATAACATGTCTTTTCCTCTCTCTCTCTCTCTCTATCTCTCTACTCTCTATCTCTCTCTATCTCTTTATCTCTCTCTCTCTCTCCACACGCGCACACATGCACACACACCCCCCTCTTGCCACTTTTTTCTCTAACACACAACACACAACAACACACGCACACTCAAAACACACCTACAGGCACAGTCACGCACATAACACACTCACACAACACACACAAGCCCCACAACCCACACAACACACGCACCCCACCACACAGCGCAGCTGAACTTCCCCTCATTTAGGCGTCAAGGCATCTTCAGAACAAATTGATACACTGTTCATGAAATTAGATACGGGAAAGAAAGGCCACATAACATTCCATGACTTCACTGAGGGATTAGGATGGCTAAACAAGGTAATTTTATTTCTTCTTTGTTAACATTTAAATGTACGTAAGTACTTTGATTAACAATGAAAACAGGGCATGACACTTCTTGAATCTCCGGCAGCCAAGGGTAGATCGAAGAAAGAATCTGAGCTAGCAAAACAACATGAAGTATTGTTGACGGTAATCTCAAATTTGCCATCCATGAATTCATAAAATATGGCTAATATATATGCTTCATTCGTAGTATATGCGCGAATTCATAGCCAGCGGACTCCGTATGGCGGAGAAAGAGCAAGCATCGAATCCGCGCACCACCAAGGCTCTGTTGGAATTGATCAATTACCCTTTGGTACTACACAGTTGAATCATTTCATTCTAGACTCAGGGAACTGATTACCCGTGAATTCTTTAATAGGCTCAGCAGATGGAAGAATTCGTTGGGGGCAAACTGACGGACAAGGTATCCCTTACCTACCCTTGCCTCTACCTGGTTTATTCTAATTCTTGTTTTGTTTAACTTAACAGGCACTGGATGACACCTTCGCGCGTTTATCAGCAACTAAAAAGGTTTGAGCTCTGATTGTTGTTTAGAATTTTGTTTTCTTGGAATAAATGCACACAAATATCTATTCCCTGTTTCAAGGCACTTTAGGTTGTCAGCGCTTCTTCAGATTGCAATCCGATGCCTGCCACTAGCTGCAACCCACCTCTCCGCTGTTCCCGTAGTATAGTAGCTGTACGAATACACATTTTATTCCTAACTCATTAGTTTCCTACAACAACAGAGCAACTTCCCATCCGAATAACGCAAGGTTGTTGTTGATCAACGCGCTCTCCTTGAGCGTTCGTAAACGTAGGTGGTGGTAGAGTTGCGGTACTGTTCTTTTCCAATTTTGGGTCTGCGGTGGGCAACTCCTGAGCAGGATAGGAGGTGGATAGCGAACGTCGCACCAAAAAGAAGGCCACGATGAGGGTGAGTAAGATTATCCCGCCGGTCCTGTAATGAGATATTATTAGTGGGCAATTCCCCATTCCCTTTGGAGAGCTTACGTAAATGATAAGAAAGTCTGAAACTTCTGGGACTCCGGAGTCGTCTGCAAACCCTCTTCCTCGACTTCCCCGCCTGCAAAAAAGGCTTTATCCTCTGAGTCTTCTGGAGGTAGTTGTGGCATTGAAGGAGGGCGGGTGCATTTTCCGTGATAGACTCCCTCGAAATGGTAGGTGCCCAGCGGACTCTCAAGGGTTTTGGCCGGCCAGATCTGTAAGGGTACAACATATGGTACACAGCGAAGGTGCACAACAGTTGTGCGTTTCAAACCGCCATTGATATTAGACTGTGATTGGACAGCCACACCCGGGGATACCCAGTCGCCATCATTGAAAGTGAGGTTCAGATCATTGAAGGTCCAGAAGCTGTTAAAGATTTAGTATGAAAGGGTGGATGGACATACAGCTATCTGTATGGACGTACTATTGGCGCTGTGTGAAAGTACCACATGATATATTCATATTATGTGCTCTATCCACTAGACAAACGGCAACCGGTCCTTGATTAAGATATCCACATTGTAAGGATTCGGTACAGGCTGCGAAAACGAATTGGCGATTGGCATCAATTTGAATCGTTATATGTTCCGACCACCATTCGAGCTCACAATGTTGCGAAGCCGCGATGCTGATTGTGAAACTGCATAACAACAACGCCCACATCGCGTGCGACATGGTAGTTAGTTGCCTTTCGTTATGCTTGTCTTTGCTTTCAATGTGTTTCGGGGAGCCCGAAATCTGGATTTGAAAATTGCTATAAAAGGAAAGTTGCGCGACGAGCAAGAGATGGAGATGAAGAATAATGCCCACAATTGAAGAGTGTAGTAGTATCTTATTTAGAACGGGTGGGCCTTTTCATACTCTTGCACCTTCAGGCGGCATGTGGCATCACAGGCAAGAGAGCATGCTCGGATATGGAGACACGCTGTTGTGCCCTTGCATCGAAGCGGCAACTCTCTTTCGATGAAAAAAGCAGGTCCGAAGTATTCGCCCTTGCAGGCGCTGCATAGATGTGCTCCATTGTGCAGTCGATGCCATACATCTTCAGGTATTTCATCTTTCTTGTTCTGTTCGAGTCGGTTTCTCTTGACAACCTTCATGCAAATGTCGACAAGTTTGGGTAGGTGTATCGTCATGCGAGTTATTTGCGTTGGTGCGGAGTAGTAGTATGGAAGATAGGAGAATGCGTGATCCCGATCTAGCATTACCCGGGCAAAGACTTCGTAGGGCACCTTGAGGTTTGCACAATCGGAGATCGAGAGGCTAGACAAGGTGTGTCCGAGAGTTGGAGGAAGCTCAACAAGATCGGTATTGTTGCTCACATAAAGATAGGCTAGGTTGGGTAGAAAATGTGCCATTTCGTATGGAAGCGATTGAAACTTGTTAAGGCTGATATGTAGATATAGATTTGTGGTTAGTTAATATTTTTTATATTTTACTTACTTAAGATTAAGAGTGCGAAGGGCTGTGAGAGTCGACATAATTGAGGTGGGGAAGGAGGTGAGGTTGTTCATGTTTAGATGGAGTTCGGTCAACCGAGGCGCGATGAGGATGAGTTCCATTGGCAGCCGATCGAGTTCTTGTGCTCTGATTTCGTATTTTGTGCTCGTACCGCGATTAAACTCTATCAAACTCTTCAGCAACCAAAGGGGGGTTGCCTCTCCGCTTGATAGATCTGATCCAATCTCTGTTGTGGATTGATGTTGTTTGCGCCATTCTTGGATGCGGAGACATTCAGGTTTATGCGATCTCCACGATTTCCTTTGATGCGCTGGTGAGCAATAGAGAACCACCTTGCATCCTGAACATCTGAATAGATCTTTTTGTCCCTCTTCACATGTGCTGCACGTCAGCTCCGTCATCGCCCCCTTCCACTTTTTTTCTGTCAAATTGTTCTTGTAAATTCCGAAAAAGATTCATTTACGGTACAACAGATGCAGAAGAAGAAAGGAGGCGGCAAAGCAAAATCTGGTGGCGGAGGTGGAGGGGGTAAGGCAGGCGGTGGGGCATTGAAGGTACCATTTGGCTTGGTTGCGCCCTCAAATTCGAAGCCGACAGAAGGACCCGCTGAACTCTATCAGGACTGTACTGCTCTCAACCAGCAGAAGTTGATCCTCAGACATGTCTTTGATGGTACGTTACTTCGACCCATCGCTCAACACACTCGCTTCTTCAACGCGATTTACATTAATCTATCTGACGCTAATTACCCTTAGGCCACCAGTGGTTAAAGTGGTTCACTCGATATTCAACCCCACCGTACACAAACAAGCCAAGGTACGGTAGATATTTCTATGAGCTCACCTACATCCTCACGTGCGTCAAATCCTCAGAGTGCGCGGGTTGAGATTGATGGTACAGATCGGTACAATCGATGCCGTGCTGAGAGGGAAATACTTTCTGTCGCCTGATCAGTCTGTCAATCTGGATAAGAAAGTCTTGACTCGAGCATCCCTACAAACAAAAATGTACCAATCAGACCACAGATTCAAAAGTTGGTCCTCCAAACACAACACCGAAATAACTGTTGTAGAAGGCAAGGATCACCCCTTTCCTCTTTCAACTAACTGTTTTTTACTTACCTTGCTACCTTAAAAAGGAGATTGCCTTGAAGCTGGCAGTTGGTTGAAGAGGACGAAAGGATGCAATCCTGCAGTTCTTAATATGGCATCTCGATCGAATCCTAACGGAGGCTATCAAACGGGTGCCGCGGCTCAAGAAGGTATATTTTTGCATTGTTGTAGCTAAATAAGGATAAAACTCTGATCTTCGAAACACAGAGAATTTGACGCGAAGGACGAATCTGTTTCAATGCCTTGACGATCCTTATCAAGTCAACGCGGGCAAGAAATGGCGTTATCCTCTTCCGGAGTTTGGCGGCGCATATTCTCCGGGGGTATGCGTGTTTCGAAGAGCCGAGAGCAAGGGATATGCATATATGGCTCAACCTGATTACCTTTCCATCATTTCCGTGTGGGGTATTTAGATCTCTTATTACCTTTTGTGCAAAGGTAGATTGTAATCATTTCCTTTTTTAGCATACAAAGATCCACCGACCGAACAGAATCCTTCCACAGGCGAACTTAAACTGAGTGGTCACATCATACAGCATTTTAAAAGGAAGATCACAGCAATCCTCAACATCGCATTGGATAACGGTGAGGATTCTATCCCTTGTTAAGGAAAAAGAGTAAACATAACATTTTACCATAATAGGGCATGATAGTGTTGTCCTAGGAGCGTTTGGTTGTGGCGCCTATGGCAATCCTCCCAATCACATAGCGCAGCTCTTCAAAGAAGTTATAACGGGCGATTTCAAGGGATGCTTCTCGCATATCCTGTTTGCTATCTATGATGACGTCAATGCACATCGAGCTCACAACCCAAGAGGTATGTAAGCCTTGTCACCTTGATGAAGTCTTAGACTACCTTTTATTTCCTAAAGGGAACGTCATCCCTTTTGCGGATGTATTCAATACCACCGCGCCAAAACTGAATGACCTGTTGGGTGAACCTGATGAAGTCATCCAATTTGAAAACGAGTGGGAGCAGGTTGCGGACAATGCACCAGAAGGCGAAAAGGAGTATTCAGAGACAACACAAACACAAGGAGAAGATACGGCGAGCGGAAAAGGCAAAGAGAAGAACAAATGATTGTGTAGCGAATACACCTGAGTCAAATTCGGCAACTAAATTAAATATGAGTGTTAAGTGAACGGTCTAGCATTCGAAGAACCGGAAAGGCACAACAGAGGAGAAGTCGTTTCTTTCACAGGTTGCCGGAGCTCCATCTCCATTTTGTGACGAAGATGGGAGACAGGCAGGCCCAAAAACAAAAGGGCGCCTATACTCACGATGCGGTAAGTGGTCCTGCATACCAATCAAAATTGACTTGTTCCACATAGGTCATGAAGGAACGTGATATTGACCGCGAAATACTCGAAGAAAGGAACAGAGAAGTTAGACAGATAGGAGAGGAGGTCGAAGCGATTAGGGAGATCAACGAAACATTGCACACCGAAGTGGGGCGGCAAGGGGAAGACATTGAGGAGATTGATAAAAACGTTGGAAAAGCCCACAAGAATGTTGAGAGGGGTAACCAGGATCTCGTTAAAAGCTCGGAATACGCATGCGCTGCTCGATGGAAGATTTGTATTATCGTCATTCTTGTTATCGTCATCATTGTTGTGGTGTTGGCAGCCATCGGCATTGCCGTGGGAGTTGGAGTGGGTGTCAGCCAGTCTAAATGATATAGTTTTACACAGATTAGAAACAGTTTTCACAAGATATAAGCTTTACAAGTTTGTATCACTCGTTCCAATGACAAGATTATTGTGTTGTCTCCGGTCCGTTTCGCAGAACTAGAGAACGGGAAAAGCAAACGAAAGTGGCGCGCGGAACTGGCCGACTATTTGCAAGGCGGGAAGGGGAGAGCTGGGGCGTTGTTCAAAAAATTCAAGAAACGGCAGCGAGGAAAAACGTTAAACAAACAACACTTTCATGGGAACAGTCAGCAGCTCGGACAAGATCCCGTTCAAAGGAGAGTTTCCTATCATTGTGAAAACGCTTACGGGAACGCAGATACCAGTATCAGTTACTAACGGTACCACTATTATGGCCACCAAACAAGCTTTGGCTGGCACGTTTGTTGCACCTGAGAAAGCTCGCTTAAGCTTCGGTGGTAAGTTGCAACTTCTGAGAGAAAGCACTCACAATACCTTAAAGGCAAGGCGTTGGTCGATGAGAAAACAGTGGCCGAGTATGCCATTAAGCGAAATGACGTTCTTACTCTGATCTTTCGAAAGAAAGGATGGCACAGCTCCAAACCTCCACTTACAACAGGTGTGTCTTAGTTTTGCCTTTAATGAGCGAACTCTAATCTTTAAGAGTAGAAGAAGAGCTGACGAAGGAGTTGTGGAGGAACCGAAGCTTGGCCAAAGAAGTGGCCGAGCTAAACAGTCGGCTGGACGGTGGGGAAGGGCCACCATTCTTTTCGTTTGCGGAAAAGAGCGCTACCTTTCTCACCCTTCCAAACTCACTTCGTGTCCTGCTAATATCTACATCACCCTCAATGGAACCGAGGGATCTCCTTATGAAGGCACGCCATTTCGTCCCCCCCTCCCACAACCCCTTCAACTCACGACCCTATCAGGGGCAAAATACGATCTTCATCTGCAATTCCCGTATAATTATCCGTTCAAGGCGTTCCGAGTGGTATTCACAACTTTCATTTGGCACCCACTCGTGGATAGTGAAGGCAGAATATGTTTAGATGTGCTCTGTTGCCATTGGAGTCCCTCCTACAAAATCATCAAGGTCATTAATGACGCCATTTCTCCTTTTTTGTCTCAATCTCTGTTTCAATAGATCTTGGAAATATTGAAGACTATGTTGCTAGATCCTGAGGCTGTCGCTGACTCAGCCTCTCCTCGATACCGCAAATTTCTTGAGGATAAAGAACGATGGCTAAAGAAGGCAACGGCATATTGTGAACTATACCAAAAAAGGATATGGAGACCTGCATGGCATCACCTCACACCTCCCTCCTTTCGAGCGCAGGTCAAGCAGCTCCTCCTCATCAACAATCGACTGAAGCTGGTCCCAAGGGAGCTGATTTTCCTCATCATTTCCTTCATGCCCGATTTTTCAACTTCCTTTGCCTCTGTTGCCTCCTGTATAGATTGGGAAGACAACTAATAATATTGTAGATACTAATATCTCCTGTACTGCTTTCTGTCCTGCAGGAACATACCTTCAATCTTCCTTGCTGCACGCAACCCGTTACAAGGCTTCAGGTCAAGAAGCTTTGATGCCAACCCCACTTATGTCATGGTTGCCTTTCGCTTAATTCATCTCGCCACTCCAGTCTAAGTAGCTTTTTTCCTTTTGTCATGCACCAGTCACTTCTTATAACAGGATCAACGGTTGTAGTTGGCGCCATATGAGTTGTTCTCCTGTAAGCTGGGAAGAAAGAAGTGGTGGCTCTGCCGGATCAGAAGGAGTGTAGTGAGGATTGCAACGTCTTCTTTATTTACTTTGTGAAAGAGAAAGTAAAAACGATGCGACAGATTGATTTGGCCATCAGCTGGACAACTTAGGGATTGTCACGGCATAGGCTCCATTGCGATGAGCGAAGATATCCACAACCTGTTCACCCTCGGGTGGCATGTTTGGCATGCGGCGAATCCTTTGCCCTTCAACGATTCCTTCGAACTCGTCCATTCCCAACAGCTCTGCTTGCCCACACCCAAACACCTTCCCACTTTCTGATAGATAAAAAAGGTAAATACAAATCTTGAAATTTCAGAAATGTGTTACCAGAAAGGAAGAGGACAAAGTCACTCAGAGTAGAGCTGATTGGTGAACTACACATCTTGATGATTTTCTCTTCTCCTAATGCTGGTATCGTCCTGTAATTTCCGTTATAGCCAAGTTCAAAAACGTTCCTTGATTCTATCAAATAGCGAGAGAAATTGAGTGAATGTGAACGTTTCCTTTAAAGGAAGAATTACCGGTGAGCATGTAAAGGGTACCAATACCTCGGAGGGACACAATGGAGATAATTTTCTCCTCGCGAGGGACCAGATCTTTGAGTCTCCAGATACCCACGTTGCTTTCAAGATGGCTTTTGATTAATTCTTGTTGTTGATAAAATGATTGGCACAAAGGAACCAATGTCTCGTGCTGATCTTGGTTGTACCCAATAACGATCGCTTGCCGTTTATTGGACCACCTTGCGAAGTTGATTCGCCTTGCCTAATTAAGTGTTAATTTTACACAGGTACCCAGACTTGTAGTTTATATTACCTTTATCGCGAGCGGTAACCCTGTCAGGAAGGGAATCTCGATCTTAGATGCATCTGCAAGGATCTGCACGTAGCGAACACCCTCCCAAAGTGTATCTAGAAATTTATCAAGAGAAAATTTCTCAAATTGCTCCCGCTGGTCTTCCTCGCCATCCAAATGCGGCTGAGGTACAATTGAAGTTTTTTCCTTTTTCGATGGGGGAAGAACTGGTCGTTGCATCGCATCATAGGTCAAAACTGTGCCTTGATCTTGGGGGTGGGGGAGCAATCAATATTTTCCAAATTTGGGTTGGGGTGATTTTCGCACCGGTTAAAATGAGAAGGCAATCCTCTTGTGGGATGAGTTGAATGATTCGCTCAGTGATCATTCCGCCATCCAAGAGAACAACTGGATCTACGCCAGCTTCCACGTATTCTGTGAAAGATACGTTTAGTTGTGGAAGGTATTTGTTCCAAATAAGGTAAAATACCGTTTTCCTCCAACAAGGGCCAGTACAAAATGGCGTTTTCGGAATCAGCGAAGTAAATTCCTTTTGGGTTGCATGCCAATTCTGTTATAATTCGACCTTCTAAAGCACCTTTCAGTTGCGAAAAGCAGCCCTTATTTGGACAACTCGAAAACACTCGCCCATCATCTAAAAAGGAAAAATTAGTTAAACACTCAGAGGCAAAATGCAAAGTGTACCTGTTATGAGGGTCAAGCCATACCAGGGTGCCGCTTTCTTCACAGTTATCCTATTAAGGATATGGTAACAAGGGATGGGGACAGGCATGCTGGGCTCAACAAATCCCGTTTGGTCAACCCATTCATCGCTTCGCCACTTGTGAACTCGGTTATGAAGGAGAGAGAACGCAAAGAGCTCGCAGGTTGAATTTTCATGCACAAGACTGCCGACACCTGTTTCATTTGGTTAAATTGATTTCGAAAAAGGAATGGAGGTAGTTCTTCAACCTTGTCCCCGAAGCGCCTTAATTTCGGTTGGGATGTATCGAATTCGGGCGAATTGGAAATCTCGCAGCGAATCACGGATATCCGCTGCAGTTGCAGCCTTTGAAAACTTCTTTAGGTCCCGAGGATGAATTTTGGTTCCACCAAATGCAAAATCCTCCTCCGAAAAATACCAATCCAGGGGTACCTCATCGACTCCACCTCCTGTGCCCCACATCCAAACAGTGGTTGACACTGTTGTCATGACAACTTGTTAAATAAGGAAAGCGAGGTGTGTCACTTACTCGCTTGAATGAAAGCTGTTCGCCAATTGGTTGAAGGGGATTCTTCCCATTTGATAAATAACTTCCTCAGCCAATCAGCGGAAGGGCAGAGTTTCATCGTCCGCAAGAATTGGAGTTTCCATAAATGGTTATCATGAGTCACCGATCTCCAATGCTTCGAAACGGTGGAGAAGTTGACAAGGTCTCGCAGAGACACATGGGCGAAGATGTGAATCATCAATTCGGATGGAATGTCCTTGAACATTCCCGTGGGTGTGCCGTGTTGTGGTGGAGTGAGGGAGGGTGTTGTCAGTGCATGAGGAAGATTCCGAGGTGGTGCGGGGAGGAAGGGGTGGTTGTTTCGAGTCTCTTCAGCAGTCATCCGAAGGTATCTCTTCATCAACCACATGTTCTCGGGAAGGCGAAGGTCCCTCAGCAGGGCGGCGTTGGGATACCATCGCAATACCAAAGGATGGTTTGATATTAATTGGATTACTTTGCGCTGAGGCAGGTTGAAGCGATTGAATGACTCAAGAATGGAATTTGGATATTCGGGGGAGATTCCATATTTGGCAACAAGATTTGAATATAATTGGTGCAGTCTTGAATTAGTTCATCGCGATCTAAATTAGGGGAAGGAGTTACCTATGATTTGTTCCAAATTTGAAAAGACAAAGGTGGAAGAAATTGCACTGCACCGCTTGAGGATTTGACCAATATGGGGGAGAATGGTTTCCTCTTACGTAAAAAAGGAAAGTCAGTTATAGCCGAGTGCTAGGGAATTACCTTTTCCGCAACAAACCAACAAGTAGGTAAGGTCGCCATTAAATTTGCTCATGTTCCATGACAACCCATTCCAGGCTGGAACTAAAGAGAAAGGAATTGTAAATTTTTCCAAATTTAGGTATTCATGAAGTCTCGTACTGCGCTTTGTTGTAAACTCGGTGAGGATGTTGAACACATTTTTGGGAATATCTTCTTTGCGAATGATAATTGACCCAGCGGCTGCTGCAAAGCGAACCACATCGGGTTGGTCTTCCACCTGGCGAAGAATGAGTAAGGGGCACCCTTGAGAGTGAAGTGGAGCTTTGCCTTGCTGAGGATGTTGTGTCTTTCGAAGAAATCAGTTCCTTGATGCAAAACAGCGAGGGAGATGATGATGTTTGGGAGTAATATCTCCTTTTCAAGTCGTTGTGCATCCCAGTCCAGTTTGGCGAAGGCCGAGTCTTCCTCATCTTCGTCATCCTCCTCATCTTCATTGCCACCTTTTTCGGACAAAAAAGGAAAAATTGTGTTGGGGGGGGGGGAGAACCGGTGGTTGTTGTACCAGATGGGCATGGAAGTGCAATCAGGGTGTGGAAGAAGTCGACAAGAATGTCTGTTGTTTTCAAGGTGGAATCGAGGGCAGGGAAATATGCAAGGATGTGTGCAATGATGCTGCGGACTTTGGGATTTTCTTCGGGATTCGTGAGAAACGGGAGGAAGGTGGGCACTTCCTTTTCCAATGCTTCAATCGCTTGCATTGAATGACTTTTGCATTGTTCCGCAAAACTCTCTGCGGTTTCAGTTCGACGAAATTTTTCCTATTTTGCATGGATCAGTCAGAAAAATGTTGTTGAAATGAGGTGCATGAAATTAGACGAAATATGTTACCAAATTCCAATAGGGGCCGAAGGAGTGGGGCCTGGAAATTTTCGCAACCAAATCAAGGAGTCTGTGCTTGAACTTTACTTGGGGGTCTCGAATCAATCGAGCGAGAAAAGGGACCGCCCTAACAGAATGTCAGTCAGCAAAATTTTCATTTGTGTTGCATCACTGGCATACCTCGCTGCGGGTGCGAAAGTGTAGCCCTCACGATAGATTTTTCTCGAGAAAGTATGAAAGTCCTCTTCAAAAGATGAAGATGAATGGAAGGGGTTCACCAAGTACTTAAGGCTGGTTCCCACATCCTCACCCCGCTCTGTCTGCTCTAATTCTGTCCAAGGAACATCATCCACACCTTTCAGAACCACAAATTGTCATGTGATGAAAGTGAGTTGGTGTTGAGAAAAGGTACCTGGCAGAACATCATCGATGAGGGCGAGTCGCTGGCTTGAAACATGCCAATTCCGATGGTGACCGCAGTTCGCGCATTCGTGGAGTTTCCGCTTCATAACCACACAACCGCAGTCTTTTCCCCAGCAATGAAACCGCTCTTCGCGCTTGCCCTCCATCCTCAGTCGGCTTTGACTCCCACGTCGGTACACAAATTCTTGGAAGCAATCAAACATTCCGTCGGATGGAACAAGAAAGCAGAGGCCACGTTTTTGTGGTTTGGGAGCATCGTAGAGCTCTCCTTTGATGCAGCGGGTGTCGCGACAGTTACCTGGCTCACTCAAAGTATACGTGTTTCCCTTCACTTTCAGTAACTAACGCAGAGTTCAGATTCAACCACTCCTTTGCCAAAAAAACAGATATTCAATGGTTGGTGGATCGACAGAAATGCTCCACATCGCGTTATCGGATTGTAGGCGCTGATCCTTCAGAAGATTGGCCACCCGGTCGTCCTCCTTGCTTCAAGATTCAGAAGTTTAGAAATGACGAGGTAACTTTAGTTTTCCCACACACCTAACCTGGATTTGTTCAATCTCTTGCATGCCGGTACCAGTTTGTAGAAGGAGTTTTGGAGTATATTAAAGTGGCTGTATAGTATCTAAAGGACAAACCGCCCAGAAATAGACGGTTGAAACATCTCATCGCTGTACCTGTATTAGGAATAGGTAAAATTCAAAACGCGGTACATAGTATACATACCAGTCAATTCCTTTTTTGGAAGGCTTTGGAGGGGGGCGAAGGTGCGTATCCGCAAGATTAGTTTCATTTAACCTAAATAAAACGATCACACAGACGAGCGGGCGAAATAGTTAAAGTGATGCTCGATGCCCTTTATGAGGCAACAACCCAGTATGACGTGGATTTTGCGTTGACTTCTCCTCACGCGTTCGTCTTTGAGGCTGCTCTTTCATGTATTCACTCTACCCTACTATTTACTCACAATTTCCTTTTTCCTAATTATGATATCCCCGGAAAAATTAGGAGCTGGATGTAGTGTAGCAGCGGGACTCCCCACATGGGGAGGGAGCGAAGCTATTGAGTGAATTGGCGACAGATGCGAAGTTAACCACAGAGGAACGGGTCTTATTGGCGAAATTGACATTCCTCGACCAAGCAAGACTGATTGAAAAACGATTGGGTGGCTCAGCCGAATTGACAAAGGCCATCGCGGCGAGATTGGAAGGGAAATATTATTCGCTCCCCATTCCTTCATCCAGGCTTTACCAGGAAAAGGTAGGATCTCATCACATTATACATTTGATTTGCTGATTGGTTGCAACAGAGGCTGTAACTATGAATTATGATACGTTGTTTGAGACAGCATCTCGGGCTGCCGGTAATTTAGCTTCTTGTTCCCTTCCTCTTTTTAATGACTTCCAGGAAAATATATTTCGGTGCTGCCCTACATGGATGTAAGCGCTGTTACTGCCTTGGGTGAGCCATGGCTTCTGAAGATGCATGGCTGTGTTACCCATCCAGAAGACATTGTATTGACGCGGTAAGCTTGACACCAGGTTGAGCAAAACTTGTTCAAGCATTTTCCAAATTAGGGAGGACTACATTCGATACCATGAGAAGCGACAAGCTCTGGCGGGTATCGTGAGGACATTCCTAAGTACGAAACACATGCTTTTTATTGGTGAGTCCGTTCAGAAATATGCTTTCTAAAATTACCTCAAATAGGATTTAGTTTGAGCGATCCAAATTTCTACAATATTGCTTCAACTGTCAAGGTTGCCACGCGACACACAGGCAAGCGGGCGTTTGGTACCTCCCTTCAATTGGTTGATAGCCCACGTAAGTTAAAAGATTGTATTCATGTAATATGTCCTGATTACATTTATTTCATTGTCTAGTTGTATCTGAATTATGGGAAGGTGATATCAATATGGTTAATATGTCGTCCTCAACTACCTCCAACCTGGCTTATGCCGCAAGACGGTAATTACCCCCAAGCCCCGTCATGTCCTAACCTCCTTGCTTTAGTTTTAGACTTGAGATCTTTTTGGACTATCTGGTTCAGGAATCCACGACATCAACTAAACATTTGATGGATCCCAACTTCTCGAGTGTTCTTACCAAAGAAGAGCAAGAACTCCAGGCTTCATTATCGCAACTAATTTCTTCGGTATGTATGTATGTCTCTTCTCGTTTCTCCGAGACTAACTTTGGGTTTGCAGCTCACACCAGACGCCAAGAAAGCACCCGCGTTCAAGAACGTGGCGGAATTGTTGTATAACTTGGGGGCGAAACCATTGGACCCTAGTCCAGCAAAACTTTAGATGTGGAATGAGCAATAAGCGCAAAGGTGACTTAACATTCAGCTTGGATCTTTTTCATGCCGGGATGTGATTCCTGCAAGTTGTGGAGTTCTCATTATTATTATAATTCCCTTTAAGTGTAAGAAGTATACAACCACGTGCCCAACCAAGCACACTAAAGGGCAGCAGCCACGATTGTGGCAGTAGTGGTACGTGTAGTCATCTCCAACTTTAAGATGGGCTGCAGTAGTAAATATATAACCTATCAGAGGATATTTGTCGCGGCAAGTTTAATTAATGTGAATTTAAAAGACTCTTCTGTCTCTGATTTACGAAGGAACACGGCATGGTACACAAACTCCTTACAAAGCTGCTGCTTAAACCGGTCGTACATGGGGCACTTGCTGTGCTGGTGCTGGCTGTGGCAGTGGGAATAGTTTCGCTTACAGTTCCGTTCGCGGTGCAATCGGTCGTGGACACCGTGGGCGGGACGGTAACGGATACCTCGCGATTCGTGGTCCAAGTGCTCAACGATACCTACTGCTCGATTTTCCCTCTGCTTGCAAACAGGTCAAATCGGAGAATTTTATTTTTCGGTCACCGAGTTCTTCAAGCCCTTTCCCACCAACAAACATCTTTCACATGCGTGGATGCATATGCACAGCGTGCACCTGCTGGTTGCCAAACATGCGCTTGGTCATGAGCTTTATTCAAAAGACCACCAACATTTTGGCCTCTGCCGATGTGTCTTCTGCTCTGGCTATTACCAGCCACAAGCCGTATGTGGAGCAGCTCACGTCAATGCCCCTTCCTCCTACTTCATGAATTAAATAAATTCTTCGAAAAACGGTTTTGGATGCGAAGGAGCAAAAGAGCTAAGCGGGATGCCGGAGTGGGCGCCCCCGAAATGAGCGATGGAAATGAGGAAACCTTCGTGTACTACCTGCCTCCCGAGCTAATTCGCCTCGTACTTGATGGTTTGTGGGAGGGCTCACAATGCCTAAGTTCTGTGTTCACAGCCCGGCGGTGCATTCAGGATTTACTGCATGCTTCTTGTACTTGCAAGACTTGGAACTTCTTGATCGAGGAGGGGTGGGAGCCATTATTTCTCTCGTACTTTTCAGAAGCTGACTTGCAGGTACTTGCTTTCTCATCTTCGTAACTAGATTAATATTTGTAGATATGCTTTGAACTCCAGGAGCATGTTTTCTGGGGTGAAAAGTTTGCGGGGCTTAACAAGTTCAAGCTTCAGAAAGAGAGCGAGATATCAAAACACGAACGAGCGGAATTGGAAGCGAAAAGGAACGCGCGAATAACATCGGTCAGGCATTTCTTCATTATGCAGATGTTGAATCCACTTTCGGTGTCTGTCACTGCCTTCAAGGATTCTTTGAGTATTGAGAACGAAATTGAGTTCCAGGTAAGTCATTTGAATATTCCCTTGTGTTAACAACCAATTGTTAAAAGGTGAGAATCTTGAACCGAGGATATACGAAGATATTCCTGTACATGGGCTACGGCAACCAGGTAGACCGTCCAAATCAATTCTTGGATGGCGGGGCACTCCGTGTATTTTCGCCGGCTGCCAAAAAAAGCAATACCTGTAGATATTCCCCCCCCCTCCTCCCAATGATAAATCTCACTTTCCTAAAATAGCACCTTCCAATCATCGATTACAAGTAAGTGCCATTTAAGGATATGTAGACTAAAATAATGTATCCCAAAAAAGGGATTACATAGGGACTACACGATTTAGGGGCTCACGCTACCAAGAACTTGATGCCCAAGAATGCATTGAATTCACGAGTTCGGCCAAATTCTCGAGATCAATTGAAGTTCGCAACTTGGCGAGGAAGAATCACGTTTATCGCAAAAAACAGGTTGGCCCGCCTCAATTGGGCCTTCCGGACAACGTTTCCATGATGGCCTTGAAAAGGTAATTTTTTTGTTATATTGAATTCACCTATACCAATCTCCTCAATTTTAGCTATGTGATGTATGTGCCAACGGAGGGCCTGTGTTATTTCTATCTGGCTACTAAGGGACAATTTCTTTCCAATTGTGTTTCAGTTTATCTCAATAAATCGTAGAACCCCTTTCCCCTTTGCCCGTCTAAATCTGATGACACAGCAATGCACGCCGCATGTGTGTCTTTGAGAACGGCTCGCCTCGAGTTCGGAATAGCCGAAACGAGGTTTGCGGGGTATGCATGTGGTCGAGTTGTTGGAGGACATTGTTATATTACAGGAAGCTGAACTTTATCGGCATTTGGACATGGGTGAAGTGGAACGTCTTGTACATGCAAATCTTGGAACTTCTTCATTGAGAAAGGGTGGACAGCTCTCTTTCTTTCGTACTGGACTCAGGATGATTTGAAGGTACATGGTACCCCCCCCAAGCAACACCGACCGATTAATCTTCCTCCCCCAGCTGTGTGAAGGATTAGCATTTATCTCCTTCTGGGCAGAAAAGTTCGTTAATTTGGTTTCCTGAACATTGGGGTATTCTAATGAACAAAAAGAAGAATTCCTACATGCCAAAGTCCAGTGGTAGACCACACAAAGGGAGGCATTGCTTGCTTTCAGCAAGAAACAAGCACACTATAGAATCAGGTGGATCCAAGAAAACCTTTGGCTCAATTGAGTAAACACTCTTTTTGTTGTGTAGTAATGTGAGGTTAGGCTAGCATGAACTAGTACTTACAATTCCACACAATTAAACTCTTTAAAACTTATGGAATATTGGGAAAGAAAATGAAAAAATTACCTCTACATCATTTAAGTACGTGGAAAAAAGGAGTATTAGGAAAGTAAAGCCCAGAAACCCATTTTCATACCACAAAAAAATAAGATAACAAATTATTTTCAAAAAATAAATATAAATGAATAAAATACAGAGAGTGTTGTGAGTGTTTTTATTTAAAAAAGAATTATACTCAAAACAAGTATAATAGTTGAAAAATGAAAAAAAAGGGAGAGTTTGATTATGATTATGAAATTACAGGAATATAACTATAGAAAAAGATGAATTATGTTGTAAATGTACTATTTGTAACATCACTAATAGTTAAAACCATAGTGAAAACAAAAGTGATAATAAAGAGATCAAATAAAAAAGAAAAAGAAACAATAAGAATGAATGTAATATAAAAAAAGGAAGGAAGTTGATATTGTAACATTTAGTTATGCCACTTTAGGAGTAAATATACACTAAGTATTTAAGTAATGAGTATATTTATAAAAGTTTATAAAAATTCAACAAATTCATAATTATCATTATTAACAATCTTATATTCAATTTTTTGAACTTTGTATTTATCTTTTACCATCCTTTCAAATGTTACTAACTTTTAATAATAATTTTTTGAAATTGTGTAATAATATAAATCTTTATTAATTCAATTTAGTAAGGCATTTAGGTTTGTGATATTTTTTTCTCCCTTATATTTATTCAAAAGTACATTTTACTGATTTTTTGCCACTTTTTGCTCACTTATTTATGCCAGTTAGTTTTAAATAACTACTAAAAAGTAATATTGAACTTTACAAAGAGATTCACTAAAATATAAGTTAGTAGTATAATATACAATATTATATACCTTTTAGTAGCTCAAACTCATGAACAGGTTTTTCTCTGGGTAAATTTTCATATTATTTACATAATTAACACTCTTTGTTCCATTTTTGATTTTTTTTCAACTATTCATCATTATATTTTTCACTTTTATTTTTTACACTCTTTTTTTCTTTAGTTTTACCCTTTATATTTTTTCTTTTTTAAGCTTTTTTCCTTTTCATTACTGGTTAAATTTTTACTTTTTTTTTTAGTTTAGCTATTTTTTGAGTTGTATTTTTTCTCTAAGACTTATGATGCTCTTTTTTTCTTTTTTGTTTGTATTTTGCTTTAATTGCTTTTTTTTTTTTACTTTT
>Ga0209935_1002951_pt1 | contig 18898 bp, 18 predicted proteins | sample ThiBio_1000_plan_2_FD_183958 | JGI IMG/M metagenome (GOLD analysis project Ga0209935, IMG submission 183958) | Wastewater bioreactor microbial communities from Cape Town, South Africa - Thiocy_cont_1000_plan (SPAdes) | ecosystem: Engineered > Bioreactor > Thiocyanate-remediating >... | reverse complement strand
TTGTACAACCACCAGTTGCCGCAGTCAGCGCTCAAGAGCAGTACGCCGATGCAGGCCATGAAAGATTGGTACCAGACCCACCCGCACCTGTTTCACAAGCGACCATATGATCGTACGGGATGCGACAGCTAACAAGCAATCTTACCCAGCCTTGTATGCGATGGTTGCGAGAGCAAATCAAATATATGTCATAGGTGCAACATATGTTGTGACACCTTACGTTACTCCAGCCGAGCCTACGGTGAATATTCCACCCAGCAGGGACTGGAATAAATACGTAACCTGGCCTCCGACGAAAGGAAGATATCGGTGTGATACTTTTATAACGGATATTATGGGCGCAACGGTTCGAAGTCCTGGATCACATACTCACTCACACATTCAGGGCCGATGGCTACCTTTACGAATTATTGATGCAAATATAGCCTCATGGTATCAAAAATATATTGATGCAACAGGAGCCAATGTCAAAGCACCTGCTGCCTTGTACAACAAACTCAAGCAATGGCAATGAAGCGAATAATATCTTACTCCATCATTGTCGCCGCATTATATGCAGCCTATCTATTTATAAACGAATCTTTAAAACCGCAGAACCACATCACACCAAATGTAAAGACCGAAATTTTTAATCAACAATCAAAAAGCACAGCAAACGAAGACACACAAAATGCGAATCAAGTCACAGTGGAACAGCAACAATCAAGTGCATCCCAGACTTCCGCATTCATTCAGGATGAAATTGATAGATTTCGCACATCTCTTGCAGATCCGTTATCCCACGATGAGAAATTGCAAGCAACTAACCGGCTTCACAACATCATTCGATCGACCCAACGCAGAGAGGTCAGAGAATCCCTCCGCCAAGAACTGCTTAGCGTCATTGACAGCAACAGATCCAAAGACATAGTCAAATCCGCAATTTTCGACTATACGAGATCACTCAATAGTCTGGATAACGCCTCCGAAGCCATCAGAGTTCTCGACTTGGGACTGAAAAATGGGATCCTGACCACCGCAGAATATGCTGGAGAATCTATACACATGGGTTTTCTTTTTGACGACAAAGCGATGATCAAAAACGGTTTAAACACAGGGGACGAATATTCAAATATTGTGCTATACAATTACATATCCGGCATAACAGAAAGCAACGGAAAAAAGATCATAGATCAAGAACTATTGGTTTACATAAACAGCCATCCCATAAAATTTTCCGGCGCTCCTTTCAGTTTCAGCCTGACAGAAGCCATTCAATACAATGAATGGGCCATGGCCAAAGCAAACGTTGAGTCAATCCTCAATGGGGCAGATTCCGTGGATATTCTTTCTGCCCCCTTCAAAAATCCACTCATAGATCCCAGAGAGCTGCTGGCGCTATCCATTTCTCCGGATATTGGATTAAAAATCATGAAGAAAGTGATAGCAAGCAAAGATCACCAAATAGGCCTTGAGAATCTTGATAAGTTCATGACCAGCTATTCTTATATACCCGCCATAAAATCTGCATCGAAAAATATGGAGCGCCATAAGACAGGCTTGGAGAAGTGATCTCTCCATCAGAGCTTCCCCAAAGAGAGACTCCACAATCCAATTTTCGGATTTATCCGAGGGATTACCATATTTTCCGCCTTTACTCCTCCGCCACCACCACCCTCCCCTTGCCCGCGCGCTTGGCCGCATACATGGCCTCGTCGGCGCGCTGCAGCAGCTGGGTGGTGTTTTCCCGGGCGGCATTGAGGGCGATGCCGATGCTGGCGCCGACCTGGACGGTGGCACCGTTTTCCAGGCGGATGGGCTGGCAGATGGAGGCCAGGCAGCGCTGCATGGCCTGAAGGGCGTCGTTGGCCGAAGCCAGTTCGCCCAGCAGCAGCACGAATTCGTCTCCACCCATGCGGGCCACGCAGTCGGTTTCGCGGGCCTGGGTGGTGAGGCGGCGGGCGACGATGCGCAGCACTTCGTCGCCGGCATCGTGGCCTTCGGTATCGTTGATCTGCTTGAAGCCGTCCAGGTCCATGAAGCAGACGGCCAGTTGCCCCGGTCCGCAGGCCTGGGCCAGTTCGCGCTGCAGCCGGGCCTGCAGTGCGCGGCGGTTGGCCAGGCCGGTCAGCACGTCGTGCAGCGCCTGGTGCTGCGCGGCTTGCTCGTCACGCTTGAGCGCGTCTATGTCCACGAAGACCCAGATCGATTCGCCGTCGGCCAGGCCTGCGCCGCTGACATCGACCCAGAGCAGGCTGCCATCGCTGGTCTTCAGCTGCATCTGGGCATGGCATTTGCCGCTGGAGCGCAGTGCGCCATAGGCCAGCTCGCCGGAGCGTTCATAGGTTTCCTCATCCGGGTAGAGGATGCGCGCCGAGGTGCCCTGCAGCTCGCCGGCCGGGCGCTTGAGCATGCGCTGCAGGGCCTGGTTGGTCCACAGCAGCCGGCGCTCGCGCAGGCGGGCGATGCCGATGAGGTCGTTGTCCATGAACAGTTCCTGCTGGCGCAGCAGCTCGGCAAGCCGGATGCGCGCCACGCGCTCGCGCTGCTGCAGCAGGTAGAGGCTGACCGAGCCCAGCGCGATCAGTGCCATGCTGAGGCCCGTGAGTGCCCAGGCGCGCCAGGCCGATGCACGCCATGCGGCCAGGTAGCTTTGTGTGCCCAGGCCCGTGAAGACGGTCAGGGGATAGCCGGCCAGCCGCTGGTAGGCCGTGATGCGCTCCACGTCGTCCATCACCGTGGGCGTGATGTACCAGCCGCTGTCCCGGTTGCCGGCCAGGGCATGGTGGTACTCGCTGGAGACCGCAGAGCCGCCAATGCCGGCCACCGACCACGGATCGGCCGCCGAGTAGCGGGCCACCAGCAGGTCCTTGTCCGAGCGCAGCGCAATGGCGCTGTCGGGCCCGAAGGCCTGGCGACGAAACAGCGACTGGAAATGCGTGGCCGAGACCACGGCATAGACGATGCCCTTGAAATCCCCGTCCCCGGACTGCAGCCGGCGTGCCATCACGATGGCCCATTTGTTGAAGGAATGGCTGACCAGCGGATCGGAGATCACCATGCGGTCGGAGTGGCGCGCGCGCTCGAAGTAGCTGCGGTCGGCCACGGAAAACGGGGGCTCTTCCTCGTTGGCCGTCAGCAGCACCTGGCCCTTGGCGTCTGTCACGCGCAGCGCGGTGACAAATGGCAGCAGGGCACGCTGCTCCTGCAGGATTTCATAGAGGGCGAGGGCCGCCACATCGTCGCCGTCCAGGCCCCGGCTGCGGTAGCGGCCTGCCACGGTGGCCAGTGCGTTGTCCACCAGCCGCATCTCGGCCGTCAGCTCCAGGCTCAGGCTGCGGGCCTGGTTCTGGGTGACAGCCACGCCCAGGTCCAGGTCGGCCTGGTGGTTGGCGCGCAGGCTCAGCCAGGTGGCCAGGCCCAGCAGGCCGGCGACCAGCAGGTTGCCAAGCACCAGGCGCCGCAGCACCTTGTCAGAAAGAAGCGTCTTCATGGCGCCGGGTGTCCCTTTCCGTCTGGCTGGATGAGCGTCCGGGTGGATGGAGCCGCACATTTTTAGCACAAGGACGGGACGATCCAGACAAGGTTTTGACCGATGGCAACGGCGCTCGCGCCGCTGGCGTACCTTCACCTCCGCAAGAATGGTCGCTGCCTGGGCCAGGGCGGGGGCCGCTGCGCAAAGGCCTGTTGCGCCGGCCACCTGAGAAAGTGCAGAGCCGTCATGCAGCCTGCAGGATCTGCCGCAGGTCGGCCGCGCAGTCCTGTGCGTCCTGCTCATGGCGGAACGCCACGCGCAGCCGGCCCTCGGGATCGAAGACATAGGTGATGGCCGAGTGGTCCATGGTGTAGGACGCACCCGTGGGCACCTTCTTGTAGAAGACCTTGAATTCCCTGGCGACCTCGGCCGTCTGCGCCTCGTCACCGCGCAGCGCGACAAAGCCGGGATCGAAGGCGCCCACATAGGCCTTGAGCACCTCGGGCGTATCGCGCTCGGGGTCGATAGTGATGAAGGCCACGGCCAGGCGCTGGCCATCGGGTCCCAGCAGCTGGCGTATTTCCAGGGCGCGCGTCAGCGCCGTGGGGCAGACATCGGGGCATTGGGTGAAGCCGAAAAAGACCATCAGGGCCTGGCCCTTGAAGTCGGCCAGCGTGCGCTCGCGGCCATCGGCATCGCGCAGGCGGAAGTCCCGGCCGTACTGGGCGCCGGTCAGGTCTATGCCCTTGAACGGTACGGCGGCGGGCTTGCAGCCGGCCAGCAGCGCCAGTGCGGCCAGGCCGCCGCCAAGGCAGGCACGGCGAGACAGGGCGACGGAAGCAACGGATGGGAGGGTCGAAGAAAAATCGGCGGCGCGCTGCGGCGCCGCATGGCAATCGGAACGGAACATGGCATCCCTGCGTGGAATCTTGGCGAAGCCGCACCGCCAAGGCTGCGCCCGGCAGGTGCGGCAATGTTCTGAGACAGGCCAGCGGCCAGACAGCGCGGGACAGCGCTGCAAGCAGCCAAGGGCTCAGGCGATCAACAGCAACAAGGGAGGCCCGCGCGGCGGCAGCGGCGCGCCGACCAGGGAGGCAATGCGGGCAGAGACGATGGGCTGCAGCGCGCGGCCCATCGGCTGCAGTTGCGCCCAGGAGGGAGGGACATGCGCCGGCGGCGGCGTCACCGCCAGGCACAGAGGGCAGTCCAGCGAATGCTGGGCAGACACCGCCTGTCCTTCTTCACCGTTGACCACGACCAGCCTGACGCTGCCGCCAGCCGTGCAGACCAGCTCCATGGCCTGGGGGTGCACCAGGGGCGATGCAATGGCCAGGCCCAGCGTCAGCGCGAACCACGCCATGACCAAGCGGGCCAGTGGGACGGAGTTGCGCAGGGCTTGCATGGCTGGGGATTATGGGGGTAGGCCATCACAGGACCACGCCGACCTCGTCGCAGGCGGCCCAAAATCGGGCCGGGTCGCGCACCTGAAAGCGCTGTCCGCCGCGACGCGCCTGCACGATGCGGTCCAGCCGGAAGGTGCGCACGCCCTCGCGCTCGCAGTCCCAGGCCAGCAGGTACCAGAACGGCCAGGCCAGCAGCAGACATTGCGGCTCCACCACGCGCTCGCTGCGGCGCTGGCGTCCGTCCAGGTAGGTCAAGGCCAGCATCCATTGCTGTGCAAATGCCTGGTAGACGCTGGCGCGCGCCTCCACGCCCTGCGCACGCTCGCGCCGCGAAGCCTGGACTTCGACGGACACCGGCGAGGCCACGCGGATGCGCTGGCGCAGTTGCGCGATATCTGCGCGATCGGCCGGCGCAAAGCAGCGCGCGAACTGGCGGCGCAGTTCGCCATGACGCCCCGCCAGCGACAGGCCCAGGGCTTCCGACAGCGCCAGGGACATCAGCAGTTCCAGTGCGTCGTCACCCCGTAGCGTCACGCGGCCGGAGGGCCAGCGATGGACCACGCGGACACCGCCGCCCCTGCCCGAGGAGCTGTCCAGCTCCCAGCCCTGCTGCCTGAGCAACGACAGGTCGCGCGCCAGCGTGCGCTGGCTGACGCCCAGTTCCTCGGACAGCGCCGCCACGCCGTGCACGGCGCCATCGGACAGGCGCTGGGAAAGGGCTTCAAGCCGGGACAGACGGGCGGGCAGCGTGCGCGGTTTCATGGCCGGCATCATGGCGCAATTGACAGCCATTGAATGGCAGCGATGCAGGGACCATGGGCGGCATGTTCAATCCACGGAGAAATGCCATGCAAGTCATCGAATGGGCAGCGTTCAGCCTGCTGCCCGGTGTGACGGAAAACACCCTGCTGCAAGCCGCCAGCGCCATGCAGCACCAGTTCCTGGATGTGCAGGGCGGATGCCTGTCACGCCATCTGGTCCAGCTGGGCCAGGGGCGCTATGCGGATTTCGTCACCTGGCAATCACAGGAGGCTGCCCGTGCCGCCCTGGCGCAGGCCGGCCGGTCGGCTGCCTGCGCGGCCTACTTCGGGCTGATGCGCGTGGAGCATCCTCCCTTGCTGGGCGCCAGCGTGTTCAGCCACGGCGGGGAACGTGGGCTGCCGCAGGGCATGGAGTTCTCGTTGTTCCGGCTGCGCCCCGGCGCCGATTCCCATGCCTTGGCCACCGCCGCGCACCGCATGGCCGATGGCCTGTACCGGAATGAGCCCGGCTTCACGGCCCATGGCGTGATGCGCAGCGCCCACGACCCCGGCCTGTATGCCGACGTGGTGCTGGCCGACAGCGCCGGCCGCGCCCACCAGCTGTGCAGCAAGTGGGGCCAGGGACCGTTCGATCCGGCCTGCCAGGACTATCTGGAACTGATCGCGCCGGGGTCGGCACAGCTGCAGTTCTGGGACAGGGTGGCCTGAGCGCCGCCATCGCCGCGCCTTGGCCGGATGCCGGATATGCGTGGTATCCGTATCCGCCAGCCTGCACCGGCCATCCCATAATCACCTTTTCCCCAAGCAGTGACCGCCATGTCGAAACTCCATGTTGTGCAGCAGGGCCAAGGCCCGGCCCTCGTTCTGAGCCACGCGCTCGGTTGTGACCTCCAGATGTGGGACGGCGTGGCCCAGGCCCTGCAAGACCGCTTCACCGTGGTGCGCTACGACCACCGGGGCCATGGCCGCTCGCCCGCCATCGGCGAGGCCTTCGACATGAACGACCTGGCCGACGACGCAGCCGGCGTGATCGAGGCGCTGGGCCAGGGGCCGGTGCACTTCGTGGGCCTGTCCATGGGCGGCATGACGGCCCAGGCCCTGGCCGCGCGCCATCCGGCGCTGGTGCGCAGCATCACCATCGCCAATTCGGCCAGCTACTACGACGAGGCCGCGCGCGCAGGCTGGCAGGCGCGCATTGCCACGGTGCGCGCCCAGGGCGTGGCCGCGATTGCCGATGGCGCCATGCAGCGCTGGTTCACGCCCGAATTCCGCGCCGGGCAGGCCGCCCGAGTGGCAGCCTTGCGCGCCGGGCTGGAGGCCACGGCGGCCGCGCCCTATGCGGCGGCCTGTGCGGCCGTGGGCGGCATCGATCTGCGCGAGAGCAACCGGCGCATCGCCTGCCCCGCGCTGGTCATTGCAGGCAGCCGCGACGAGGCCACGCCCCCTTCCCTGTCCGAAGACATGCAGGCGCAGATTCCGGGCGCGCAGCTGGTGTCGCTGCCCGCCGCGCATTTGAGTGCCGTGGAAATGCCCGCGGAGTTTGCGCAGTTGGTGAGCGACTTTGTCGCGCAGATCCGCTAGATCTGCCGCCCTGCCCGGACGGAATGGTCGCTGAGCGACGCCGCTAGCAGGCCGGCATCACGGCCGGCAGATCAACTCCGCCACCTCCATCAGCAAGGCCTCATCGATCTGCTCGCGCAGGTCCACGGCCAGCCTGCGCCGGTAGAACACGCCCAGGTCCAGGCCCACGCCCAGCGCGCGGATCTGCACATCGCCCGCGCGCTCGTGCCGGGCGAGGACCTGGCGCAGGTGCTGGTCCAGGTAGTGCTCGTCGTTGGCCTGGTGCGTGGCCGTGTCCATGGGGCAGCCGTCCGAGATGACGAGCAGGATGCGGCGCTGCGCGGGCCGCGCCAGCAGCCGCTCGCAGGCCCATTCCACGGCCTCGCCGTCCACGCCCTCGCGAAACAGGTCGGGCCTGCGCAGCGCGGCAATGCCGTGGCGGGCGTGGCGCCAGGGTTTGGCGGCGTCCTTGAAGACGATGTGCAGCCGCTCGTTGAGCCGGCCCGGTATGTGGGGCTGGCCCGCGCGCTGCCAGTCGCGGCGGGCGCGGCCGCCGTTCCAGGCCTGGGTGGAAAAGCCCAGCACGTCCACCGGCACGCCGGCCATGGACAGCGCGCGGCCCAGCAGGTCCACCAGCAGGGACAGCGGGCGCGCATGCGCCTTCATCGAGCCCGAGCAGTCCAGCAGGATGGCCACGGCCGCATCGCTGACGGGGCGCGGCAGCTCGTTCCTGAAGATGGCGCGCTGCTGCGGATCGCTGACCAGTTGCGCCAGCCGGCTTGCATCCAGGTGCCCATCCTCCAGGCCGAACTGCCAGCCGTCGTGGCGCGGCACGGCCAGGCGCTGCTGCAGGTGGCGGGCCAGCCGGCCCGCATGCAAGCCGCTGCGCGCCAGTTCCTCATCCATCTGCTCGCGGAACTCGGCCAGTTGCGCGGCGCGGATCAGCTCGGCCGCCTGCGCCTCGCGGTCATAGGCGCGCGTGAACACGCGGTAGCTGTGGGCCGAGCCGGCCCAGGCGCGGCTGTCGCCGCTGAGCGCCACGGGCGGCGCATCCAGGCTTTGCGATTCAAAGTGCAGCGGCAGCGCGAAGCTGCCGCGCCGGCGCGGCCCGGCAGCGCCGCGCGGCGCCTCCTCCTGGGCTGACCGCACGGCCTGGCCCACCCAGCGGCTGATGGCCAGGGCCGGCGCAATGAAGGCCTGCTGGTCCTGCCGGTGGCGGCGCAGCAGGGCCCACTGCGCGCCCAGTTGCGCGGACAGGCCGGCGCGCGTGGCCTCGGCCAGGTCGGCCAGGGCATCGGGCGGCTCATGGCCGCCCAGGCGGCTCCAGGCGGTCAGCGCCACGGTGAACAGCAGGATGCCCAGGCTGCTTTCGGTCAGGCCCGAATCGGCAAAGGCCTGGCTCCAGTGCACAAAGCGCGCATGCAGGTTGGCGCGTGCGCCGGGCCATTCCTCGGGCGCCAGGCTTTCCACGCGCAACTGCTCCAGCAGCTCGAACACCAGCCGCTCGACCGGGTCGCCGGGCAGGTGGCGCGCGTGCAGCGCGGCATCGCTCAGGCGCAGGCGCAGGCTGGCGCCGTCGAGCAGGCCGCGCTGGTCGGCCAATCGGGCCGGCACATCGGCCTGGTGGGCCGCTGCCAGCACCACGGGCGCCGTGCCCCGGTACAGCGTCTGCCCGCTCCATTGCAGCGAGGCATCGCCCGCCATGGCGCGCAGCAGCGCGCCGCCCCAGGCCTCCATGCGCGCCAGCGAGGGGGATGCCTCAGCAGGCATGGGCGGGCTCGTCGCGCAGCGCCAGTTCCTGGCCGAAGCAGCGCTGGAAGTACTCGGCCACGATGGCCCGCTCGGCCGGCTCGCACTTGTTGAGGAAGGACAGCTCGAAGGCCAGCCGCAGGTCATGGAAGATCTGCGCGTTCTCGGCCCAGGTGATGACGGTGCGCGGCGACATCAGCAGCGACAGGTCGCCCACCGCAAAGCCCTTGCGCGTGAGCGCGGCCAGCGCCACCATGGCGGCCACCTGCTCGCGCCCCTGCGGCGTGGCCAACTGCGGCACGCGCGCCAGCACGATGGCGGCTTCCTCGGCCGGCGCCAGGTAGTCCAGGCTGGTGACCAGGTTCCAGCGGTCGAGCTGGGCGTGGTTGAGCATCTGCGTGCCGTGGTACAGGCCGCTGAGGTTGCCCTGGCCCAAGGTGTTCATGGTGGCGAAGAGGCGGAACTGCGCATGCGGCTGGAGCACGCGCTTTTGGTCCAGCAGGGTGAAGCTGCCCTCGCGTTCGAGCACGCGCTGGATGACGAACATCACGTCGGGCCGGCCCGCGTCGTATTCATCGAAGACCAGGGCCACGGGCCGCTGCAGCGCCCAGGGCAGGATGCCTTCCTGGAACTGCGTGACCTGGCGGCCCTCCTGCAGCACGATGGCGTCCTTGCCCACCAGGTCCAGCCGGCTGATGTGGCCGTCGAGGTTGACGCGCACGCAGGGCCAGTTCAGCCGCGCCGCCACCTGCTCGATATGGGTGGACTTGCCCGTGCCGTGCAGCCCCTGGATGACCACGCGCCGGTTGTGCGCAAAGCCCGCCAGGATGGCCAGCGTGGCCTGCGGGTTGAAGCGGTAGGCCGGGTCCACGGCCGGCACATGCTCGCTGCGTTCGGCAAAGGCCGGTACCTGCATGTCGGTGTCCAGGCCGAAGGTCTCGCGCACGCCAAGCGTGCGCGTGGGATGCATCAGGGTCAGCTCAGTCATCGTCAGGGGCTCCCGGGGGGACTTCGTCGTTGATGCGCGCAATCGCCTCGGCCGCCGCGCGCAGTTGGGGAAGAAAGGACAGCGCACGTTCGCGCGGGAAACGCATGATGGGCGCCTGCACGGCCAGCCCCATGTTCGAGGGGCCGCCCTGGATGGAGGGCACGAGCACGCCCAGGCACAGCAGGCCGGGCAGGAATTCCTCGTTGTCGAAGGCATGGCCCTGGGCGCGCACCTGGTCCAGTTCGGCGTCCAGCGCGTCGAAGGCCGTCAACGTATTGGCCGTGAAGCCTTCCAGCGGCACGGCCGACAGCAGCCGCCTGCGCTGCGCGGGCGCCATCTGGCTCAGGAACAGCTTGCCCGTGGCCGAGCAATGGGCCGGCACGCGCGAGCCCGGGTGCAGATAAAAGCGCAGCGGCGCGGGCGTCTCCACGCGGTCCAGGTAGAGCACTTCGCTGCCCGAAAAGGCGGTGATGTTGCAGCTCTCGCCGATATCGCGCACCAGCTGGGCCAGCACCGCGTGGCGCGCGCCGTGCGTGGTGTTGTTGAGCAGCACGCTCTCGGCCAGCCGCATCAGGCGCCGGCCCGTGCCGTAGTGCCGGCCATTGCCCTCGCGCTGCAGGATGCCCGCGCCTTCGAGCTGCTGGAGCATGCGGTGCATGGTGGGCTTGGGCAGGCCTGTCTCCTCGACCATGGTCTGCAGCGTGAAGGGCTCGTTCTTCTGCGCAATGGCCTCCAGCAGCGCGAACAGCCGCAGGTTGGGGGTATCGCCATCGATACGGGCAGGGACAGGTTCTCGGGTGTTCATGGTGTTGGCCATCATATGTTTTTCAATTTTTCGAGTCAATTTGTTCCGAAAAAAGAAATTTATTTGACATCCAGGCGAAATCACACCTAGACTTGCGCCGTAATTTCTTTTTTCGGAACTTAAAGTTCCATTTTCAAGGAGACAACATGACTGCAGCCAACAATCGTACGGTGGTCGAAGGCGTCCAGAAGATGACCCCTTCCGAAGCCTTTGTGGAGACCTGCGTGGCCAACGGCGTCACGGAGATGTTCGGCATCATGGGCTCGGCCTTCATGGATGCCATGGACATCTTCGCGCCCGCCGGCATCCGCCTGATCCCCGTGGTGCACGAGCAGGGCGCGGCCCACATGGCCGACGGCTATGCGCGCGTCTCGGGCCGCCACGGCGTGGTGATCGGCCAGAACGGCCCCGGCATCAGCAACTGCGTGACCGCCATCGCGGCCGCCTACTGGGCCCACAGCCCCGTGGTCATGATCACGCCCGAGACCGGCACCATGGGCATGGGCCTGGGGGGCTTCCAGGAAGCCAACCAGCTGCCCATGTTCCAGGAGTTCACCAAGTACCAGGGCCATGTCTGCAACCCCAAGCGCATGGCCGAGTTCACGGCCCGCTGCTTTGACCGCGCCATCTCCGAGATGGGCCCCACCCAGCTGAACATTCCGCGCGACTATTTCTACGGCGAAGTGCAGTGCGAAATCCCCAAGCCCATGCGCGTGGAGCGCGGCTCGGGCGGCGAAAACAGCCTGCAGGCCGCCACGGAACTGCTGGCCACGGCCAAGTTCCCCGTGATCCTGGCCGGCGGCGGCGTGGTCATGGGCGATGCGGTCGAGGAGTGCAGGCAGCTGGCCGAGCGCCTGGGCGCACCCGTGGTCACGGGCTACCTGCGCAATGACGCCTTCCCCGCCAAGCACCCGCTGTGGGCCGGCCCGCTGGGCTACCAGGGCTCCAAGGCCGCGATGAAGCTCATCGCCCAGGCCGACGTGGTGATCGCGCTGGGCTCGCGCATGGGCCCCTTCGGCACCCTGCCCCAGCACGGCATGGACTACTGGCCCAAGAACGCCAAGATCATCCAGGTCGAGGCCGACCACACCAACCTGGGCCTGGTCAAGAAGATCTCGGTGGGCATCCACGGCGACGCCAAGGCCGTGGCGCGCGAGCTGGGCCGCCGCCTGCAGGGCCAGACCCTGGCCTGCGACGCCACCAAGGCCGCGCGCGCCGACACCATCGCCACCGAGAAGGCGGCCTGGGAGAAGGAGCTTGACGAGTGGACGCATGAGCGCGACCCCTACAGCCTGGACATGATCGAAGAGGCCAAGGGCGAGCGCACGCCCACGGGCGGCCAGTACCTGCATCCGCGCCAGGTGCTGCGCGAGCTGGAAAAGGCCATGCCGCCGCGCGTGATGGTCTCCACCGACATCGGCAACATCAACTCCGTGGCCAACAGCTACCTGCGCTTCGACGAGCCGCGCAGCTTCTTCGCGCCCATGAGCTTCGGCAACTGCGGCTATGCCCTGCCCACCATCATCGGTGCCAAGTGCGCGGCGCCCGACCGCCCGGCCATCGCCTACGCCGGCGACGGCGCCTGGGGCATGAGCATGGTGGAGATCATGACCGCCGTGCGCCATGACATTCCCGTCACGGCCGTGGTCTTCCACAACCGCCAGTGGGGCGCCGAGAAGAAGAACCAGGTGGACTTCTACAACCGCCGCTTCGTGGCCGGCGAGCTGGAAAGCGAGAGCTTCGCAGCCATTGCCAGCGCCATGGGCGCCGAGAGCATCGTGGTCGACCAGATCGAGGACGTGGGCCCGGCGCTGAAGAAGGCCATCGACCTGCAGATGAACCACGGCAAGACCTGCGTGATCGAGGTGATGTGCACGCGCGAACTGGGTGACCCGTTCCGCCGCGATGCGCTCTCCAAGCCCGTGCGCTTCCTCGAAAAGTACAAGGACTTTGTCTAACCCCCTGAGGCGCTGGCGCGCCTTCCCCCTCTCTACCCGCTGCGCGGGGGAGGGGGACGACACCCTCGGTGCGGGGCGGCCCTTCCTCGGTGTCCCTGGGATGGGCCGCGCCGGTTTCATGCGCCTGGGTGAAGCGCAAGGCCCTCGAAAGCCGATTCCCAGATTCCCTGCGTTGCTCGCGCCGGGCCCTGTACTTTCCCGCAGGAGCTTTCATGGTCCCCCCACTTTCACTTGCCGTGGCCGCCGATGATGCGCCCGCCACGCCCCGTCCCCATCTCCAGCACCTGCTCGACCAGGCCAAGGCGCAAGGCCCCATTCCTGTGGCCGTGGCCTATCCCTGCGATGCAGGCTCGCTGCAGGCCGCCATGCAGGCCGCGCAGGCGGGCCTGATCACGCCGCTGCTGCTCGGCCCCGAGGCACGCATCCGGGCGGCGGCCCAGGCGGCCGGGCTGGACCTGGCGGGCGCGTCCATCCATTCCACCGCCGACGATCCACGCGCGGCGGCTGCCCAGGCGGCGGCGCTGTGCGGCAGCGGCCAGGCCCGCGCGCTGATGAAGGGCAGCCTGCACAGCGACGAGTTGCTGGGCGCTGCCGTGGCGCGCGAGGCCGGCCTGCGCGGCAGCCGCCGCGCCAGCCATGTGTTCGTGATGGACCTGCCGGGCTTCGAGCGCCCGCTGCTGATGACCGATTGCGTGGTCAACATCTTCCCCACGCTGATGGACAAGCGCGACATTGCGCAGAACGCCATCGACCTGGCCCGTGCCATCGGCATTGCCCGGCCCCGCGTGGCCGTGCTCTCGGCGGTGGAGACGGTCAACCCCGCCATCCCCGGCACCATCGACGCGGCCGCGCTGTGCAAGATGGCCGACCGGGGGCAGATCAGCGGCGCCATCCTTGACGGGCCGCTGGCCTACGACAACGCCATCTCGCTGCGGTCGGCGCATCACAAGGGCATCGTCTCCGATGTGGCCGGCCAGCCCGACGTGCTGCTGGTGCCCAGCCTGGAGGCCGGCAACATGATCTACAAGCAGCTGGTCTACATGGCCGACGCCGAGTGCGCGGGCCTGGTGCTGGGCATGCGCGTGCCCATCGTGCTGACCAGCCGTTCGGACTCGGTGGCCAGCCGCATCGCCTCCTGCGCGCTGGCCGTGCTGGCCGATGCGGCGGGCAGCAAGGAGCAGCCATGAGCCAGGTTCAAGCACAGGTGGCTGCGCAGGCGCCCGTGCCGCGCATGCTGCAGTGGCTCAGGCTCCTGCCCGGCACGGGCCTGTCGGGCGTGATCGCGCTGGCGGCGACCTTCGTCTCCACGCTGCATGGCGGGCCGCAGCTGCTGTTCGCGCTGTTCTTCGGCGTGGCCTTCCACTTCCTGAGCCAGGACGCGCGCGCCAAGCCCGGCATCGAGTTCTGCGCGCGCGGCGTGCTGCGCCTGGGCGTGGGCCTGCTGGGTGCGCGCATCACGGCCACGCAGATCGCGGGCCTGGGCTGGACCACGGCGCTGATCGTTATCGCCGCCGTGGTCACCACGCTGCTGTGCGGCACGCTGCTGGGCCGGCGTCTGGGCCTGACGCGCCCGCAGGGCGTGCTGTCGGGCGGCGCGGTGGCCATCTGCGGCGCCTCGGCGGCGCTGGCCATCTCGTCGGTGCTGCCGCGCGACAAGGACAGCGACCGCTTCACGCTCACCGTGGTGGTCACGGTCACCGTGCTGTCCACGGCCGCCATGGTGCTGTATCCGCTGGTGGCGCGCGCCCTGCATTTGCCGCCCGAGCTGGCCGGCCTGTTCATCGGCGGCACCATCCACGATGTGGCCCAGGTGGTGGGCGCGGGCTACACCATCGACCAGGCCACGGGGGACTACGCCACCATCGTCAAGCTGTTCCGCGTGTCCATGCTGGCCGTGGTGGTGGTCATGGTCTCGGCCCTGTTCAAGCGCCAGCGCGAGGCAGCGGCCGAGCAGCACCACGGCAAGAAGCCGGGCCTGGTGCCCTGGTTCCTGTGGGTGTTCGTCGCGCTGGTGGCCATCAACTCGCTGGGCTGGGTACCGCCGGGCCTGCAGCACCAGTTGAGCGACCTGTCGCGCAACTGCCTGGTGCTGGCCATTGCGGCCCTGGGCCTGAAGACCTCGTTCCAGCAACTGGCCCAGGCCGGCTGGCGGCCTTTTGCACTGCTGGTGGTGGAGACGCTGTGGATGGCAGCCTTCGTGCTGATCGCCATCGAGATCGAGATGCGCTGACGCCTGCACAGGCATTGCCGCAAGAGGCCCGCCCTGCGCGGGCCTTTGTCATGGCGCCACACATCGCTTGATGGGCATGCACCAAGATGATACATTTGCACACAAATTTTTGATCCACATCAACGCCCTACCGCGCCGTGAACGTTTTTCGCAAGCAAGCCGGCAGATTCCGCAGGCTGACCGCCACCCAAGTCCTCACCCTGCTGCGCAATCAGCAACCCCGGCAAGCCGCCCTGCTGCGGCTGCTGCCCTGCCTGTCGATGCTGGCCGTGTGCGCGGTGCTGCTCGATTCCCTGCTGCCCATTCCGCTGTGGGCCATCGCCAGCCTGACCGTGGTCATGGCCGCCTACATCGCCCACAACTGCCAGTCCTTTGTCGCCACCCAGCGCAGAAAGTCCACGCTGCGCCATCTCGCGCGCTCCTGCCTGCTGCACGCCGGCTGAAGCACAAGTGCCCCTGGGTGCCGGGCGTCAGGCACCGCCTCTGGCATAGGCCGTCAGCGCCTGGGCCACGGCCTTGAAGACCACGGCGCAGCGCTCGCTCTTGCGCAGGTCCTCGTGCATGGCCACCCAGGTATCGAGCTTCCATGAAAACGCCTGGGGCAGCACCCGCACCAGGCCCGGCTCCCGGGCCGCCAATGCCGACTGGCACACGCCAATGCCAAAGCCCGCGCGGATGGCGCCCAGCTGGGCCAGGTCGCTGTCCGAGCGCAGCGCCATGCCTTCGCGCGTGAGCATGGGAAACTGCTGCTGCATCTTTCGGATCAGGGCGCTTTCATGGTCGAAGCCGATGAGCGAATGCCCGGCCAGGTCCTCCAGCGATTCCGGCACGCCGCGTGCGGACAGATAGCTTTCATGGGCATGCAGCCCCAGCTCGATGGCGCCGATATGGCGTGCCACCAGCGCCTCCTGCTGAGGCCGGAACATGCGCACGGCCACGTCGGCCTCGCGGCGCAGCAGGTCGTCCACCGCGTTGGACAGCACCAGCTCGATGCCCAGTTCAGGGTGTGCCGCGCGCAATTGCGCAAGCACAGGCGGCAGCACCTCCACGCCCACCACCTCGCTGGCCGTCAGCCGCACCGTGCCGCGCACGCCCGAGCCATGGCTGGCCGCCACGCGGCGCAGCGCGGCCGCCGTCGCGGCCATGCTGGCTGCATAGGGCTGAAGCTCGTAGGCCGCCTCCGTGGGCGCGAAGCCATCGGATGAGCGGGTGAACAGTTGCAGGCCCAGCGCCGACTCCAGCCCGTCGATGTGGCGGCCCACGGTCGGCTGCGCCACACCCATGGCCCGGCCCGCCGCTGACAGCGACCCGGACTCCAGCACCTGCAAAAAACTGCGATACCACTCCCAGTGGGGTTCCGACATCACTCATCCATTCATTTATGCATGGACACCAGAGAATTCTAGGCAATTTTCTTTTTGCAGCGGGTTGCTGACACTGAGGCTGTCACCACAGGACCCAGCCCATGCCATCCATTGCACTCTTCGGCGCCGCAGGCGCCATCGGCCAGAGTCTGGCCGCCGCGCTCAGACAACAGGGCCGCGCCTACCGCGTGGTCGGCCGCAACGCAGCCAGCCTGCGCCAGACCTTCGGCGCCGACCCGCTGGCCGAGATCGTCCCCTGGAACCCGGACAGCACCGGCTCCGTCGAGGCTGCCGCCCACGGCGTGGACACGCTGGTCTACCTGGTGGGCGTGAACTACTGGCAGTTTCAATTGCATCCCGAGCTGATGCGCAAGACGCTGGAAGGCGCCATTGCCGCGGGCGTGCGCCGCATCGTGCTGATCGGCACCGTCTATCCCTATGGAAAGGCGCAGGCCCATGCCGTGAAGGAAGACCATCCACGCAACCCGCATACCTTCAAGGGCCGCATGCGCAAGGCGCAGGAAGACCTGCTGCTGCAGGCCCACGCACAGGGCCGCATCGAGGCCGCCGTACTGCGCCTGCCCGACTTCTACGGCCCGGGCGTGCACAACAGCCTGCTGCACGGAGCCTTCGAGGCGGCGGCCCGTGGCGGCCGGGCCGACATGGTCGGCCCGCTGGACCGGCCGCATGAGTTTGTCTATGTGCCCGATGTGGGCCCCGTCGTGGCGCGCCTGATCGGCACGCCGCAGGCTTTCGGCAAGGTCTGGCACCTCGCCGGCGCGGGGGCGATCACGCAGCGCGACGTCGTCTCGGAGATCGAACGCCTGACCGGCAGGCCGTTGAAGCTGCGCGTTGCAGGAAAGACCGCGCTGCGCCTGGCCGGCCTGTTCAACCCCTTCATGCGCGAGCTGGCCGAGATGCACTACCTGCTGACCGATCCGCTGATCATGGAGGACTCCGCCCTGCACGCCCTGCTGGGCCCCATCGCCAAGACGCCCTATGCGCAGGGCATACGCGCAACGCTCAACGCCGCCATGGCAAGTGCCGACTCACACTTGGCTGCGGCCTGAGCCTGGCCTGCAGCCCGAAAACAAAAAAGCCCTGACAGCAAAACTGTCAGGGCTTTTGTCTATCTGGCAGGGGAGGAAGGACTCGAACCCTCGCATGCCGGAATCAAAATCCGGTGCCTTTACCAACTTGGCGACTCCCCTAGAAGACCTAAATTCTAATACGTTTTTTTGGGCAAAAAAAGAAAACGCCTCAGATTTTCAACGCGGCGAGGCATCGGGACCTGCTTCACTCCAGCGTGCGGCCTCTTCAAGCAGATGATCTGCCGCCTCCAGAGAAGCTGCCTGCAGTTCGGGATCGTCTTCCATACGCTGCAGCACCTGGTCCACAAGGGCCGGGAATTGCGGATCAGCCTGCAGGGCTTCCCCCAGTTCACGCACGAGCGTGGCTTCCATGAACATGCGAAACGCCTTGCGCCGCCTGTCGGGGTCTGCGGCATCCACGCCTTTCAGACGCCGCAGCAAAGGCGCCGGCACGCGGGCGTCGCCCGAGCCCTCCTTCGCAGGGCCACCGGCAGAGCGGGCCTGCTCCCCCTGACCTTGCGCCTGCCGCAGCCGCGCCTGCTCCAGAGCCTGGGCGCGGATCAGCGCGGCAATGCCTGAGGCGCCATCAATGCGAGTCATGCGGGACCTTCATCAATGCGCCGGCCCCGACTGCTGGTAGTTGGAGAGCAGCACATGGGCCACGCCGTCGTCCGCAGGCGGCGCAGATGTCTCGGGCGAAGGCATCGCTGCAAGGACTCTCTGTATATCTGCCGACATCGCGGGATTGTCCGTGTTGCGCTCCAGGCCAGCCACAAACAAGGGCCGCGCCCCATCGAAATCATCGCGTGCCAGCGCCACGAACCCCTGCACCCAATGGGGCAACGGGCTGCTGTCGGGCAACTCGGCAAGTGGCTGCCACGTCAGCAGCGCGGCAGGCACGCGGCCATCGCTGAACTGCAACAGCCCCAGCTGGTAACGCGCCACATGCCATTGCGGACTCAGCAGCAGTGCCGTGGAAATGTGATGTTCCGCACGGCCAATGTCACCCAAGGCAGCGAATTCGGAACCCAGCAAGAAATGCGCGGCGCCCGAATCGGGCTGCTCGGCAATGGCCTGCAGGAACAGCTCGGTGGCGACCGTGCTGTCTCCCTGGGCGCTGGCTTCGAGAGCCTGGTCCAGGGTGGAGCGGGGAGAAAGATTGTCTGATTGGGACATAGGGGAGCACCAGGGATTGGCGGCAGAACGACTTGGAATGGACGGCTGTTGAGCCCTCACCTCTATATCCACTCCTGCGGACATCCGTTGAGCAAACCCGGCCAGTTCGCAGGGATTCTATCGCCCGGTCTTTTGCCGTCTTGGCACCCTTTCGCCGCCGAAATCCCCATCAATCCGAAGGGTCTTACTCAACAAACCGAACAAGGTCCGGATGCATTGGCAGAACGGGCCCCGAAACCTGCGGAATCCTCCGCCTCCTTTCTCGCGGCCCTCCATGCATATCGATCAAGGGGCACACATGGTTGGCATCGTCAGCGGCAATAGTCTGGGTCTGGGCAACAGCTCTCTGGCCACACTGG
>Ga0209935_1002949_pt1 | contig 18905 bp, 25 predicted proteins | sample ThiBio_1000_plan_2_FD_183958 | JGI IMG/M metagenome (GOLD analysis project Ga0209935, IMG submission 183958) | Wastewater bioreactor microbial communities from Cape Town, South Africa - Thiocy_cont_1000_plan (SPAdes) | ecosystem: Engineered > Bioreactor > Thiocyanate-remediating >... | reverse complement strand
ACCGAGTGGTGGCGGTAGACTCGCATGCCGAAGATGTTTCTAACTTTGAGAGATGGCAAATAAACAGTGGTGTGAAGTTATTGTATTAACTGTCTGGTGCTGTCTTCCCATTGTTCCCCTAACCACACTACACGTGCATAAAAACAAAATTTGTTCGGGGTTTGTGTCGCTTCCAAAAAAAATTTGTCATCCAAACCACGCTCTGTATATGGAGGCAGAATTTGTGCAAATTTTTTTGTACCGCAGACTATCCCCCTGAGGCCAGCGCCCAGGCCCGCTGTATTTTGGGGTCTAGTGTGGGTGATGACGCTCGTGGATGTGCTGCCGGGGAGACGGTGAAGAAAATGTTTGCAGGGTTCTTGGAGCTTCAAGCGGAATTGGTGCGGCTCATGGATTCCCTGAGGGAGTACAGCATCCTTTGGTCGTCTGCACACAGACAGATGATCCTGCAGTTGCTTTGACAGGAAACCATTGCTGCAAGTATTTTCCTACGGTCTTCATATGAAGACCTCGTATTAAGATGAGAGGACATTTACCAACAGTGTCTGGATTTGGTCCACATAAGTATTGCTAGTTCCGTACCTACAAAAAAAAAAAAAATTTGAAAGTGACTCCAGCGCAAGAAGAATCTACGCACAATTCACCGCAAAAAATGGGGGCTACACATTGACTTCGCCGCTTACTCTCGGAAAGAGCTGCAACAAATAGCTTCCCCCTCTCTCCCACTGGTAAAGATGAACGAACCCCTGTTTGTGGATTCCGTCCACATCAGCTTCGGTACCAAATTTTGCACCGCAGTTTGATTGTCCAATTCTTCTGACCCAGAAAAGAGCGAGAAACACCATCCTTTGAACTACGATGCCGGTAGTATTTTGCATGGTGTGGCGACCCTTAGGGGACCCTTGGCCGTCATTATTCAAGGTCGACATAACACCGTCCAATAAGGTTTCAAGGGTTTCTTTGTGTCAACGAAATGGAAGCAGCGCTCAGAGTGAATAAGGGCTGCCCCAATCCGACGATCGAGTCCGCCTCACAAGAGGCTGAAGAGATGTACCGGGTGGAAAGTGAGCTTGAATCGCCGTTCCAGAAAGCGGACCTTCCATCCATTCGAGGAGGAGACTGGAATTGGAAGAAGGGTTTCAAGAGATGACACGTTTGGAGGTCAAGAGGTTCAGAAATCTTTAATGGGAAGCAGAGGCCCTCGAAAATCGGCTGCCGATCATCGACTGGATCCAGAAATTCTCTTCTCTTCTTTCCAAAGTTCGTTTTCATGCGATCCATGTAACGAGATTTCTCTTTTGCAGGCGAACCAATATTCACCACTTCTACGTCTAAAATCTCGACGGGCATAGCTGCAACCGTTTAAAGCGTTAACTATTTCGTAGGGGAGGAACTTTGAACTTACCTTCGAGAGAAAAAGATGAATGCCTTCGCAGCGGGTTTGACCCCAGTATCTCGCTCACACCAAACGGAGTTTCGGCAGCTGCAAAACTGCGTGATCTTGTGCGCTCCCTGAAACCCATCGCAGCCATGTTAAGCGCGTTGGAATCATTCTCCGAAAGAAGTTCCATGCTTCTCTCCAGCCCTGCAGGCGCGTCTTTCCTTCTCACAGGTGCTTCTATCTCGTGTTGTCTTGTCTTGACCTAATTCCCTAAAAGGAAAGCGCTATGGTGTTTGTAAATTTGGTAAGCCTTGTTTTGCTTTCGCCTTTGTTTTATTCTTACATACATTCTGTTCCAATTTTTCTTTTCAGAGCTGAACAGAGTGTTTAATTTGACTTTGATGTTGTCTGTACTTCCACGCCTTCACCCCCATAATACTCAGAATTACTATCGCCAGCAAGACGAAAGCTAGCGGTATCACTAAGGCAATGAGAGATAATAACGGCAGGAGGTTATCTCCAGATCCACTGCTGGACGAGCTCGTGTCTGAGCTTCCCTGCAGCACCACACCAAAATCAGGATCATATAAAACCGCTATCGAGGATACGTCTATGAAAAAAATACAAAATGAATCAACTGAAAAACCACATGCCGCGGGGGGGGGCGAGCGTACTTGGTAAAGTGAAGGTGAGCGTTTGAACATTGGTGCCAACCGTCCAGTTGGTAGTGATATTCGCAGGTACCATATAGTAATGAACAGGCAGCTTGGTAGTATTATCAAACATATTGCCTTCGGCATAAAATGTTACGATGGAGACGGTGTAGGAGATGTTCTGCGTATTCAGCGTCACGCCATCGATGAATGAGACATTCGCATTAGGACTCCCCGCTATGCTATTCTGAATCGACGTTACCGGCTCGCTCAATATTATTGCGACCTCCAAGTCAATAGGACCAGTAGCCGGTAAAGGCCAGTTATACAATTCCCAAGACAACTAGTTGATGAACCAAAAAAAAAAAAAAAAAAAAAAGCGTTAGTTTCTCCTATGATCTCTTCTCTCACCTTGAGGTTGTTGCTGGCAACTAAGAATGAAGGAATTCCTGGTCCAGTCTGCTGAAATAGAGAAGCCACCACAGTCTGAAGCAGAAAGACGGTAGCACCATTGGGCAACAGCATTCGATATTCAAAGTAGAGCACAGGAGAACCATCGGAGGCGGTTGTGACAACAGGAACGCCCTGTGTCACTTCTCCATTGTTCAAGGGATATTCAATTACAGTGTCGTTATCGAAATACCGTTGCCTATGCAAATAAAATTAGCAGAGGGTTAGGTGATCAACAATTGTTTAAAAAACCTGCCTTAATGTCACCAGCTGTAACACCAGGGAGCTGTTGAGTGCTTGTGTCCCGTTAACTAGCGGAGCGAAAGTGGTACCAGTCTGGCCCAAAGGCGGCCGAGCCAAGGCAGTGGTGCTGTGTGGGAAAGGGAAAGAGAAACGCTTAACTCATTACCACGCGTAGTAACTATTTTAAATATACGTACGCAAGAGGAAGCACAAAGACGGATTGGCGTTGCGGATCAGGCGGGAAGCAGTCCTGCAGCAGGGTATTATTCCCTTGGCAAACCGTGCAGACATCATTTATGCTTTTACACGCAGTGCAGCCGTTGGCGATATCCGGGAGAGTAAGTGACGCACAGCCAGCCACGCACACTACCTCCTCTATAAAGGGTTCTGGAAATTGCAGCGTCGAATTTCTGCCAGTAAGATGAGAGTGAGTGAGAGAGAGAGAGAGAGAACTATTTAGATCATTGTCGTTGCATAGGTGGAAAAACATACTTTTGTCCGTTGCCATGCACTGAAACAGCGGTTGAAGCGTTGATATTAGTAGCTACATTACATTGGAGGCCAGGGCCACTGTTATTCCAGATAGTGGAATAACTAACCGTCAAGTCAACGTTGTCCCAAGCCGACACTCCAAAGCACTTATTGAAGCTAATGTCTGACCCAGATATGTCAAACGTGCCTTGGTATATAGTAATAGCGGCAGTGCCATACTGAACGGCCCCATTTTGTTTAATGGAACAATCCCGAATGAACCCAGAATTTGTGGTAATATCAAGCACTAGAAGAGAAGAAGAGGAGAGAGATACACATATTAATAAAGATAAGTCTCACATATATAGATGCTTTTTGTCTACAAAAGGCTTACCTGCTGACCCTCCTCCTTGGCCAGCGCCATTGGCTTGGAAGAGGCAGCCACTCACTTCCAACCGATCACAAGTGATGCTTGCAGCTCCGGTCGACCTGCCTTGGTTCTGGAGGAATGCAGAGCTTTCAACTGTGACAAGGGAACCTGGCGTAGCGACAACGGTCAGTCCTCCAACTACGTGAATAGGTGTGAGCCATATAGTAGGAGAGGGGAAGGTGCAAGAGAAGTGGGGTAGGGTTAGGACGACAGATAGCATTACCTCCATGCCCACTATTTTGGCCTTGAAATAGAGATCTCGTTACGGTCGCGTTATGGTTCAACAGATTCAAGTACACGCCTGCGATGTCGTAATTTCCGTTCGTATTACGAAGGACCAGCAAGTTATCCAAGACGACGCTGAACGCAGCTGGGGCAGAAAAGATCGTCGAATCAATTACCAAGGAGCCCCCATCATTCGATACCAATCCTCTATTTGTCTCAAATGTAGAACTCGAGATCACAAACTGCGTTGCATATGCTGGGGCGTTGAGGCCGAAGTTAGTTTTTTTAAATAAGTTAACAAAAGCGTTAGTTACCAGACGCAACTGCAAATATTCCATGGCCAGCACGGGCGCTGTTGTTAACGAAAGATGAAGCACTCACAGTCAACGAGGCTACAGTGGCCATTATGGCGCCTCCGTTTAACGAGTGGTTTTTGTTAGTGTTCCCCGTGAAAGAAGAACCGGTAATGAAGAGACCAGTGAAATTGCCGGTCACTGTGGTAGGCGTCACTGTCCCCGAAACGGAGACTCCCGAGAGTACCACCTGCCCAACATCGGTTGCCTTCAGGTGTTGTTTGTTTGTGTCAGTATCGAAGGATTCTTTGGTTGCAAAAGAAAAAAAAAAAAAAAAAATATTTCTGCAAAGTTACCTCTAAAAAACCAGGACAACCGGTGACAACGACGTCTTGAAAAATGAGAGCGGAAATGCCAGAAAACGCCCAAAGAAAAGGGCTCGCGCTTGCAGAGCAACTTTCCGAGCATTATATCAGCGAAAGATGAATAAAATGGAGTAACGCACCTAAAGGCTACTGGTGTGGAGGGTGCGGAGGACTGGATGGTCAAGTTTAAGTTGGCCGGCGCAGATAGCCCGAGCGGTACAGAGATGTTTTGCAAATCAAAAGAGCCCAAAAATATGAGATTCACTTCCCCACCCGCGCCCTGGGCCGCCGCAAGACCTTCAACAAGGGTGAACGGCTCAGCGGTGTTTGTACCGTTATTTCCTGCGATTGCGGTGGGCGAAACATACCATGTTTCTGCTGCTGTGCCCTCTATTTAAAAAATATCTTACGTTAGCCGTTTTTTCTAACGGACTAAATACAAACCAAAAGCGATAAGCACAGCCAGGATAGCATAGTAGGCGCTCAAGGCCGCAAGCAAGCCCTGCACCTTCATCCGCGGCATGATGTTTTTTATAATAACTACCGCCAGGCAACGCAATTTACTTTTTTTCGCCGATGATTTTCTACGGTTCGAGGTTAATATTTGAAGACTGATTGCGTAGTGTAATAAACTACCAGCAGGATCTATGCTCCGTATAGTGTCTGCTCTGGGTGATCTCTAAGCCAGAAATGTTCATGGACTCGTCCTCGTCGTTATGGACAGAAAGAGGAACAAAGATGTACCACTCGCTTGCGTCCAAGTCATAGAAGGTATCTTTCACCACCGATTTGCGGTGGCAAACGCCAGCTGCAGCAGACGCCAGTAAACATACAAAAATGCGGTGCCACTCGGGAACTGTAGAGCGAAGCCATTTTGACACAAGATCAGCACCGTTCTGCGACTCTCGCAGGAACTGCGAGGAACTCAACTGTTCTACACCCTTTGGATTCCTCTCAAAAAGCTCCCAAAGCGCCGGGCACCACATCTCAGGCACCCCCTCTTCTCCCTTTATCAACAATTTGCTGCCACTCTGTTCGCTGCTACGAGTATTTCCAAATGATGTGAAAACGTGATGATGTCTGACTTCCAATTTCACAGTCGACGAAGCCTCAGGATCCCAATCAGACCACTCCCATTTCCATTCCACACGGTCCCCGCTTGTGGTTGGTTCTTGCGTGGTGATGATACGTTGCCAGGCCGCCTTCAACTCCACACAGAAGACCCAACCGTACCAACTCCGAGAAACCAGCGCCAATCGATGCAGGTCTGCCAACTCCAGATAGGTTGCCAGACCATGAGCAGGAGGTAAAGATCGGAAGATCTGCAAGGAAGCGGAAGGGGGATCCTCTGCATCAAATCGCTCTTTCTGTCGCCGCAACACCCCCAATCGAACGGCTCTGAATTCTGCATGACACATCATAGAACTCTGCAAGTTGTTTGGGAAGTGCAGAAGGACCCAGAGCTGCAATGACAACATTATATGCATACCACTGTGTAGCTCTATCCCCGGCAGTTACCTCGTTGCTGCCCCCAAGTAGGTGAGTACAAAGTTCAACCTGAAGCGATTCGTTCTTAAAGAACTGGGCACCTCTCAAAATAATTGACGCTAAAGACTTTTGGCCGGCGGTTAGAAAATGGGTAATCGTGGACACTCTTCATGTTGGGATTTACCTCATTGCGTATACCATCGATGAGAAAAATATTACTCAGTCTGTCACCGCACACAGTATTCAAGTTGCCTTCTGAGAGGCGACACATACTATTCAGCCTCGGCTCTTTAAAGGATAACCCATATCGCGTGTTGATCTCTTTCAATACGACATCAACCTGCCGTTAACTTGGTGAGTGATCGTTATCCTCTGTTATAGCAAAAACCAATTACCCAAAAGCAATTCGTATCTTCGATTCTTGTGTAAGGGGGTTTGTTGGGAATAGCAAATTCTAGAACAGCTTTCCCGCCGACCCTTACCATGAGTTCAGGCTGAATTAGCCAGACATGCACAGTCGTTTCCATCCAGCCTCTTCTTGATGTGCTGTTCTGCGAACAAATTTGATTTTTTTCCCCACGCTAAGGGGGTTAGTTTCCAGATAAAACCGGGAAGCTAGCGTGGTTTTTTTTGCCGGATTCCCACGGTGTTAGGGAGTTGACCAATTGAAAGAAGAATTGCTATGCGAAAAAACAAGACTTTACTCATGGCTTAAATACACAATTATTGAACACACACGCGATGTGAAGTGCATGGAAGGTTTTGCAGGGGGAGGCACCACCTCAGTTTCTTCTTCCTCTCCCTTTTTATCCTTCTGGTCTGGTACAGCATCTTCTTCTGGTGATGTTGGGGTGAGATGAGTCTCTTCAGCAACAGCAATGCCATGAGTTGTTGTGTCAGTCATGTAGGCCATCGCACCACGCTGAGACTTGTGCTTCGTCACAGACATGATAGTTGGGGTGTCCCATCCAGCCTCATAGAGCCATGTTGCAACAGTTCGGCGGAAGCTGTGAACACTGCGGTTTTCAAGGGAGAGCCCTGCAGACTCACAAAGCTCCTTAACATATTAAGGCTTTCTTGGAATGGATAGCATGAAGGACTCTGCTCCCCCAATCAAAACCCCTCCCCCCCCAACGGCGATGATGACGGTAGTGGTGACGATTCTGCTACTGCCGTAGTCTCGAAGACTTCCAAGGGTGCAGGCGGCACCCGCAGTAATTCTCCTCATGGCATAGTTTGTAATCTGTAACGCCAACGGCCTTCACAACACCACCAACTTTCCAGACAAACCCAGACGCTTCCTCCAGCACCTCCTCAATTCTTCTGCTGATTTCGCCTTCATCTCAGAGCCTCATTTCACTTCCGACGACAACCCAAGGGCCCTCATCCCTCACGCAGTGTTTGCATCATTCCACCTTAAACAGCGCGGGTGTGCGTTAATTCCTCTGCGCCCCAGTGTTCGCTTCTCCGACGTGTCCACCGATGTCGAGGGCTTGTTGCCACTGTCAACACTCAGCCCCCCTTGAGAGTGTGTGGTATCTATGCACCCAACTCAAAACAAGAGGTTCCTTCGTCATCTCCTGTCGCATGTGGCAGGGTCTTGTGACCTAGTCATAGGCGACTTCAACTTTCGTCACGAGATATAGGGATCGGTCCCCCCCCCCAAATCTCCCCTCGACAACGCTGATATATCTCGTGTCTCGATGCCCTCAACAAAGCGCGATTCTTTGATCTGGCCCCCTTCGCTCCCCACACAACTTTTGCCACCGCAACGGCCACTACACTGCTCGCCTCGACCGTTGCTATGTGAGGAAGTTCCCTTACTTCTCCTCATACATCTCCACCCTGCACCAATTCCCCACCACCCACAATCTTTCTGACCATATCCCCACCGTCACGCACCCCTCATCTCTCCGGAGCCGATTCCAAAGGGGCTCTTCTTTTTGGAGGCTCAACCAGAAGCGACTCAACCCCCACTCCATCGCCGCCCTATCCCACTCTTTGGCTCACTTCGCCCCCTCCTCCAACCTGTGTCCGTTTTGGCCAGTTGGGAGGAGGTCAAGCTCATCACCAAGTCCAACTTCACTGCAGCCCCCACATTCCGACGCAAAGGGACAGGGGTCGGGTTCCCGGGCGATCACCCAGGTCCCCTCTCCCAACAAGGGCAAGGACCCTCTTCAGGCCCAATACAAAAAGAGGCTGTTGCTGGCACGCATCACCGCCGATAAAGCCAAAGAGCTCCCCTCTCCCCTACTCACGCGGGTTATTGATGACCGAATAGCCCAAAACCACATACCTGCAGTGGTCGGCAACAACCACAGAGTCTCCACAGCTCAAGTCAACATCAGCAATGTCTTCGGCTCCCACTTCGCCGCCACCTACTCTCCCAAACTCCTCAGCCACTCCAATCTATTTAGCATATATTTTTAAGTTATCCACATTTTCTGAAATGATACACATTGTTGTAACTTAAAATAATCTATTTATCTCTTGTTATATGTATTTCTTGTAAGTATCATTTGTATTGTTCAAACAACCTCTTAAAATACGAAATTGGACATAAATTATGGCTTTTAAAGGATACTCTGAAATACGGGTATGCTAACTATGTGGGGATTGCGAAGACGGGCGGTGTAGGGGCTATTGTGACCGCTACCATTCCCGTAACCGCTGGAGAGACACTCGGAATACTTGTGGGTGGCAATGGAGGAAGTGGATCTACCGGAGGTGGCCCTTCAGACGGTGGAAAGGGTGGATTCAACGGCGGGGGGGTCATGGTGGCAACACTGACTATTCAAAGAGCGCTGGTGGAGGTGGAGGAGGTGCATCCGATGTGCGACAAAACGGCTTCGCCCTTTCGAATCGCGTTGTGGTTGCTGGTGGAGGTGGCGGGAATGGTGCCGAAAACAACCCTTTCCGCAGCTTCCCTAATCCCTCCGGGGGATACGGGGGGCAACCCAATGGTGGAGCGGGAGTCCACCCAAAAACAAACCTGCTGAAATCGCTGGAGGTGGTACACAGAGCGCCGGAGGTGCTGCAGGTGATGTAAAGGCCACTGCTGGGCAAATGAGTTTCCGGAGGCAATGGGGCTGATGCAGAGTTGGGCGGAATATCAGACCTTGGTGGGGGTGGTGGGTACTATGGAGGCGATGGTGGAGGTAGTTACAACGGTAGCTGTTCTTATGCCGGTGGAGGAGGGGGCGGTTCTTCATTCGTGATTGCTACCGCCACGAATGTCAACTATACCAGTTCCTCAAACACTACAGAACCACATATCACCCTCACTTGGAACGTGCTTTCCGCCGCCAGTACCACCCTCACATCTTCAGCCAATACTTCCAACAGCGGAACTTTGGTAACCTTCACCGCCACCGTGAGCGGTTCTCTGTCGGGAAGCCCCACCGGGACCGTGAATTTCCTTGATGGGACCACCGTGCTGGGGTCTGGAACAGAGGTGGTCACTTTCTCCACGGCCTCGTTGTCTGTTGGGACCCATTCCATCACCGCAAACTATCTCGGGGATTCGCTAAACTTCCAAAGCACCTCCTAGATTGTGACGGAAGTTGTCAATGCTCCGCCTGCCTCGAGTCTACGTGAAAGCAACAACTGGTATCCCTTCTCATTTAAGGGAGAGACACTGGGAGTGTGAATGTGGGGTAGTATTATATGCATGTGTTTAGTTTTACCTACAAGGTTGCGTTCCGCGTGTGAACACCTAACCGCCTTACTCCATTGTGTACATCCTATCGTTAGATGATGAGTTGCCCATGTTTTGCGAATTTCGAGATATGTGCGTTTGCGCAACACCTTATTTTTTTTAATGTATATTATGTGGGATTGATATTTCGCCACGCGTGCAGACAAGCCTCCCGTAAATGCGTGTGCTGTCCCAGTAAAGGCACACCGAATGTACCGCGCGTCTTCTTGATCTGGAGTGTTGAACACCTTGCTGAGCTCGGGAAAATTAGTTATAAGATCAAGAACTCGCACTGACGCAAGAAGAAGATCGTCTACTAGATCCCCAAGGGAGCATAATGAGCGATTCATTTTAAAAGGAGATTGCATCTGAAGTGCTTCAGTCAAGACTCGTGAAATGCGTGCACTCATGCCACAACGATATCCTAACACCCAGTTTAAGTGTACCAGTTTATTCAAATAACAATCCCTGTGCACGGGGGATTTTTCTTTAGTAGCACAAACGTGTGTAAACATAATTCCTTCTGTGGTATCATATTGCCTTCGATGTCCCGTTGGACTGTGCGTACTTTATGACAGCAAGGCATGAAATCTTCGTCCTGGATCTCCAACTTGTGTGCAAGTGCTCTTAAATACCCCCGCATTTATGTTCTGATGGTTATTTGAAGAGGCAGGCACCTTATGGTGAACTCTCCCATCATCAATTGAGCTTGGCGCCTGGGTCTATGCCACTGCCAAATCTAGTAAAAACTATTACCCAATCACCAAGGCCAATAGCGGGAACACAATATGGCAATTAGCATGGCTCCAGAGTAGTAATGGAATGGAATTTGACATGGCCACCAGGTAAGTTATTCCCAGAAAGGATTGTAGCAAATCGCTTATATTTTCCTCGGACCAATTCTACCAGTGTCCTCATCGTGAAGGTATCTTTTTTTTTCACCCGAAATTTTCGTTCTCTGTCTCATCATTCATTTCTTTGAAAAAAAAAAAAAAAAAGGAAAGACAAACAGTCCTGGTCTCTATCATTCTGCAGAGATGCTATACCATTTGTGTCGGGTTTAAGTGGAATGAACGAATTTTGTTGGTCATCTTGATCTGGGATTCAAGAGAAAGGCTATTGCGTGCTTGTTTGGCTGCATGTGGTGCTATCGCGCTCCAACTTTTGGCACAAGCGGCAAACCAAATACCCCCCCCACGCGCGTTTGCACTTTCAAGCCTCCATTGCGACTATGCCCGAATTTTCTTGGAAGTCTTTAATCAAATTACTCTTCAACGTTCGCCTTTATTTGATTTTTCACATCGCTCTACTATGCAAACATTACAATGTGGAGAACCTTTAAGGGAAAGGAGAAACCCTTATGCGGAGTGGACAATGCCCACCCCACAAACTCAAATACCCAAGCAGTATATTCCTTGCCGTTGGCATCCCTGTCTAGGGTGCATCCGCACGAAGGACAGCGGAAGCTTGAAACTACCCAGGGCAATGATGCAATGTCCCGCAGGCACCACAGGTCATGCTCGTGTATGCCTCATCGCACAAGACCACCTTGCACGAAGGATACTCTCGAACTTTGTGCAGCAGGTCTCCTCTGTGTGTAGATAGTTCCGTTGGTAGACTACTTTCCTCTTTGTCTTGTTGAATGAAAAAACCGCCCAGGAGGCCTATACTCCAAACTCGTCCAGTAATTTTGGTAGCCTCAGCACTAGGTTGGTATTCTCTGGGGGAGGGGTGGTCCGACTGTGTGGGTTAGATGGTACCAGCTGTGGTTATTCCTCACGATCTGTGTTGGGGGGGGAATATAAGGGTAAGCTAGTACCGGTGAACAGATTTGCCCGATCTCAACAGTTGATATCGAGAGAACGAAGATTCTAAAAACTACCAATGGAAGCTAGCACCATGCCGAAAGACAAGAAAGGCATGGATGTTGTTTTGGAATGAATATGATTCTCATATTCACCACAGATAGGAAAACATGGAACGCAACTGGGAGGCGGCGCTGTTGTCAGCTTGCCGCGCGTTGATAAAATCAACGGGAGTCAAAGGCGGATAGGGATAGGCCAGTTGCGTGAGCAGAGTGCTGTTGGGAGAATGTAAGGTCGACGCAAGTGTTGGGGGGGTAGGGTAATGTGCCTGAAGTTGGCGGCTACACCGTGCACCGGAACGTAGGTTGAGTTCAAGGGCACGTCCGCGGCTAGTAGGCCAGCAATTCATTCGATTGTTTGCACAGGCAATAATTGAGTGGGAAGCCCAGGATTCCACAAGTCAGCAGCGATTAACGCGACCGCGCTAGATGCTGTGGGTTGTGATAGAGCGAAATACCCCACATTATGTCCTCTGCATGATCTGTTAGGATGCATTTTGGGGGATCAGGTATCTCGTACCTGCATGGCAGTTGGTTGTTTGCGCGAAGAAGTACATGGTGTGGATCCTGTCGGTGAGGCTGTAGGGAGCATTCTCATCGACAAATACAAAGTTGGCCTGTGGGAAACATGTGGTCCAGTAAATCCGCGCAGCAAAGGACACAATGATTGTGCTCCCCAAGTTGATATATATACCAGTACTGCACGCAAAGAATGGTGATTACCGAATTGGATAAGGGGGAGGGGGAGGGGAACACCTCCTACCTTGCTGCGTGATCGTGGTGGTGATGGGAGACAAATACATGGGTGATGGGCTTTCCAATATTGGCGTTTACCCAGCTCTGCACCAAGGGCGCTTGGAAGAATGGGGCATCTACGGCCACAACAAAGTCGCTAAACTCGACCACCGGTGTGTTATATACAGTGCCCGCGAAGGTGAGCAGGTGCACTGAGGGTACGGGAGCGGTCGCAGTGATGCTGGACAGGTTTCAGTGTAGGGTCCACCGTACAAGTAGATGTCGGATATTTCCTGGACATAAGGGAAAGGTACTGAGGAGTAGGGATTCGCCGGGACTGGTGTTCCCTGTTATAATAGGCAACAGGTGAATCTTGCTGGGAGTGAAATTGGGGGTGTGCGAACCGTGGGCAGGGGATCAAAATATCCTGCTGGGAAAGTTGGGTTCGTTGATACCGATGACAAAGTGGTTGACAAGAAGGCACTATATTTTGAGAGTAAATCAGTTGTTCTAGTTGGCGCCCGCACCTTCCAAGATACAAGTAGCGTTGAATGAACGGAAAGGAGACGCCCGATACAACCTGGTAGTTACCTAGCTGTAGGTCGTATGGGGTGGTATCATACAAGGGATGAGTATCGAACACGCGAATGATGAATGGCAAGTTGGTGGTTTTATCCAACAGGAGTGTGTACACGCCAACTGTTACTAAAAGGCGAATGTAAGGCGTCTGTACAGGATACGGGATTGACGTACGTGTCGAGAACGCAACTCCATTAAAGGTTGTAGCGGTGCCATCAACAGCAGCCCCGTTATTGAGGATCTGATAGAGTCCGTATTACAAAGGGGATGTTGGAGCGTACTTTAGCTTACCCCCAGCAAGAATGTTGGCTCTAAGCGGGTAAGATCCCTTTCCCAGAAGGCCACATAGTCCCCATCCACATATCCACGCGGCGAAGGTATGGAAACGTCATCTGAGGAATACACCGTCAGAAATATGATTGACTTGTTAAAGTGGAGATGGCTTACCTGACCCATTCACGAAGCATGCATAGCCTTGCGCACCGGCCTTGAACACCATGGTGGCGACAACGTCCGCCAAATCGGGAGTTGGCGACGCGAAATAGGTCAAGATGGACTACAAGAGAAGTGTTATCAACCACACAAACTCGCGGCGAGCAGATGGATTATGGTCACCCGCTTCTCTGTCTTGTCGATGCGGACATTCAAGGTCCCGTTGAGCTTGAACGAAATCACCTGCGTCCCTTCCACGTTAACGGCCACGTTAGGCGTTCCCGGCTTGAAGCCTGGTTTCGTTGGGATGTAAGATTCAAGGCTTCCGAAGAGGGAGAGGTGTGGAGGTACCTTCGGCGACGCTAAACTTTAGATAGGAGTTGTAGTTGTATGTAACCGCATAGAGACTCTGCAGCGGTTTGTCCGCCCAAAGCTGTAATGGCTTTGGGCAGAAGAGTCGATGCGCCAGATGCAGCCAGGGCGAAAACGCCCAACAGCAACAGCAGTCCACAAAACGAAGCTGCGTGCATTGTGCGATGATGATGATGAAGAAACACGAGGATAGAGGAAGGAACGTGAGGAGGTCTACCAAAGTATTTAAAATAACCCTTTCGGATGATCCTCACATTCATTAGCAGGCACCCAATAGGATGGACCTTCCGCCATGACGCCGAGATGAAGGAGGATATCTTTCATCAAGAGTGTTATGTTTACCTCTGATTATGAGCAAGAGCTCAATCTCTACAAATCCGACACAACTCACCCTACAGACCAGTTGTACACTCTTCCCGATGCGATAGAAGCAGCTTCTCCTTGGGCACCATTCGCTTCTCGATCCCTGAGATCTTGTTCCAACCAGAATTGGATCGACTTGAGACTAAACCCTCTGCCAGAGAGAATCGACTGGACATTGTATCATCCCAACGGTTCAGTTGAACACTGCAAAGCTCTTTGGAACAACATCGTCCTCACAGGAGGGGAACCTCCCTCCTCCCCCGGACTGACTCACTGACCGGCTTGAAAAAGAACTCCACAAGCTTCAACAAAAGAGGATCAACGAAAAGAGGGAAAAGGGCGGCGAGGAGGATACACAGAACAATGCGAATTTCCAATTAAGATCATCTCTCTTCCGGAACGAAGGTACTTGCCCTGTAGCATCGGCGTTGGTTGCGAGTTTGTCCACTTTTCAAAATGAATGGATTACAAAAGATGAGTATAATGAAGAAGGTCCAAGATTATGTGAGCCGAATAATTGTAAAGAATAGCTTCCAATGAGTAAATGGATAGCTTAAACCGCATTAGGGACAGCCTTCGAAAGAGACTCAACTAAAAAGAAGTAAAGGTATCGTGTGATAGATAATCAAAGGAGGCCGCAACTATTGCGATCGCAATTTCCGCTCAACCAGAAGAGGGAAATGGAGGATGTTCGTTTGCGCACAAAGGGAGTTGAACAGAAAAGCAATGGCCATCTTTAGCGAATATGTCGGCCGCCAGATAGACAAATAACAATTTGGTTTTAGACGGCAACAGAGCGACACCGTCCAACAGATGTATAAAAAGGTCGTTGACACCGGCAAGTGCCTTGGTTGCCAGAAAACCCCCCCGCCGGACTGGGCTCCCTGTATGGTTTCTTCTCCCTCCGCGTTCCTCTTTTGACATCGTTTTATCTGATAGACGACGACATGTATCCATTTTGGCCCAAGTGCGCTAAATGCTCTTGTCCCTGGGCTCTGTGCTGTCCACCTTCCTTTTGCGTTGCTCAGGTGAAACGCTATGCTGCGGGTAACCAACAAATTGTCAAAGATAGTTCTTCAAATCCTCACCATCCCAACCAGGGAAATACCTCAGATGGGCAAACAAGAACTTTGTCGATGGCATGCCCAAGAAATGCGTGGGCCAGTCCAAAGAGAAAGCAATAATAAGCTATCACAAGTCACCAGCGGGACTCAGCTGGTTTATTTGGACTTACAAAGGTGATACCTTGAAATGGCTGAGCCTAGCGAAGACAAGGTACGCAACTACGCCAGGGTCATTGACCCGCTTAACAAGGTTATATAGAAAGAAGCGTACAGGACGCAAGGGGTGAAGTGGCTGGCTCGCTTGTACCATATCTGCTATCGAAGCCATTTTTTTATGAATGGTTCTGATTTCCTTTCGCGCTTTGAAGAGACCATTGGAGCCGTAATCTATGAACCCCTCCACCCCGAACTAAAAGTCTTCGACATGGTAGTCCATTTCTTCCCCCCCCTCCTTGCGACACCTCTTGATGTTGATATTTTCTTTCCCAACTCAAAGAAATGGCTTGCCGAAGATTGGCAGAACGTTGAGAGGGAAGGCCCTGTAGCGTGGAGGATGTCGTTATTTTCGAAACAATTTTGCGATATGATGACTGCAGAAATGTTGAACTTCAAATTGTGCTGTAGGCCCATTCAATTGGTAAAGTCTTTACTTCCTCCACCATCCCGCAAACAAACATTTTCTTATTGAAAATCATCAGAATGTTATTGGAGTGTGTCTGGATGAGTACGGATGGAAGGACTTCATGTTGCAATTGGTGGAAAAGCTGAACGAGTTTCTGTCAACAAGGCACCACAACATCACCCTTGAATACAACTCCTCCTACATACTAGCCTACACATCGAATGAAGGTTCTCTAAAAATATCTTGGTTCGTACTAAAGCAGATCATAACCTTCTTTACCTTCGAAAGACGGTCATAAGCCTCATAACGATCAAACAGATCTGACAATCAACTGCTGTTTGAACTCCGATTTTGAGGGTAAGTTTCCCAAGCAATGAATTCAACGTGGTAAATCCCAAAAAGGTGGGGAGCTTGAGCTTGAAATTCCAAAGATTTGGTTCCCCAACAAGGTTAAGAAGCCCGCGGGGGCGCCGAAGAAGGCTCAACCATTCACGCAGCTTCCCCCAAACCATAAACGCCTTTACCGCATCGCGCCACAACCTATCAAGCCGTCATTCATCCAGGCGAAATCAGGCATTCCATAAACAATGTGACATCAGGCCAACGAATCCATTTATTGCGTAAATCTCTCTCTCTCTCTGTGTGTGTGTGTACAGACCTAACTTCATTATCTTAGTTTGGTTGAACGCAAGCAGCAAATTTGATCTCTTTACTAAATTGGATGAGGAGCTTCAATGTTATATCCTGTCCTTCCTTCCTCCCTCGGAGTTAGTCAAGGTGGCTTTGGTAAGCTCTTCATCCTTCCTCTGGATCCTTCATGAGTTCTCACGTATTTACAATTTGTAGTGCAACAAGCATATGCTTAAACTCACCAAGAGTGAGGTGGTATGGGAAGCGGTGTATAGAGGACTCTATGGCGCACCAGAGCTTGACACGTCTGTTTATCAAAAGCGGGTGAATGAAGCAAGCAGCTGGATTGAGCGCGTGAAGATCTGCACGAAACGTTGGAGTGTCCCGATGCCACTTTACGGCTATTGGAACGCGCCTCAAAATACTCCCCCCCGCATTTCCTCCAGGATACTCCCCAAATGCTCGCTCCTCCGTATTTCCTACTCCACCATTGCCTCCTCAACCACCTCACCCAAAACCTCCAAATTCACCCCTCGTCAGCCTTCCCCTATCCTCCTTTCCTCAACCTCCTCTTCTTTCTACTCTCCCTGCCCTTCCTACTTGGGGTACAACACCGCAGCCTCTACTTCCATCAGAACTTGCGATGGCAAAGAGAAGGAAACACACCGGCCGCTGTTTTGTGCAATGAGAACTTGATGTATGTCGTTCCGTTTTTAGTTTGCAAAGTTTCATTCCAAAAGACAAGACGAAGAGGAAAAAGCTGTGCTTATACTCTATCCTTACCGATGCGTCTCTTGCCTGCACCTCCCTCTATCCTTCTTCTTCCTCATCTACATGTTCTACAGCCCTCTTACTCTTTATGTGTATTTTTTATTTTATTTTATTTTTTTTTTTGAAAAGGTATTTGTTCACTTCTGGAGAGTCCACCTCTCGGAAGAATTTGAATGCCCCATCGTTTATAGGCTTGAGAATTTGCAAGATCAGGAGAAATTAACCGGACAGGCAGCAACAATCTCGAGTCCTCTTTCGTGATTCGCGTGACTTCCGAAGTAAAGGATTCGACAATCATGAAGATCAAAGATCAAACTCGAAACAGCGATCACGCGCAAAGGAACCACCGAAACCCTTGCAGAGGAGATCGCATCCTATTCCACTCCCGTTGCGATCTTCATCACTTCGATGGCTCTCTTGAATGTTGGGCCGAATAATCCTCAGGTTTAATTTTTATTTGAAAAGTCATTCGCATACAGTTTTAAACCAATGATTTTTCAACAATAGAGATGGCGCGCGGCACTATCTGTCCATGCAGCGACTCCTTGTCCTTCGTTGATTGCAATTCCTGTTGCCATGATTGCAGGTACAGTAGATATCAGTACAAATTTGGGAGCCCTAACATTTCCTTAATGTAAAACACAGGAATTGCAGTGGCTGCACGCAATGGCTTGGTGGTGAAAAGCGGCGCAACCCTCGAGAATGTGCCCAAAGTGGACATTGTTGTCTTTGACAAAACAGGAATATATCACACAATTCTTATATATAGTATTTACCATATATCCTTTTTAGGTACGGTGATAATCGGGACTCCTTCGGTTGCTGGAGTGAGTGTCGCGCCAACCCAACGTTGGACGCGACGGACCTGTCGAGACTCGCAGCTTGTGTCGAGATGTTCTCCAGTCATATTCTGGCAAAAGCAATCGTAGATCACGCGCATTCGCGCAACATTCCGCTCAATCCACCTGAATTCATCACAGAATTACATCAAATCGAAGGCAACGGAATTGAAGCGAAGGTATTTTACTCCCCCCCCCTAAAAAGGATCTGCTGATTAAATTCCCTTTTTCGAAAGGTACTTGGCGGGGCAAGAGAGTTTCAGGTTGTAATTGGGACTTCGAGGTTCTTGAGTGCTCGAGGCATTCACGTCACCGAAGTTCCTCCAAACAACAACACAAATCACCGGCCCAACTCGTCGGAAATCACAACATTCATTGGAGTAGACGGAAAGTTGCAAGGGTGGATTACCTTCGAAGACAAATTGAAGGAGGAGAGCATCGAAGTGGTGAAGAGGCTCCTTAAAAAAAAAAAAAAAAATTTTTCATACGGAAGACGAATAACAGACATGCGTGTTCCCCTACGCAGAAGCGATGATTGATGATTAGTATTATGAAAATTATTACCGTTGTTCTTGCCATAAACAAACCAATGTCAAGCAGTTCAAAGATAATCTAGAAGGACCCTCTAATGTTCCAAAATGCTTCGCCAACATTCAGCAAACTCTTGAACTTCCTCTCCTCCTTCTTTTCCTCCATATCACGCTGTTTGCGACTCAGGAGGATTCCAAGAACAAGTGTTCGCCGTCACACGAGACCATCAAACTTGAATCGCTTCGTGGCCAACACACGAATTTTCGATCTATAGGAATCATATGCTTCGTGAAACGACACTCGCTCTCTGGTCAGGGTGGTGCTGTCGTCTTTCTCGCCCCTGTACTCGAAAATAAAAAACCCCTTCATACCGAGGAAAAAAATGGAACTTATGCGGAAGTGACTTG
>Ga0209935_1002947_pt1 | contig 18907 bp, 31 predicted proteins | sample ThiBio_1000_plan_2_FD_183958 | JGI IMG/M metagenome (GOLD analysis project Ga0209935, IMG submission 183958) | Wastewater bioreactor microbial communities from Cape Town, South Africa - Thiocy_cont_1000_plan (SPAdes) | ecosystem: Engineered > Bioreactor > Thiocyanate-remediating >... | reverse complement strand
AGATAGATAGATAGATAGATAGATAGATAGATAGATAGATAGATAGATAGATAGATAGATAGATAGATAGATAGATAGATAGATAGATAGATAGATAGATAGATAGATAGATAGATAGATAGATAGAATTGAAGTGGATTGAAGAGCATTGTAAATTACATTCCAACATCAAAGATATTCATTCCACAAACATCCTCCAATGCCAATGCCAATCGAGAAGCTTGTGTGGATGTGAGACGATGGATTGGTAAGGCAGAGAGATTGAGAGAGAGAGATTGATGGATCAGTTGGCCGTGATGCGAGCCATCGATGGAGGAAGGGCAGCAGCAGAAGGAGGCGACATTCGAAGGTGTCGCTCGCTCGCTCGATCGATCGCTCGTTGCTTGCTCGCCCTCTCTCGCCCTCTCCTCGTGCTGCTGCTGCTGCTTGTTGGGCCCATCCTCCAACCCCGCCCTCTCTCTCTCGCTCCAACCACCATCACAATGACTGCCACAGCAACAGCTGCAAGTGCCACTTGCTCCATATCTCGTGCTCAGCTTCTATCAGTCTTCCGCCATTCGATTCATCTCGCGCGTCGGCTCCCTCGCACCGCTGACGTGGCACCGACTCTCGACACCATACGCCAGCAGTTCCGCTCACTACAGCACGAACAGGACGCTGAACGAGTCACGCAGACCTTCCACGAAGCACAATCACGCCTCAGATTCCTCAAGATGCGCACCACGAGGCTCGATCATCGGCGTTCGACGCTCGACGGCACCGACAGCGCCACCGAACGCTCGGGCAGCAGCTCGGTCTACACGTACGACAAGGAGCAAGGCACCGTGATCGAGGAGCGAGCACGACTGCGTGGCTTCCAAGGATACAAGGACAAGCGCATCGATCCTGCGGACCTGAAGCGCCACGAGAAGCTGCTACGACGTCAGCACTTTATCTATGACTGATGCGCTGCAATACACAAGCAAGAGCGATATCGTAAACTCGCGTGATGCGTGAGATGTATTGGCGACGGTATCGCGGAGAAGACAACAGAGCGAGATACAACGCGGCACCAATCGATGGTGACGCACGCACATCACGCAACGAGAGCGGGACACAGGAGGCCGACGAGGAGCAGAGTAGAGGAGACCAAGAGCGAATACAACACATTGAGAGCTGCGGCTGTAGCAGGATGGCGTGGGGGAGTGGATATGAGCGTGAGACCGCGACGGAGATAGGGAGTGGAAGATAGAGATACGCAAGGGATGATAGGTCGAGGTAGCCGCGCCACAGCGATATAGATACGATATAGATACGATGGAATTGGATGGCCGGAGAGCATCAAGCTATTGTGTTGGAGCATCGTCGTCGGTCGATAGATGCGTTATCGAGTCGAGATCGAGATGCTGCTGTTGTTGCTGTTGCTGATGTGGTTGCTGTTGTTGATGATGGTGATGGTGATGGTGTTGGTCATGGTGATGTTGCTGATCGTCATCATCGGTTGGTTGTGGATGATGTTGGTGCTCGTGATGATGCTCGAGGTGTTGATGGACGTGCTCGTGATGCTCGTTATCGTCGAGCTGTTGGTGCTCTTGGTCGTGCTCGTCGGTTGTTGGCTCGAGCGTCGCAAAGAAGCTGCGCAGCGGACCGAGGGCCTCTGCTTCACGTTGGCGCTCCTCCTTGCGCAGACGCAGGAGTTCGAGATCGCGATCACGTCGCGCAACGAGCTCGCGATACTCTTGAGCGAATCGCTCGCGAACGAACTGCTCCTCGGCCGCATCGCGCTCCTCTTGTTGGTGTAATAGCTGCAACATGTCGTCGAGAGTCGATGCCAAGGTCGGATGCTGTCGCACGCACGGTCGAGAGCGAGGTGGCATGATATCTCCGTCGCTCGTGGTACCTGTGGCGCCGGCAGCAGCGAACGGGAACGGCCGCTTGTGTCCCGTGAGCGACGGCGAAGGCGTGGTGGCGCTCACGACCGACAAGGTCGTGGCAAGCAACGGAGTCTCGGGCGAGGTCGACGCCGACACGACGGCCTTGGGCAACGACGATGGCGAGGGACTCGCCGATCGCAAGGTCGTAGTGGCAACGGTTGCAGGACTGAGCGCAGGCGAGCTGTTGGGACTGCCGCGCATGACCGCGCTGCGACCGAGGTTTTCGTTGATGAGCTTGGCGCGCACTTGCGGCGGCCCTGAGCCGGATGCCGCGGTGCCTTTGACGAGGGACTCGAATCTGCAATCAAACGCAACATCGAGGCATTGAGTGAGTGAGTGAGATATACTCCTCATTATCATGATGATAGAGAGATATACTCCTCATTATCATGATGATGGAGATATACTCCTCATTATCATGATGATAGAGAGATATACTCCTCATTATCATGATGATAGAGATATACTCCTCATTATCATGATGATAGAGATATACTCCTCATTATCATGATGATAGAGATATACTCCTCATTATCATGATGATAGAGATATACTCCTCATTATCATGATGAGAGAGATATACTCCTCATTATCATGATGATAGAGATATACTCCTCATTATCATGATGATAGAGATATACTCCTCATTATCATGATGATAGAGAGATACTCCTCATTATCATGATGATAGAGAGCGAGATACTCCTCATTATCATGATGATAGAGAGCGAGATACTCCTCATTATCATGATGATAGAGAGAGATATACTCCTCATTATCATGATGATAGAGAGAGATACTCCTCATTATCATGATGATAGAGAGATACTCCTCATTATCATGATGATAGAGAGATACTCCTCATTATCATGATGATAGAGATATATACTCATTATCATGATGATAGAGAGATATACTCCTCATTATCATGATGATAGAGAGATATACTCCTCATTATCATGATGATAGAGATATATACTCATTATCATGATGATAGAGATATATACTCATTATCATGATGATAGAGAGATATACTCCTCATTATCAAGATGATAGAGATATACTCCTCATTATCATGATGATAGAGAGATACTCCTCATTATCATGATGAGAGAGATATACTCCTCATTATCATGATGAGAGAGATATACTCCTCATTATCATGATGATAGAGAGATATACTCCTCATTATCATGATGATAGAGAGATACTCCTCATTATCATGATGATAGAGAGATACTCCTCATTATCATGATGATAGAGATATATACTCCTCATTATCATGATGATAGAGAGATATACTCCTCATTATCATGATGATAGAGATATACTCCTCATTATCATGATGATAGAGAGATATACTCCTCATTATCATGATGATAGCGAGCGATGCCACGACAGCTTGTCGTGCCGGCACGTACTTTGTCCGAAGGGCGCCAGGCTCGCGCATCGGCTTGCCGTCGGCCCTGGCGGCGTTGAAGTCCTTGGCGATGGTCTCCCAGTTCACGCCGTTCGGCTGGCATCGCTCGAGCAGATTCAGCAACCCTGCATTGCGTGCCACCATTAGCTCGTTGGGTCGGGTTGGGGGGTTGGATGGTGCGGGTGCCAGACGCCATACGATCGATCTCCTCGTGCGAGTAGTTGGTCGAGCCAGGCTTGCGGCCCTTGCTTCTGCCTGGAGTGCTGGAGCGACGTCGTTTGCCGCCATGGTTGCTTCGTGCTTCGGTCGAGTCCGAGGCGGAGGACGACGAGGATAGCGACAGCGACAACGGCAGCGATAGGGGCGTCGATGCTGATGAGGAGGTTGATGTTGTTGACGAGGAGGATGGAGGGGGAGTGGATGGCGTGATCGGTGTCGCTGTCGGCATGGGCGATGATGGCGTGGAGGGTTCGTCGTGATGCTGCAGCTCTCCTGGATACGTATGACCTGCGATCGAGCGTGTGTATGGGTGGCACGAGAGTCCGGTTGTTAGATGCAATACGTATGGCACGAGATAACGAGAGATATCGAGAGACTGATGCCAAGCGAGCGAGAGAGCTATCTCGAATGGATTGGTGTGTGTGTGTGTATGGTTGGTTGTGGTACCGTTGGTCTGGCGAGTGGCATCGTCGAGTTCCAAACCCGAAGACGACGGTGTCGATGTGATACTGGACGCTGCCGAGGATGAAGCGGATGACGAGGTCGACGTCGATGTGCTCGTCGATGATGGCGATGGCGTTGTTGTTGTTGTTGTTGGCGCTGGCGAGGTCGAACTTAATCCCTCGGTACGCGCGATGGACGACGACGTTGACGTGGTAGAAGTACGTGATGTTATCGGTGTGGATGTCGTCGATGAAGCAGAAGGTGATGATGTCGATGGTGTGATGGCACTAACGACATCGGTTTGATGATGATGATGGTGGTTGTTGTGGTGGTTGTTGGTGTGTGCATGGGACTCGTCGTCTACGACGACCGACATATCTGCGCACAGCAGTAATACGTGTGAGTGCCACGATACATCGTTGTAACGATAGAACAACCACGACTATACGCGAGATATCGAGATGTATCACTCTCTCACTCGAGAGATAGACAGCTCAGGAGATATCTCGGATAGTTTGGAGAGCTCGATTTATCGAGATATCTCGATAGATCGCGTACCGTCGTCGGCTCCTTGCTCGTGCTGATGGTTATTCGTATGTTGTAGTTGTTGTTGGTGGTGCTGTTGTTGTTGCTTCGACGAACGAGACCGCGTAGTACGTGAATGACTCATCGCCATCACCTCGTGCTCGAGCGGCGTAGAGGTCGATGTGTTGTGGTGGTTGTTGTGCGATGATGCTGATGGCGCGGCAGCTGCGTCGTCGACGGCCATATGTGTCCGATGGCCCATCATCGTCAAGCTCCCGGATCACCGACCAACCTCTCGCGTCCTCCAAACCAAACCAAACGATGGACGAGTGCGTGGGTGCGTGTGTAGTCGGCGCAGTACGCGACAGCTTGCGCAGCGCGATAATATCTAGCGAATATCTCGCAGCAGCCGCGCGATACTAACCACGCTCGAATCGAAAGCCACCGATTGAACTAAAGCCCGGCGTGTTCGTGTTCGTGTGTCAAGCGTGCCACCTTCGAGCCACTCTCTCGTCTCTCGATTCGACCACCGATCGCTTCGCCAACTCCGACTCTACGCAAAGGTGCGTGATGCAGGGCACGCCGAGCGAGTGCGAGCGAGAGCGAGGCAGCAGACGACTGCCGTCCTCGTTGTGCCTCTGCGCCCTTCCGCCTCTTCAGCCGCAGCTCCTTCCGCTCTCGGCCTCAGAGAGCGACGAGTGAAACGGGGTACGAGAGAACCTAAACAAACCAAACCAATCGCCTGGCTGCTCTGCGCTGCTCTGCCAGGCACCTGGACGCGATGGACTGGCGGCCACCAGGAGATCTCTTTGTCGGCTTGGGCGTTCCTTTGCTGTGCCTCCGGAGCTGGCGAGCGGCGGGATTTATCGAGCGCAGTCCAACACTCTTGAAGAACGAAGAGGAATGCCGCCCTGCTCCTTGCTGGCTCGGCTTTCCCTTCAACCCGTGGTTCTGCTGGCCGGTGGCCTCTGTGGAATACCACCCCAATCACTCCTGCGTCCCCAATCCACCCACGAAACCCACCGAAACCCAACGAATGAAGCCAGCAAAGCGAGATGCATGATCGGATCGGGGTATGTTCTCCGGGGCACGATGACTTTCCCGCGCTTTTGCGTTTCCAGTGGCGGTTGGGCGAGCGAACCAATCTCCCTCTTCTGCTTCCCACTCCACAACCCAGTCTCGCTCCCTCAACCAACCCCACACCAACCCCACGCCAGTCCACGCCAACCACCCCAATCCCTCATTTGTGCTCGCCATGAACTCCCACGAGTTGCTCACGCAAGTCGAGGCTACCGTGAGCGTACTGCGTGCGTTGTGGACCGAGATCGGTACCACGGAAGACAAGCGCGCTGCGACGCTCGAGCAGTTGCGTGCGAGCTTCGCTGCCTTGTGCGACGACGCTATCTCGCGCCACCAAGGAGTACGCGATGAGCTCGCGCAACGCGTCGACTCGTACCAGCGCGCCATCGATCGCATCCAGCGCGAGCTGCACTCCGAGCGCGACGCATTGCCCCACCACGACGATTCGCCGCTACTGCAACGCAGCGAGAAGCTAATGCTGCAGCTCTCGATGCTCCAGAAGGTACCCAAGAGCGAGCGAGGGCGACGTGTTTGCACACCGTTGACACAGTGTACTTGCGCACCAGGTGCGTGCCGAGCGCGTCGACACCATCACCGATCTGCACGAGCAGTTGCGCCAGCTGTGGCTCGAGCTCGGCGCCGACATGACGCAGCTGCCGTACACGCAAGCGCCGCAACACCTGATCCGTCGGTTCTCGTGCGCCGCCTTCGACATGAACACCGTCTCGGCGCAAGTCGATATGGACGACCTCTCGAGCGATCGAGTGGCGCGCTACGAGCACCTGATTGCCGAGGCTCTCGCTCTCAAGGTTCGTTGTTGCCTCGCTCGCGTGATCGATAGGCGCTCGTTCTCGCTGCTCACGCGCTCTCACTGTTCCAACAGAACCAACGGCAACAACAAATCACCAAGCTGTGCGATGACATCTCGACTCTCTCGCGAGAGCTTGGTGTTCAAGCTGAAGACGACGACGACGAGGACGCCGATGCTGATGAGGAGGCTTATGATGCCTCGGTGCCGTTGGCTGACGACAGCGGCATCAATGATGCTAGCGATACGTTCGATGAGGAGGAGCTGCTGCAGGCTCCCGCTCGACGTGTGTCGTCGATCACATCGATTGACCAACAGCTCAATCTCCTCGACATTGACGACGACGACTCGGCTGCGTTCGCGTCCTTCGCATCGAACACGACGAATGTCGCTCCGGCCGTTACTGTCGCTCACTCGAACAACCACATGGCCACTGCTGATGTGGATGACGTCGACGACGACGAAGATGACGACGACTCGGTGGCGTTGTTCTCGTTAGCCATGATCGAGGATCTCTCGAACAAGCTCGCTCAGCTGCAAGAGGAGAAGCGCCAACGCGTCGAGCACATCGACTACCACAAGACCGAGATTGCGAGTCTGTGGGCTCGACTCAAGCTTCCGGCCGACGAGACCGACGCCTTCCTGCGTGAGCACAACGGCTTGACCGTGGCCGACGTCGAGGCGTACTCGGCCGAGCTGCAGCGTCTGCGCGAGCTCAAGCAGGTGCGCGGCCGCGAGCTGATCGAGGAGCAGCGCACCGAGTTGCGCACCATCATCCTCAACACGATGGCTGCCGGTGGCAACACCGACGGCGGCGTCGTGTCGCAGACCGAGAACGACGCCGCCATCATGCGCTCGATCCTCGGCGACTTCTACGAGGCGTACACCAGCACCGAGTACGACGATCGATTGCTGGCGCTGCACGAGGACGAGGTCGCCAAGCAGAGGCAGCTGCAGCAAGACATGAAGCCGCTGCTGGACTCGATCGACAATCGCAAGCAACTACTCGCGCTCAAGGCCAAGATCGACGAGTGCTCGCGTGATCCGAGTCGCCTGCAGGCTCGTACGCACGGCGCCTCGGAGCGTCTGCAGCAGGAGCTGCGCGACAAGAAGCACGTCAGCAAGCTGCCGGACTTTGAGAAGACGCTGCTCAAGCAGCTCGAGGACTGGGAGAGCCGCACCGGCAGGCCGTTCCTCTACGAGGGCCAGCGCTACATTGACGTCATTCGTGCCTATCAACAGGCTGAACTCAAGAAGCGCGAGCTCGAGAAGCGACTCAAGGAGGAGGTACGACGATCGCTGATACCCGTTGCTGCTGTCGATCGATATGGCTCGCTCACTAACAGGCAACCTGCATACACAGGCCAAGAAGCGCCCTCAAGCTGTCATCGAATCCAAGCCTGCTGCTGCGACTGCTATCCCCAAGAAGGCCTCCAAGACTGCCAAGCCCGCAACAACCACAACCAGCACAACGACACCGCGGGTCACCAAGCCCACTGGCGCCACGACCAAAGCCACTTCTGCGAGTGCTCGAGTCGTTCGTCCGCCGTCGAGCATGCAGCCGACGCGAGGCATCGCTGCGCCAATGACGCCCATGCAGCCGACGCGTGCCAAGGCCGCCACGACGCCGTTGCGGCCGTGCAACGCCACCTCCACGACGAGCCACGTCGATCAGGCCACGGTCGCTGCCTTGGAGGCTGCCACCAAGTTGTTCGCCGACTTCTCGAACAGCCCGCAGCTCTCGCGAAAGCTTCGACCCACGACGGGCCTCGATGCCGAGAACACCGGCGGCATTCCTCGTCGCAAGCTCCGAATGACCACGCTTCAGAAGTGAGCGTGTTGCTTGCATGAGAGAATGATCGATGTCGTCGTCGTCGTTGCGTATGGAAGGCAACGACGATGTATCCAAGGCCATCATCGAGCAAGCATCGACGTTGCCAAAACTGTTGTGATTTATGCCTATTCCGTGTCGTATCGTGCCGTGTCGCGTTCGTACATACACTCATCTGTCTGCCTGACTTGCTTGCAAGAAGCAGAACAACAATCAATCGTTCGAATATGACACGCACTCACGATTCATCTCACAGCCGCGCTTACGATCGGTTCTTCTGTGCTTGCTTTTGCTTGCGCTTCTTGAGATGCTTGGGGATCTTGTTCTTGCGCTTCTCGCGGTTCATCTCCTTGATGAGCTTCTTGCGCTCCTACTCGGCCCACTCGTGTGTGAGAAGATGCTGCCAGCTCGCGAGCGTGTATGAGTCGGCGGAACGCACCTTGTTGTCTAGACGCTCGTCAGCAGGACCTTCAACTTCACGGCCTTCTCCTTCTTCCGTATCGGCGGTGGCTCCGTTCGCACCACGCGTGGTGCCATCACCCTCCTCGTCGCTGTCGCTTTCGCTTTGCGCCTCTGCCTCGAGAATTGCCGGCTTGAGTTGCGGGCCCGACATGTCCTCGCGAATGCCCATCAGCTTTTGATAGTACATCTACAACGTGTGCGTGCTCTCAAGTGTTAGTTCGTTCGTTCGCTCGCTCGCTCGTTCGCTCGTTCGTTCGTTCGTTCGTGTGCTGCACGTACTCCCTCGGTATCGCCTGCTTGACCGCGCTTCATATCGCGCTCGATATCCACCACCTCTTCGAGATTGCGTGGAATGAACGACTGCTTGAAGACCTCCTCGGTCTGCTGCTCGGAGGTGAGTGCCGGCCGCGATGCGATCGAGTTCTGCAGCTTCTCGAGGTATGCGTCGACGTTCGAATCGTCGATCGTCACGTCGGTGATAAAGTTGAAGAGCTCGAGCATCGTCATGACCGAGACGCCGTGCTTGCGGAAGAAGCTCGTGACGTTGCTAATGTCGCTGCGCAGGAACACGATGGCATTTGGATGATCGTGCTCGACCGATTGCGACACGTCAATAATGTAGATGTGGCCTCGATAGTATCTGTGCGCCATCCATCGAAAGCATCAGATGAGCCAATAGCGCACTCTCTCTCTCTCTCTCTCGCTTTGACTCTTTGTGGTAAGGACGTACAGCATGTTGTACTCACTCAGATCAGCGTGCACCAAGTGGCACTTGTGGTACATGGCACGCATCATGTTAATGACCTCAAAGTAGCCTTCGTTGTACCGCTCCTCGGTCAAGACAGCATCCTACTCGCACGACACCAAACAGGGTGAGCGATCCAACTCCGGCTCCGAGAGAGTTGCTGCACGTACCTTGAGGCGCGGAGCAGCGTAGCCTTGCTTGCCAATGAACTCCATGATGAGAATGTGCTGGCGCAGCAGGATCGGCTTCGGGCATCGAATGCCAGCGGCGTACAACCTCGAGTAGTTGCGCATCTCCTTCTCGGCCCAGAGCTTGACCATCTTGCGTGGGTTGCTCTTGCAGTAGCCCTTTCGGAATCGAAACTCGCCCGACACGTAGCGATCACGATCCTTGAAGACCAAGATGCTGGTCTTGTAGATCTTGACGGCCATCTCGCTGCCATCGAGCTCCGACGTCGCGTGATACACGTTGGCCTGCACACAAGCCCAATCAATCCATCACGCAATCAATCAATCAATCCATCACGTTGCTCGTGATTGATTGTCGACGAGCATCATCAGCGCACCTCCTTGCCCGTCGAGACGCAACCATTGATCGTATCGAACACTCGGCGATTGAGCATCTTGAAGAGCATCATGCGAGTGCGTGGATCGAGCACGAGCTCCGACGTCGCACGGTTCGAACGATCCTGCGTTCGTGTGGCCTGCAGCTCCTTGCGCTCTTGCTCGCGCAGCGACGACACGGCGCTCGATTTCAACCGAGAGCACGAGTCATCGAGCTTGCCGAGGTTGATGCGATGTTCGAATTGGGGCAGCGAGTGGCCGACGAACGCCGCTCGAGCCGACTCGATGCCGCCCGTGCCGCCCGAGACCAAGCGCTCCTCGACATCGTAAAGATCGCCGTCCTCGTCGTCCTCGTCGTCGTCATCATACACGGCTGCGTCGTCGTCACGTTCCTCCTTGTCGTTGTCGTGGCCCTCCGTGGTACGGATGCGCCCATCACGTGGTGGTGGCGCTGCTGCCTCATCATCATCATCATCTGCCACGACGGCGGCGGCATCGTGGTCGTTGTCGATCGCAGAGAAGAGCGCCATCTGCTTCAAGTGTCGACGAACGGGATCACGATCCTCCTCCTCCTCCTCATCCTCTGGATTGAGAGTCACGTGCTGCTCACCATGACCGACCACATCAACAGCGGTAGTAGCAGCTGGGGCTGGAGCTGGAGCTGCTACTGGTTCTGCTGCTGCAACCAAGGCGACGCCCGAGTCGTGTTCCTCGGCGTCAGCGTATCGATCTGCCTCCGACACGAGCGACATCTCTCCGACGTGCTGCTCACTCTCCTTCCTCGTGTACGTTGGTGGTGTGGTGAACCCCGAACCCGAATATCTCGAATACCTGGATCGCGAGAGATCGAGAGATCGGGAGATGCGAACAACGAGGAGCAACGAAAGGAATGAGAACCATAGAGCAATCATCCTACTTGACCTTGAGAATCAACGAGCTTACTGCATAGGCCAACGCTGTGGACGTGAGCCCATGATTGCTCGATGGTTTACTGTTCTTTTCGCATTCGTCGTCTGATGATGCGATCGCGAGATGGCGAGCACATTCTTGCTGCTGCTGCTGCGTAGTGCTGGCTGCCGCTGCTGGCCTCTCGAGTGAGGTTCTTGGGGACTGTGTACATGGGTTGGATAGTCATCCCGAGACACATGTCGTGGTGAGGTGGTCTAGCCGTTGCGCGAGTCGTAGTCCTCGTTGTTGAGGACATCATCTTCCCACGAGCGATCGTAGTCCGGCTGCACAGCGACGGCGTCGTCGCTTGCTTGCTCGTGAACCTCGTCAGGTACAGGCTCGGTGCTAGCGATCACTGCGAGATCGAGGGGCTCAGGCCACTCGGCGTCAGGTGGCTGTTGATCGAGGCGTCGGCGCCTTCGCTCGCGCTCGTCCTCGTCGTGCTCGGCGCGCGATCGCTTGTTGCCGATGACTGCCACCGAGGCAGTCGAAGGCAGCTCCACCGAGCGCACGGAGCGGCGAGGCACACACCCGGGACTTGCGTTCTGCACCTTGATTGGGACCACTTGCTCGTGCAATGGTCGTAGCGGGTTGGGAGCTGCGTTGACGTGGTACACCGCCATCGCGAGGCACACGAACAACACCAAGACAGGCGTCGTCATCATCTAGCTATCTATCTCTGGCGAGCAGGCAAGCAGGCAGGAATACATCAACGATAAGCAGCATCGATTGCCTACACGATAGATAAAGGCTCCTCTAGTGAGAAGCAGCGGAGAAGATGAACGCGGTACGGGCGTACCCAGGAACAGTGCGCTCGCGTTGCCGTGGTCAACAGAGATGCCGAGGAACAACCGACAACCACCATCAGAATGGTATCGTCCGCTTTACTTTCTTCTACATGATGTAGTTCATCAATGGTGGCAGGTAGTTGTTCAGTGTGGTGCTGTCGCAGAGACAGGCGCCCAACATAAAATACAAAATATCGCGATGGAAAGGAATTAGGAGAGGTATGATGTGATAGAGTGTGCTTGTGAGTGTGATTGTGAGTGATTGCTTGTGATTGATAGTGAGCGAGTGCGAGTGAGACGAATGTATCTGGCAGTCCTCTTCGAACGCCATGATAAGGGTGTCTCGCCCACTCGCTCTCACTGGTCCTCGCCGCCGCCGTCGACGATCGGCTTTCCATCATTACCACGCCGTCTGGCTCGCGTTTGCTTGTCGTCAGTGCCGTCGCTGGCTACTTTCGAGGCCGGCCGCTTGCGCGCGGCACCCGAGAGCGTGTGCGTCGGCTGGCCGTCGTCTGCCAGTGTCCAGTGCAGACACGGGAAGGTGGTCGAGTAGCGCGGCGGCACGGTGACGAGTACGTGCCACGAGAGGTCGTTGTTCGGGTTGGTCTTGCGGTGATGATCGTTCAGCGTGCGACCACACGGCTGGCAGCGACGGAAGCACGCTGGGTTGGTCTGCAGCCGCCATGTGCCGTGCTTCTTGCTTTGCGTCGCCGAGAAGCACGTCAGCCGCAACGGGTGCGCTCCGTTGCACACGGGACATCGATTGCCAGGCAGTTGGATCTTTGGGGCGACGACAAGTTAGCCGTGCTGCTGCTCGCCGCTGCGCTGCGCAGGTGCACATGGCCGACGTACGATATAGGTGCCTGGAGCACTGCTAGTCGAGCCGATGAGCTTCTGTCCCGGCACCTGCCACTCAAACCCTACCACTGCCGTGCCGGCTGGCGAATCGGGCGGCTGCGGCTGCGGCTGTGGCTGCGGCTGCTCTACAAGTCGCGAAATCGCGCAACGACGAGAGCGAGTGAGTGAAGCATTACAGTGCCGCCGTGCACAGTGAGCTCCATGCACGCACCAGCAGATGATGGCGGCGTGGGGCTCTGGAGGCCGGAAAAGTAGGTGGAAGGGAACGTTACATCATCCTCAGGCGTCGAGGAGCACGAAGCAGTGTCGTCAACGAGCAAAACGGCGTGCGAGCTTCGTGCGCGACTTGGAGCTCCATGGGCATCGCCACGATGGTGGTCGTCATCGTCATCATCGTCGCCGTCATCATACTTGAGCTGATCGTGCAAGGCTCGGGTGGCTACTTGACTCGAGACCTGGCTCGAGCTTGGTGTGACGATTCGCAGCTGTTGCGCAAAGTCTTCCTCCTGCGATGAGCTGGCTGATGGGAACTGAAAGTCGCCCGGGTCGCCCAATGCAAGGAGCTCGCTGGCACGAGGGCTTGCGACGGTACGGTACGAATCGTGGAACGACGGCGAGGCTGCCGAGGTGTTGCTAGCGTGGCGATGGTACGAGTGATGCTGGTGCTGGTGGTGGTTCTCGGTGGTGTGGTTGGTATTGGGCTCGTGCTCGATGGCTCTCGTCGATCCTCCATGGATCGTCGATAGGAGCGCAGGTGGATAGGATTCATGGAAAGAAGGAAAAGAAGAGGAAGTCGAGAAGGGTGAGGCCGATTCAGCGTGTTGGTGTTGGTGTACATAGAGTGAGGCTTGGTGCTGTTGCTGATGATGATGCAGTTGATGCTGCTGCTGTTGCTGTTGTTGATGTTGAAGATGGTAATGATGTTGATGATGTTGATGATGATAATGGTAATCGTCGAGTACCTCATCGGTACGCAATTCACTGCCATTGCCATTGCCATTGCCATTGCCATTGCCATTGCCATTGCCATTGCCATTGGTATGGGCACCAATGTCGACGCCATCACCCATCAAACGGTGTTGTTGTTGTTGCTGCTCGAGCACATAGGGCGATGTCAATGGCGAGCGCATGGAAAGTGGAGTCGATGATGTGGAGGAGATGGTGGTCGAGCATGTCGATGGCGTCAGTGTGTTGGCCGAAAGAAGGTCAGCGCTGCGAGGCGTGTGCAACTGATAGGAGGATGACGATGAGGGCGACGGTGATGCAGGCGACAGCGGCAGTTGAATCGACGGCGGTTGATTCAACTGCAGCATGGGCGGCGTCGTGGGCACGAGCGAGTGATGCGGCGATGGTAAGGAAGATGATGGGTCGAGGTGGGGAGTCTGTGATACTTGTGCATGCCTCTGCGAAGGAATGACCTTGATGTTGATCTTGGGTCGTAGTGATTGCTGATACTGGTGCTGTTGTTGTTGTTGCTGTTGCGGCGGTGGCGGCGGCGGGGGTTGATAGTGTTGCAGTTGTTGATAGTGCTGCTGCTGCAGCAGTTCTTCCTGCTGCTTCGAGGGTGCAACTAGTGCCGTAGCACTGGAGGAGCGAGTGACTCGCGTACGTTGATGCGGTGTGGTTGCCACACTATCGATCGGTAACGGAGGAGGAGGCGCAGCATGATGGTGATGGTGATGGTGATGCGGTCGATTGCTTGGATGGAGGTGGTTAGAGCCTCCACCGTTAGGTGCTGACATATCGATATCGGTCACCGGGCAAGAGTGATCGATGATGGATCGATTGTACGGAATCGACGAATGATCGATGGATGATGATGGATTGATGATGGATTCGCTTGGCGAGAAGAGAAATATGGGAAGAAGAGGAAGAAATATCTCACGAAAAGACAAAATATCTCTCAGCACAACAACAATGACGACGATGGCAATTAACACCCAAAAGATATCGAGATATATAAATGCAAGAGTAATACGCTAGAGAGAGAGAGAGAGAGAGAACAAGCACGATACGGTTACGAATAGCGGGATGGAAGGTATGCGTGTGTGGCTGGTGAGGTTGGTTGTGTTGCGCGGTGTCGCCCACGTCGATCCACTCGAGATGGGTGACGACTCGCTGGCGGCTCTAGTGGTGTTCGATAGGTGACGGCGTATACGGCACATACACACTCTCGAGACCACGAGCACGGCACGACCTCTCTCTCACACGACCTCCACCTCGACGACGACGCCGAGCCGCTCCACCATAGATCGTGATCGAGCACGCCCACTCAAACGAACGAAACGTTAACAACACGACAGCTCCCGCGAAGAGAAGAGAAGAGAAGAAGAGAAGAGATGCAGAGGTTGTAGAGGAGTTGGGGTGGTTGGGGTGGTGGTTGGGGTGGTGGTTGGGGTGGCGAGGTCTTTACTGGCGAGCGAGCGGGAGAGCGAGGAGGATGGCACAAACCAGGTCGCGAGGAGGAGAGGGAGAAGAGAAGGCGTCGGTCTCTGTGCCTCAGCTTCTCTCTCTCGCTCGCTCGCTCATCGTGTAGTTCACCGCGCTGCTGCCACGCGCAAGGTCCCCAAGGCCCCGCTGTGGCGCCGTAATTTAGCTCGAGCCTCGCTCCCATGTCTAGATGACCGCGTGCCCCCTCCGGAACCCTCGACCAACCCTTCCTGCCGACCCACGCCATCACCATCCCGCGAGCGCCGTGGCCTTTCGCTTGCGTGCTCTCTATCGCGGGTTCGGATTTCGGATTTCTCGGACCCTCGGCGAGGGAGCGCGCTCATTTTGGCGGTAAACACAGGTGGCACACGCCAGGCAGGTGGCACCTCCTCCTCCTCGGAGCGCCATCCATGATTCTTCCATTCGTTCGATGCTATCAATGTACACAGCCAACATCACGAGCGAGCCACTTACTTACAACGACGCCCGCCGATCCGGTGCCACCTCACAGCAGCCGAAACATCGTCATGTGGAGGTAGGCATTCGCGGTGCTGGTGCCTGTCATACGCAAGCTGCGCACTCGCTGTCCGATACGGATGCACGACAAGCCGCGATGTTGCTCGGCCCTTCGATGAGATGGCGATAGATGCAGCTGCGTCAGTGGCCGTAGCACTCGCGCATCGAGCAAGATTCGATTCGATTGCGTGCGTACCTCTCGATCGTGTCCCATCGCGCACCGTCGAGCGACACCTCCAGGGTCCACGTGTAGGTTCGATTGTCGGCGTCGTAGAATCGACAGTGAATCGCTCGAACCATGACCGGATTGTCGAACGAGAGCGTCATCCATCCGGGACTGGCAGTGTTCGTGTACGTGGCGTTGTTGTAGTCGATTCCTGTGCGCAGCACGATCGAGTTCTGCGTGGTGCCCTCGACGCGGGCAGTCGCGAGCGCCTCGGCGAGCGACACGGCATCGGACGACGAGTTGCGAAGCTCCTCGAGAGCCGCCGTCAACTGCTCGTGCTGGCGCTCGCACCGTTCGGCGAGGAGCTCGACCTGCTGTCGGAGCGCGAGCACCTGCTCGGCGAGCGACTGCTGCCGCGCGAGGCGGAACTCCAGCGGCCCAAGCAGCGACAGCACGCGATCATCCTCCTCGAGCACGGCTTCGAACTGCTGGCTGGAGACAAAGTGGTAGAGAGGCGCAGGCTCTCGCGATGACACACTCGTGCGGTACACGACGTCGGGCAACAATCGATGCGTGGCCGTGATCGTGAAGCCGTCGGCTACCAGCTGCATACGCACCGAGTAGGCACCGATATCCTTGTCAGCGAACGACGACATGGTATGTGAGAAGTCGAGAGGCGAGTGGCGGAGTGGAATCGAGCCTCAAGAACAGAGATTGCGAGCGAGGGTGATGTGGTGGCTGGCTGGGAAGGAGGAGAATGAGCGAGTGCGTGAGTGGCGCCACTCGCACAGTGCGGTCGCACCCACCAAGCGCGGTTTGAGCGGATCGGGAAGGAGTAGTGGTGGTAGTGGGCAAATCCAACGGTGACGCGAGAGAGACCACGCGATGAATGAACCCCGCCACAAGCAGAGCGGCATCGAACGAATGAACGAGACTGAGACTGAGGATGGAACCACAGCGGCGATAGAGCAGTGGGAGCTCCAACTCGTCATCCCTTCTCGTCTCCAACCGACGAGCGCGCCATTGCTCATATCTCCCCTCTATCTCCAAGCAACGCCTCCTCCCTCCTCCTCCCTCGCCTTCACGACATGGCATCTCGCAGCGGAGGGAGCAGCAGCAGCGGCCTGGTGGGCAAGTCGATCAGTATGCCGACCAAGGTCACGAAGATCACGTCGGTCAACAAGCGCACGGGCTGCTTCGGCTTGGCGCCCGAGTGGGAGGCGCTGCTGCGCTCGTCGGGCATCTCGGACGACGACTACGTCAACAATCCCGACCTCGTGATTCAATGTTTGGATTACCATCGAACCATCTTGTTGTCGGGCTCGCCGCTGACTCCAGAGCAGCTGGTTGCCGCCGCCGAGAAGCGCGCCCAACGCGCTGGAGCACCACCAAGCGTACCATCGACATCAACCACATCATCGACCACATCGACCACATCAACCACATCATCCACATCATCCACATCGACTAGAACCTTGAGTAGTTCTCCAATGCCTCGCCCGCCACGAACCACATCAGCAGCACAAGGTGGCAGAGGTGGCAGTGCTGCTGCGACATCGACATCGACATCGACATCAGCGACGCACACGCGCTCGCCATCGACTGGCGACACCTCGACTGCATCTCGCGGAGGCTTCACTGCCGCTCCTGCCTTCCCGGCACCACACTCCAAACCAATGCCACGAGTGCCATCATCACGAGGCGGTGCTACACCTTCATCTCCACCGCTTGCCACTGCAGCAGGAGCAGGAGGAGCAGCAGCAGCGCCTCCGGCTCACATTCGCGACAGTCCGGCACGATATCGTGGAGCGACCTCGCTCTCGAGTCCAAACAGCGACCCACGCAGCTCGAGGAGCATCACCGACGCACCTCGTACGGCTCCAGGTCGGCCTCCATCACGTCCACCCGTTGCTTCACCAAGTGCCGTTCGCGAGGGTTCGACATCACCGCCGCCACTATCATCATCCGTCGACAGCGACGCGACTCGTGGCTCGACACGCCGAGTGCTTCGACGTAGTCTCTCGCAAGGTTCGATCGCAGAGGCCGCCAAGATCGGTCAATCATCGAGCGACGACGCGAGTTCGACCTCGACATCGAGCTCGAGCTCGAGCTCATCGGCCGCTGCATCGAGCCCAGCGCGAATGCGCATGGACTCGCGCTCTCTCGACGATGATGCAGCGGCACTCCGTGGCACTCGTGCTGGCTCGGCACGTCGTCCGACTCTCGATGATTCTCGCACTCGCTTAGGCAAGCTCGGCAGATTGTTCGGACGAAGCAACACCAACGCCAATAATGCTGTCGCAGGAGCGGGTCCGGGCGACCCAGGCTATCAGATCATACCGCACAGCGAGGAGGCCATCAGCGATAGCTTCCGAGACTTTGGCGACATTGTGCTCTACGACGACCCCAAGAAGTTCTTCAAGACCTTCGAGGAGCTCGGCAAAGGGTTCGTGCCACATTGTTTCGTGTGCATTGGCGCGGATTTGATTGAACTCATACGATTGTTGGTAATCTCGACGACGCCGCCGCCGACCTCGTATCGAATGAGTAGAGCCTCGGGAATCGTTTCGAGTGCCGTCGATCGCAAGACTGGCGAGAAGGTCGCCGTCAAGGAGATGAAGCTCAGCAACCGCTTCAATCGCTTCAACACGCTGCGCAACGAGATACAACTCATGGCCTCGTGCTACCACACCAACATCATCCAGTTCAAAGGCGCCTATCTGCATCAAGAGGCTCTTTGGGTACGAACCAAATTGAATGATTCTTCTCGATTCGATTCGATGCGATTCGATGCGAGTGGGCCATGATTGATTTGATGGCGCGTACTTTGTTTGCAGGTTGTGATGGAGTATGTCAATGGCTACTCGCTGCACGATATCTGCTCGACGTCGTTCCCGTTGCGCGAGAAGGAGATCTCGTTCTTGATGCATCAGTTGATTCAAGCGCTCGAGCACATGCACGTTGCGGGATTCATTCATCGCGACGTCAAGGCTCGCAACATTATGATCAATCGCGATGGAATCCTCAAGTTGAGTACGTGCCAATCCAATGCAATCCAATCCACTCCAATCCAATCCAATCCAATCCAATCCAATCCAATCCAATCCAATCCAATCCAATCCAATCCAATCCAATCCAATCCAATCCAATCCAATCCAATCCAATCCAATCCAATCCAATCCAATCCAATC
>Ga0209935_1002944_pt1 | contig 18921 bp, 27 predicted proteins | sample ThiBio_1000_plan_2_FD_183958 | JGI IMG/M metagenome (GOLD analysis project Ga0209935, IMG submission 183958) | Wastewater bioreactor microbial communities from Cape Town, South Africa - Thiocy_cont_1000_plan (SPAdes) | ecosystem: Engineered > Bioreactor > Thiocyanate-remediating >... | reverse complement strand
TCCTAATTACTCCTCGGTCCTTCGTTATGCCCTCCTCCATTGCTCATAGGATTCTTTCGAGTCCCTCTTTGGTGTTTGGCTTCGTTTCCTTCTTCACCCTAGTTGAATACAGGCTGTACGACACCCCTACAAGCGTGCTTGCCATTTCTGCTTGGATCTTCTTGATGCTTTCCTTCGCAGCTATCTTCTCACACACCTTCTCTATGAATTGCCTAATCTCCTCTTCTTTTACCACATCCCCTATTATCTTTGGTAACCTGATGGTATCCCTCCTCCTCTTTATCTCCCTTATTTCTTCTTCGCTAGACTCCTCTTCATCATCCTCTGATTCTTCTTCTCTCAGCGTTTCCACTTCCTCTTCTTCAAGCCCCCCACCATCAATCTCAATCTCTGTGTCCAGCTCCTCCTCCTCTCCTCTGATCCTTGATCTGGTTTGTCTCTTCGCTGTTCATCCTGTTCTTTTCCCTTTCTCCTTTTCGTTTCTCTTCCTCTTCTCTTTCCTCATTTCTTTTCTCTCTCATTCCTTCTCTTTCTCTTTTTCTTTCTCCTTCTCCCTGATCGCTTTCAATTTCTCATTCATTTCCACTTCTAATTTCTTCCTTTCCATTTCTAATATCCTAGCCATTTCGATTTCCTTTTCCATCATAAACAGCATCATCATTCTTGTCATCTCTTCCCTTATCCTGACTCGCCATTCCTCTTGATTGGTTTCCTGTGGTGCTCTAAATTCTCTCCATTCTCTGGTGTTTGTAGCCGTTGTATCCCTTGCATCTTTCTGTTGTTCTCCTTCTTTCTCCTTCTCCTTGTCCCTCTCTTTCTCCTTCTCTCCCTCTTCTGTTCGGTACTTTTCCAGCCCTTCTTCTCCTCCCTCTTCTGTGGTCATTGGTCTCAACGGTGGTCTGGTTTTACTGTCGCCCAACGGTGTTTCTGGGACCATAATAAAATCTTTGTCTGCCATCCTTTCGTTCTTGCTCCCTCTTTAATTCTTCTCGGTTCTTTGGTTGTCCTCCGCGCTTCGTCGAACTAGCAATCATCACCAAATGTAACATTCTGTGAGGCCACTATACACTCAAGGTATATGGGTGACTCGAAGGTATATTCAGGGAGCTGTGGCTCTCTTAATTACAATAGAACATTACTAACTTCCCCCTTTCCCATTACTCGGGATTCCTCCAAACTCCGTCCTCGTTAGCTCCGAGTGGTCCTTTCCTTATTCATCCTCGTCCTCTCTGTCGCGCCACAGGCTTGAAAAAGGGCTCATCACCAAAGAAGAATTCAAGGAGCAGAAGAAGCAAATTCTTCAACACTAACTACAAGAGCTACCTGAAAAAGGTATTTAATAGCATATGTTACTGGTTAGCTTATCCATTCTTTCTCTACCAGCTACTGCCTCTAAGCCCTGAATTTAGTAACAGTAGGGTACTACTTTGATGTGCTTGACTAACACTTTCACTAGGTGTTTTGTACTTGCTGGAAAGAGCTTCGCACAAGATTTGATGCGCTGGAAACCATAGAGGGGCTCATGCTGCTCCTTATAGAAGGATGGAAGATCTTGGAGGACCTTCCCAAGAGTCATCCTTTCACTCTATTAAGAGGAAGTCTTTCCATTGGACAATGGAAAGGAAGAAGCTTGTTTTTAATGTAATAATTCAAACTTGGCATCGCCATCACAGAAGGCCAGGACCTGAGTCTAAGGAGAAACTTAGAAACTGACCATAGCCCTTATGGTTTCCAATAGTGTTTGGTGCCATGGGCTTGGGGAAAACGATGTTCGCCAAGACCTTCACTGTTCTTTGTGGGTTGCTGTCACCCAAGCTCTGATCTACACTGGATTTTCTCCTTCTCACGTTGGATTGTCCTACTATCCTGAAGAGTGTCTATGGGGTCTTGCCCCATGTGTTGGAGCTTGTAATTGGATGAATATCACTATATTTTCAACATGGATCAGGAGTGGATAGGGGAATGCCAGAGAGAGGTCCAAAATCTTGCCAGCAATGGAGGTGAGGCGTCTCCACCCCCTCTTAGCCTTCTGTTCTTGGCCTAATTTAAATCCTAAGACAGCTTGAGGTCAAAAAATAGGGGAGTTACTTTGTGGTTTCTAATGAAATTATTGCTAAGGGATATGAACTATGTTTCTGCCTATGTGTTCAAATGGGGACATGAGAATATAATCATTCAATAAAGTAGTTTTGGGCAAATGTAAGATGAACTGTCATCCTTTCACAAGTGGCAGCCTGTTGATTCTAATCATAGAGTCTATGCACTCATCAATTAATGTCTCGAGTACAGTCAATTTCTTCTTAGGAGACAGAAAGAATCCAAGGTATCTCTCTAGTTTCTTGCTTTGTTGGAAGGAGCAGTTATTTAACGTCTTTATTGTAATGACCACAGATTTCTTGGGTGTACAAAGATGGTATCATCGCCATCAGGTACTAGAAAACAACCAGTTATTTGTGGAATGTATGGGAGAGACCTTCCTTTGAAGGCAATAAGCTGACGTCATCCAGGAAAAACAAAGAAGGGATGTATGAAAAGGATTTCTCGGAGTGATTCTGTTTCGCCCACAAGTATGTCGATAGAAACGCCAGAGGAGACTAGCCCCAGCCGTGAGATTATCTTGCGAGGCCCCGGGTTGGTTACATCAAGAAGCTTGATGACAAAAGATACCACCATTATCTTTCCTCGATGATCAACTTTTCTGGGGAAGTTTGTATCAACAACGTGTCGGATCTTACGAGCATCATCTCCTTCTTTGAAGATGGGCCCATGCTCACAATCTATGAGCTCTCGAGGACTTTTGTAAGAAGATAATGGAAGAGCAGAAGAGCTGCTCAAGCCATTCTCCAAGCAGCTATTTTTCTTCTTGTGGCCTATCATAAGCAACACCCCGAAGAAGGCGATCGACACCAGCATCCTTGTCTTCAAGTTCCCTTACTGCTTTATGCTGAAGTTCGGCGCCGAGGAGGATATCAAGCACTGCATCCATTTTGACAACAACATGTACTACAATTTGCAAGAAAAGCGTGGGACCATGTACCAACCCGCCTATTACGAGACTGCACTTGAAGGCTGGCAAGAACTCGTGCGCGAGCGCAAACAAGAATACAACGAGGTGATTAAGTACACACATGCGACTTCGCTTGCCGACATCGAAGACAACACCGCCAATGTGATGGAGGAGGCCGAGAAGGCCACCGACAAGATTGAGTCGAACATCGCCCACCAAAAAGCAGCGAGATGAGGAGTTCCAGAAGATGAGGGAAATGCCCAGCAGTGTGGGGGCACAGAAAGAAGAGAAAAAGCCCTTAAATACATATTAATCAATTCGTAACTATTTTACCAAGTGCGGGAAACATGAAGGGTCATATGTATGAATTCAGCAAATAAACACTGTAAATAGGGGAGCGACTTTTTACATCCCTAACCCAAACCCTAACCCTCCAGAACAGTACCTGGCCTAACTTTGAGTTCAGGGGGAAGCTGACGTCCAGAGCTGCAGAAACAATTGTAGTAATTTATTTGCCGTCATCCACACGCCAAAGAGTTGGGTCAAGATCCTGCACATTGGCGATATCAATATATTGTATGCCAGATTGCACTGGAGTAGTTTTCAGGTAGCAACAGATATTAACCGGGAAGGCTTGTTCCTGCTTTTGTGTCACTGGAGCCCCTGTTGTTTGGAACAAAAACCTAAAAGGGAAGCTGAAGCAGATATCATCGCGTGCCATCCTTTCTCGAATATCAGAAAGAAACTCATTTTCTTCCTCCATCCTCACCACAGCAACAGCAGACTCATTGTACACGATAACTACAACTTTGTTGGGAAGGAACATAGATATATGATCATGTGTCGTGGCGTTAGGAAAGGAGCACGCTTACATTGAAGCCTGGCCGATGAAGAAGAAGCTGGTCTTCGATCGACCAAGGCAATACTAGATGAGTAATTGGTGTGTTGATTAAACGATGGCGGAAGTTTGTGGATGGGATGATTCTGTTGGTCTGTGGGGATGCGGGTGGGATCTGTAGTTATTGCGCTCGGCTTTGCTTGGACGGATTCAGCTGGGATGTGAACGTGTGATGTTTGCTGGGGCGGCTCCTTGATTGCCTGTGCCTGGAGGGACACTCCTGTGCTATACTACATAGGCTATTAACTCAGCTAACTGCATTGTGACTCAATAGACAATCATGTATGCGATCTATACCTGAGTTGGAGGATTCATCTTTTTAATTTCCAGTTCTCTGGCAACAAGATATTTGGTCAGTTCCGAGGTTCGCCCACAAAATGTGTCCGCCAAAGACAGAGAGTCCCTATTCTTGTCATCCACAGCATAAAGGTTCGCTCCCCGGTCCAATAACAACTATATATACGTATTTCCGTAAGCGATCACACATACATCCTACAACATTAAACAAACTAAATATCAAACCTTGATTGCATCTGTTTGTCTTTTGGTGATAGCGACATGCAACGGAGTGTATCCTAATGTGTCTCTCGCCTCAAGTTCCGCCCCAGCCGACAACAACCATACAATGCAATCGCAGTGTCCTGTACGCATTGCTGTGTGAGAAGCTATTCGACCAAAGGAAAGGCGATAGTTTAAAACCATTCATCGCTGCTTCATGAAGAGCAGTGCGTTTGGTTGACCCAGAAGTTGCGTTCACATTTTCGCCGCACTCAAGGAACCACTTTACCTCTGCTACTTTGCCTGCAAGAGAGAGATTATATGGTAAACTTTCCCTTGTTCCTGGGAATACAAACCTGCCTTGGCAGCACTCACGATAGAATCTATCTCTTCTTTTGCGTCTTCCATCCCTGCGGGCGCAAACAAAATACTAATAATTTTTTTTTCCAAGTTTTTTCGGTTCTTACTTTCGCTGAAGCATGCGTGCCCACAAAGACAACATGTAACTCTGCCAAACAGCCTTACGGACGACCTACCACTATAAGGGCGGCCCAGCGAGCAAGCGCATGCTTTCCACCTTCCTTGTCTTCTGCAATCATCGTCAGCATGGCGTTTCTCATCGCAGTTGGCTTGATAGAACCGTGTCAGCAGCTCCAGAGTGTAGTGGTCCTGAATAGCCCACAACGAAACAACCAGCGTCGATGCGCCACAGCTGAGGAACGCCCTTGCAAGACCAGCAACCCCATCGTTGCTGATCTTAAATCCTCGGCCTGTGCTGCAGCCGCTAAGCACCACCAGCGAACCGGGCATCCGCTGCATCTTCTCGATATCTGCCGCCCATATTAAGCCTTCCTCTGGATCCCTGTCCTCACCACAGCTCAGCACCAACGCGCCGCTCACCGTGGGATGCAACAGCGCGTCGTTAGGCAGCCTATCAGCCATCCCGTGTCCGGCAAAGTGCATGAGGTGCTTATCGCCCATTTCCTTCACGACCACCTCCTTTGTTGCCTCCGCACCCAGGATGACTCTGCCCTGTAGAAGCTGGGCGATGGTCTCGGACTCCTTGCGAGCGCCGGGAAGGCGTTGCCAACCATGGTTTTGCGGATCGCCGATGACGACAGCATTTATCGAGGGTCGTTTCTGCTGTTCGTGGTGCGCCACAGGCAGCAAGTCAAGCAGCTGGATGCAGGGAACCACCGAGATCGTGTATTTCTCTATGAGGAATGCGTCGTTGTCTTGGGAATCAACGAGAGCAGCAAATGGCACGAGGAACAGATCGCCACAGGGAACAAACACCAAGCGGTTGCTGGACTGACCACTATGCAGCAGGTTGGTGAAAGGACGGATCAGCAAGTCAAACAGTGTGCGGAGTTTCGGCAGAGAGTTGTTTTCTTCTTCGAACTGTTCCTCTTCGTCATCCTCAAGGACAAAGTTGCGAGTCAGCTTCTCATCCCACATCGAGGTTGGGTCGTCCGAGCCCGTTTTCAGCATACTCGCTAACAAGAATTCCTTGGTCGCCCCTCCCCTCGTCTGTTCTTGCTTCTCCTTTCCTTTATCATTGCCTCCTCTCCCATGCTCTGCCGCATGCCCAAGATGAATTCAAGGAGGGTGCTCCCAATCACCTCCTTGCTCAGACCTGTTCATGGAAGACAACCGCTTTGTTGGGAGATGGTGGAATAGCCCACGCGAGCAACACCAGCTGACTAGTGGGCTCATCTTCGAGGTACATGGAATCGACGATGGAATAGGTGATGATGGTGGAATCCATACGGTTCGCCACCGCTCAGATGCGGTGATAATCAAACGGCTCGCGGGAGCTGTCCGAGACAGGACGTTGGACGCGAGGGTCGCGTCTGAGCAGAAGATCCACCGTAGCTCGTCCCTTGGTCCTTTCAGAGGTTTCCAAGCTCTCCTCGATGTTCTGCAGCTTCGCCTGCACCAACTGAAGAACCTCAAAGATCATTACCCCGCGCGAAAAGAAGCTCTGGTTCCATGAGTCATTGCTTCGCACGTTGCGCTGGCCTTCTTCGAAGATGGCCGCTGCATGTTTCAACCACTTGACAGCTTCCTGAAGATTGTGCTGCGAAAGATAGCAAATGCTGACGTTCAATGCTTGCGTTGCTTTGTCGGCCGGTGCAACCAATTCCCCTGACGGAGAGGATATCAGCGAATATGCGCGCAACATGCAGTCCAGTGCTTTGTCATGGCGGCGTTGTTGTGAATAAGTCCCTAGTGCATTCAAAGTCTGCCAATCCTCTTCCTCCTCGGGTCCGCTACTCGGATTTGATGACGGAGTCGAAGCTTTATTTTCAAGCATGTCGGGAAAATTCTTGGCGCTTTCTTTGCAGAGGAATTGGGTTGATAATTCTGCCATCACCAGAAATCGAACCCACGCAACTAGGCCCATAACCTATCGCAGAATGCAAACGCCCTAACCCAGAACACCAAAAGGGTAGCTACCTCAATTGGGTGGATTTGGACTGCCAGGTCATAACCTTAGACAGTCATTCAGTGGTATTTTGTGTCCTCTGCTACCATATCGCAAACCAGATGAGCCAAAAGAGCAATGCTCTTTTTAGCTTCTTGACTGTTGAGTAGTCATTGTGATGTCTGATACTCCCCCTCAATGACAACTCAACCCACCACCAAAGGTCGTGTCATCGACACTATGAAAGTATCACGACATCAAGATCATCAGGACTCTTGGTTGTCTACAAAACCTCTTCTCTGACCTTTCCAGTGGCCAATCTTCCTCTCTGAATGTTCTCTCTACATTCTCCTCACCCAACTATGGAGAGGGAACTTTCTTAATTAAGAAAGTTCCCTGTCTCTTCAGTGAGGTTATATAAGTACACTCTTCTTAGTTTATTCTTTTGTACTCAAACACACAATAAACACATTGCTTGCTACAGTTCTCTGCTCCAACTCTGTCCTGCTCATCATCCTGCCACTCTGTTAGGTTATGGGCCTGATCTAAACCACAATGAACTCTAACAACAACTCCACAGTCTACACACCTTCTACCTCCACAGTTACAGCCACCACAAACATACAGCGATTCAAGGGACAGAACTTTCCACACTGGAAGTTCAGGGTTCAGCTGTTGTTACAGAGAAGCTCAAGGTTTGGGACCTCGTTGATGGCTCTAGAGAACCACCTGGTATTGACAAGGAGTTGGACACATGGATTGAACAGAACATCATTGCACGTGAGGCCATTGTCATGTGCATAGCTGACTCACACCTTGCTGAGGTGCAAGACTATGCCTCTGCTCATGAGATGTGGGCATCCCTTTGTGGCCGCTACCAGAGGAACACCACTGCCACTAAGGTCTACCTCATCAAGCAGCTCTTCAATCTAAAGATGGCTGAGGGCTCTTCGATTGGTGATCATCTCAACAACATGGCTGAGCTTGCTAGTAGGCTTGCATTGCTCAAGAGGTCAGTTGATGAGGAGTACATGATTGCCATCCTGCTCAACAGTCTTCCACCATCTTGGGATAGCTTTGTCAGCATTTAGGAAGACAATAATGAGCTCACTTTGGAGATCCTAAAGAGCAAACTTCTGTAACAAGAGTTTAAACAGAAGGAGAGCAAGGCAGATATTGCCTTGTATTCCAGGCAGCGCCACAACCATCACATGCAGAGAAAGAATCAACATCATTCCCAGCATTCATCCAGCAAGCGAACCTTTTGCACCTTTTGCAAAAGCTGGGGCCATCACACAGCTGACAAGTGCTTCAAGAGGAAGGCTGCATCTGAGCACAAGCTAGGCAGGATCCCCAATAACAACTCCAGTTTGGCACATGCATTCATGGTGTCAACTTCAGTGCCCACTACTAACGACAAAGAGTGGTACACTGACTCTGTAGCTTCAGATCACATGTCCTGCCATCAATCATGGTTCTCTGAGTTCCAGGACAGTGACTCATCAGTCATTCTGGGCGATGACTCTGTGGTTCAGGCCACAGGCATTGGCACCATCATCATGGAAATGCATCTACCAGATGGGACACTCAGGTGTACCCTCACTGGTTTATGTGCTAACACTCAAAAAGAATCTCTTCTCTCAGAGTGGCACAGTGGTTTCTATCAACTCTACTCAGTGTGTCATCCAGAATCTACACACTGGTTAGCTTTTAGCTGTAGCTAAGCACTCAAGGGGATTCTATGTGCTCCAGGGCACTCCTGTCATCATCCAGCAGGCTACACCTACTGCACAGGCATTCACAGCCTCCAGTACACCCACTTCTATGGATTTACTCCATCAGTGATTTGGCCACATAGGCATTTGACACCTTAAGGCCATGGCAATCTCCAACTACCTCCTGAATAAGCAGGATCTCTCCTAGGAGCTTCAGTTCTGTGTTAGATGCTCTCAAGGCAAACAATTCTGCCTCAAGGTTGGCAGAAGTGAGGTTCCAAGGCCACTCAACTTCAGCTAGTCACTTCAGATGTGTGTGGACCATTTCCACCATCTTTCTCAGGTGCACGATACTTCTACACCTTCAATGACAGCCACTTCAGAAGGACTGTTGTTGCCATTCTCAAACACAAAAGAGAGGTGTTTAATAAGTTCAAGGTCTTTGAGGCAACTGCTACCAAAGAAATTGGACTCATCAAGGTCTTCCAATCAGACCCAGCTGGAGAGTACACCAGCAAGGCCTTCCTGCAGTTCCTTCAATCCAAGGGCATTAAGAGGCAGAACACTGACCCTGGCACTCCAGAACAGAACTCCCTTGCAGAAAGGAGAGGGGGATTGTTAGTCATGAGCATCTAGCATGCTACATCACTCCAACCTTTTTCCATCGTTCTGGGCAGAGGCCATCTCTTTTGCATGCTTCATTCTCAACAGGGCACCAACCAAGGCCCTGGGGACACTTACACCTGAGGAAGTATGGACTAGAATGAAATCCTCACTCCAAGACATCAGAGTGTTTGGCTACTGTGCCTACTCCCTTGACCAACGCACTTCACGCAGGAAACTGGACTCCAGATCGATTCCATGCATCTACTTGGGTCCCAGCATCAATTCTCCTGGCCACAGGCTTTATAACATCACCACCAAGAGGGTTATTATCAGTAGGAATGTCCTGTTTGATGAGTTGACCCTAAGTCTGCCTGAGGACACACCACAGCAACATCAGCATGATGTTGCTCAGCTGCAAGTTGGATGGACATTGCCAACAGCACTGCCTTACATCCAGCTCCCTGGCATCCAACCTGTAGCAGCATCAGAGGTCCAAGACTTCACTAACTTGGACTGGGAGGATGACATCATCTCAGCCAACACCCCAACAACCACAGTGGACATTCCCAGTGACCCAAGAGAGGACTCCAATGAGATCCCAGCTCTTTAATGGACAGAGGCACAGCCGAATCCTGCACTGGAGGTCTTACCTCCACCACCAGTCATCAATACACAGGGAGACACTACTAAATCAATTGGGCCATCACCCAATGTGGACCCTACTGCAGACCCAGCGCCATCTTCTAAAGCCCCAACACCACTTAGGGCCTTAGCACACAGCAAGGGCACAAGAACGACACAATTGCCAGCTCAGCCTTCAAATGCAGCAAAAAGACTCAACACCACCAAGGATGCTCCCCAGGCTACTGTTTCCAGGAATGCATTTCCCCAACTCATCAAACTGTGTCAGTTGGCTGGAATCATTCCAACCACTCACCACTGCTGACCTTGACAGGGGTATCACGACATCAAGATCATCAGGACTCTTGGTTGTCTACAAAACCTCTTCTCTGACCTTTCCAGTGGCCAATCTTCCTCTCTGAATGTTCTCTACATTCTCCTCACCCAACCATGGAGAGGGAACTTTCTTAATTAAGAAAGTTCCCTGTCTCTTCAGTGAGGTTATATAAGTACACTCTTCTTAGTTTATTCTTTTGTACTCAGACACACAATAAACACATCGCTTGCCACAGTCCTCTGCTCCAACTCTGTCCTGCTCATCATCCTGCCACTCTGTTATAGAACGAGAGTATATGCAAAGGACCACCGACGGCTTATCCTACAGACCGTGATTCCATTTGCCTCAGTGCGCACTTGCTTATCAAACCATGTCTGCAGTTGAATCTTAGCCTCACTGCGCTCATGCACTCGCCTCTCGATGTCATTGTCCATTAGCAGATGGAAGATATTAACCCTTTTAGTTTGTCCACCACGCCATAAGCGAGAGATTGCTTGCATGTGTGTCGGTTTGAGGATTCCAATCATCATTCAGGAAGATACAGCATTGAGCCTCGATCATGCTTATCCCCACTCCTCCAACATTGGTCACTGATAGCAAGATGGCATCTTCACAGATGCTGTTGCAAAAGTCTATCAGAACCTTATCTTTCTGTGGGGTTGCCCTTAAGATCCCACTGAGGAACCCACAAAACCGGTTCGGCCACTGCTTGGCGATACTCGAGCGTAAGAGCTGTAGAGGTGTGACCCAGGAGCTGAAAACCACCGCCTTGCATGGCTTTTGTTGACAGCACTTCAGCAATTGGAGTACAACCTCGAATTTGTCAGAGTTTTCCAAGTCGATATGGAGGTCATCTTTGTCGAGAAAGTCCCTCTTCTTCCTCTCTGTCAACTCGTGGCTGTGGTGTGGGTAGCTGAGAAGCAAGACAGCGTTGTGTGCATCTTCCTTAGAGGACAATTTCGGTAAGATGTCTAGCAGTTCTTGGCGGGTGTGGATATTAGTTGCATCGCCTGGTTGCAAGACATTCCGATTTCGCAGATCTGATATTCAGTCAGTGGAGCCATCAGGCCAACTAACATACATACATGTAACCAATGTGAACCAGTGACAGGACAAAAGCCTCAGCAGAGTCCAGGTAGCTGCACTTGCACCTTTGCTCTGTGCAACAACCCATTTATATATTTCTTCTTCCTGTACTCCAGTTAACATAAGTGAACACGATAATGTATGTGGTTAAGGGTGCAAGGTTAATTTTTTGTCCAAGTGGGCGCATACAGTAAAGATAGCTGGAAAAAAAATCAACAAATTTGTTGCGGTTGTACATGGTTTATAATGTCCGCACTACACAACTACCGTACGTCTAGCACAGGGGTTTTCAGGCATCTGGTTAACAAGTATCTCACATGTAGGGTCACTTCTACCTGCAATCCTTTGTGGGAGTGGCCAAGCATTCAGCCTCAACATCTATGTTGCCGTTGTGTCAAACAGGTACCCGCCACTCATCCTGTGGGTGGCTGCAGATGCCAAGCTGCGTCACGTGACGGAGAGCGCTTGCTGTTAAAAAATCTTTGGATCAAGCCGGAACTCGAGTGGATACAACAAACTTCCCAAAATTGTGGTTGGAACTTGAATCGAGCAATACAAAATAAGTCAAGTTTTTGCACAGATTTCACCAGTGTGTTCAATTTTTACAAGGCATTTTCCTCTTCAAAATCAGAGGCCCCATCTTCAGCAGAAGACACCTCACCGGTGCCTTGATGTGATGTTGTGGTCGCACTACCTTCTTCTGTTGAGATGGCTTGGTTAATGGATGTTGCAAGAACAGTGTCATCGACTAAGCCCTGCACAAACACTCGGTTGATATGTTGTTTTTCTACTATAAAGATGCGTTCCAACTTTTCTCTCCACAAAATAAGCAGCGATGCTGCGAATTGTGTCTCATATTCCACCCACTTAGGGATGGACTCTCGTGTTTCTGATGTCACATGAGTCAAGGCTAATCTAAGTTGGTATTAGTGTGTTTAGAATTTTGGTGACATACAAACCTAATTGCACCTCGGACATTGTTGTGACTCGTTAGTCTATGTAAGAAAGCAGATGGTGGGGTGCTAATTTCAAAGTCTTTGTCTAGTGACACGAGTTCTTGAGTGCTCCAGACGGTGCAATCCTGTGAGCTTAGTGCTGACCGTTCAAGACTCAATGTGTGTAAGTCGGGGTCTCCTCTGTGCTCTCCAATTTGGTCGATACTGAGAAAATAGGTACGTTCTTGTACCCACTAAAAAAGGAATTAATGATAAATAATGGTGAGCCCTACCGGAATCGGAGGTTTAGTAGTCATCGGTTGTGGTTTCGGTGTCGCACAAATACCGTATAAATCTGCTGCTTTACTTATCAGAGGTAGACGAGCGTCTGTTCGCCTTGTTCTTTTGTGTGTAGACTGTTTCTTCATCTTCACTCTAGCAGGTTTGCCGGCACTCTGCTAACTTCGACTTGCCTGCACAGCTTTCGCAGAAAAAAAAAAACAAACTCCGAAAGACCGAGGTGCCAAAATAGCTCGGCTAAAATGCGAGCCGGCTTGGCTTCGGCTCGGTTCAAGCCGCACGTGACGAGCCGACGGCTTGTCCGCAATAGCTTTTCTTTGAATTTGAACGTTTGGCGAAGAAGACGGTAGATAGCGAAGTTTACACGAGGTGATTTTTATTTGCTATCACCATAAGGCGTTCTTCAACAGATGCATCCATAAGACTACAGCGACGCTTGTCCACCACCCAACCAGCAAGCGAAAATACTCTCTCAACACTTGCACTACTAGTCATCATTACCAAATACTTCTTGGCAAGTGACGCAAGAAGCGGGAAGGTTGCCTCGTGGGTCCTCCAAAAGTTGAGGGGGTTCTGCAACTCATTCATCACAGCGATAGGGATACGCGCAATTTGCTTGTAGTGTTGTAATTCATGCCTCGGCCCCGATTGTTGTTGTGGTTGATGTGTAGTGCCAAGAAGACCAGATAGGAATCCTCCGATGGTATGTTCAGAGATGGAAGTTTCTGCCATGCTCCCTGATTCAATGACCTCTTCATCCCCTCCTAACTCGATGATCGCACACTCCTCCGCCTGGTTCATCAATTTGGTCCGCCTTGACTCCTCATTAATGAAGTAGAAGTCCTTCGAGCGAGGATCCAATAATATCGAAAGTAAGATCTCCTTTTCCCATACAGCCAATGTTTCGTCGAATCTATTCTTAATGTGATCTCCTACCAGGGCTTTGAAGTTTTCGAATGATGTGATCGGTGGTAGTGTCGGCTCACTCATTCTTCTCGCTTCCAGTGCTTCGGTTGTATCTAAGTGCTGAGTTAGCAAGCCTTGCATCACAGGGAAAATGACGCCCATTGTTGGCACTTCTTGTGTTTGCAGATAATCAGATACATGCCGGAGTGGTGCAAGTACCACAAGAAGCTGTTGTAAGTCGCTCCATTGCTCCTCACTTAAATCAACTGGTGTGTGCTTCTCTCCTTCTGCACGAAGTTTAGCTAGGGTAGCAGCAATAGGAAGGCGCGCATGTATCAACCGCTCTATCATGACACAAAGGGACGACCATCGTGTGGGACACTCTGTGCGTATGGTCAGCTGCTGTATTTTCGCATTGTCGTGCTGTGTGGTAAGCTTTATAATGTTAGTAATTTGTTGCGATTCATTACTAACTGTTTACCTCTAAAGTGGCTTTGTTTGATGAACGAAAATAGCGCGCAATCTTTTTTGCAGGCTTCAATAGAGCTATTTGGAGGTCTGTACCATCCAATGCCGTTGAAATCGCTCGATTCAGCATGTGTGGTGCACAGTAAAGCCACTTGGTCTTCAAATAGGATTTTACTGCGCACTTCATATTACTTGCACCGTCTGTTACCATTCCCAATATTTTCGATGGTGGTATGTCCCATTCAGCTAAGAGCCATGCTGGCAACATATTCCCCTGTCTCAGATTGAGACACCCGCCGAAGGGACAGCAAAAACGATTGGAGTGTCCAAGAGTCATCGATGCCATGAACAACTAAACTAAGGTAACCTCGCACAGCGTGACTTGACCACCCATCGAAACTCCCACAAAATGATGAGATTGTTCTAATTTTCCTTTTCATGTTGTGTTGTCTTTAGAGCTTCCAATTCCCTGGGGACCAGAACCGTTGAGAAGGTTGTACGTCCAGGCAAAGAGTAGTCAATCTGTAGTGATTGAATCCAGCGGCGAGTAACTGGACAGTCCAAGAATGTTGGTGTGATGTTATGGATAAGAAAGCATTGTGTGAGGAGCTTTTCTGATTCTTCTTGATTGAAGGAGAGTTGTATTTCCTGTACTGCTGTGCTATGCTTGCTATCGAGGTGTGTCTGCAGAATACCAGTAGATGTTGAGCTACTATATGATTGTGAACAAAAGTTGCAATGTCTTTCCCCCTCCCCCCCCTTGCGGAAGAAAGTCCACACGCGACTAGTTCGTCTGGCTTTCTTGGTTGGCGAGTGGTCTGGTTCCTGCATTTCTGATTTATGTGCAAATTCTTAATAACTTCGAAGAAGAAATTGGTAAATTGGTGGTTTATTTGGCGCTTACGGCTAGCCGGCTCAAGTTCGGCTGGCTTGCTTTCGGCTCGGCTAGCCATTTTGGCAGCAGTGCCGAGGTGGCGCGCACAAAGAGGAAGGGCAAAAACGGAGGGAGGGGCCGACTCAAACCAAAGCACAAGTTGTTAAATAGGTGGCTCCCACTTTGGGGACACTGTGAGCATTGCCAGCAGGGGAAGATGACCATTGAGCATCTCATGAACGACTGCCAGGTGACCTCTCGGATAGCCAGAGGTGAAAAACTTGTTGAACAGCCATGGGGCCTTCACGACCCTCACTTCTGGTATGCGTTTCAGTATTCCTTGCAGGTCGAAGTTAACTACCCTCCGATTCGCCGAAAAGAAAAGCTATTGAAGATCTTGCAAGGTCGCGGAAGATACCTATGTACCCAACAAAAAATATTATCATCTCAATGACTCATACGAGTCCGAATTCGCCAAAGTCTTCAAGCTCCGTGAGCGGTTGAGTGAGAAATCTGTCAGGACAAGCCGGGTCCTGGTGGAGTTCGAGAACCTGGAAAAGAAGCTCCAGAGGGCCCGCGAGCAAGTTCCCTTGATCATGTCGTTCTTCGGCCAGACAGCCAAAGGCAAATCCTACATCATCAACTGGTTCTTGCAAGTAGGCACTTCAATGAGTGAACCCCGAAGCGGACCCCTGCCTTCTACTGGTGTTGGAACTACAACCGGTGTGCCTACGTTTCCGATCCTCATTCAGAATGCTGAAGATGGCGTCATTGGAGTTTGGCTCGAATATTGCAACAAAAATGGCGAAGCCGTCGAGCAGTACACCGAGTACTGGATTCCTCGACAACAGATGGATGCAATACGGGCTGAGGCTGAGCGAGAGCCTTTCTATCAAAAGGTGTCCTTTTTACCTCATCTTCTTTTCTTGCATGCTAAAACTTTGATCTCATAGGTACAACACTGTTAGTCAATGAACTAGAACCACCCCCAGAAAACACAGAACTCTATCGCTGCGTGCTGAGCTATCATTTTCCCTTCTTGGCCGAACAGAGGGTCAAATTCTATGACCTTCCTGGATACCCAGACCCCCATCCGCATCTCAAAAAGATGCGCAAGATCATGGTTCGAAGGGTACTAGGTTCGAGTGACATTATTGCCCATGTTTTCATGGCCCGAGGTGTTGATAGCAGTGACCTCAAACATCTCTGGAAGTGTGGCGCATTCTCGGCCAACGACGTCCACCAGCAGCCTCCTCTGATTATACCGCTTCTCAACGCCCAATGCAAGCTTGTGGAAGAATTGCCCTTCATCACAAGTCCTGATCTGCTGCTCGACCTCAGGGCCAAGATCTCAAAAGCCTTTGGAATTCCTGTAGATATGCTCCGGGTTCCCCATGCTAAACGACTATGGTGAGGCTATGTCCAATTACTTATTAATTGATCCGCTGTCTTCTTTAGTGTTGACAATGAAGAAAAGGAAAAAGAAGATGAGGCGAAGGGGAAAGACAAAGAAACAGCCGAGAGCTGTGACCACCAACCGATGTCCAACAAGCCAGAAGCCGAAATCCCGATGCTGGGGCTTGCAACACTTGCCGACCAGTTGAGCGACGAGGCTGTGGGGCTCGTGTTCCTCAACAATACGCAACGAATGGAGGTGCCCCACCTAGATACCATGCTACGGGATGTCAAATGGGCCTTCGTAGCCAAAAGAGAAAAGAAGGTACATTACATCTTGGAGGAGGCCAACGACAGCGTCATCTATATTCTCACCGAACTGAAAATCTTGTACCGAAAGAGCAGCCTAGCTCCGAAGAGGCAATCGAAGAGCTCGCACACCTCGCCCAAGAGCAAGGAAAACAGCGAAGCGATCAGCAGGCTGCACAAATGTCTAGAGCACAAGAGAGTGGGATTCGGGGCTCTTCGCCACCAATGTATATCGAATGTCCTGGTAGAGTGGAAAGGCTCCGGACGTGCTGGTCTAGGGGAGGAAGAATCTGAGCCTATCCACCTGGCTTCCGCTGACATCTGTGAGAACCTTCGAGAGGGATGGATGGCTGTTTTCAAGAAATACGCTTCCGTCACAGTTCAACGCCTGTTGAAAGCTGCACGCTGGGCTTTCGTACCGCAAAAAGGTGGGCTCCACAAACCGCCACCACAGGAGCACCGAGAGTACTACGACAAGGTGAAGGAATGCTGCAAGGAAATGGAGGAGGCGATCCCATATGAGGCGAAGCGCATCTGGCAGAGCTTCAAAGACAGGATCCCTTGGGAGAATTACGTTCAATTTCCTGACTACGCGGCATTCATAGATTATCTCGACACCCTTGACCGGTTGGAGGATTTCCTTCGAGATCAAGTGACAAAGTACTTCGAGAGCATACAGGTGAATAACGATAGTGCGGAGGAGGCAAAACCAACGGAGGAGCTCCGCATTTCAGAGCTCCACGAGCTTGTGGGTGATTTCAGGAAGCTATTCGAAGCTTTCAATGAAGTGAACCACGCCAAAAGGCTAAATGTCTGCCGGCCACGGACATCTACTGCAAAAAGGGCAAAGAACTTCTCACACGCAATCCAAGTAGCAACCTCTTCTCCAGCATAAACGCGATTTATGAGGAACCCTTCTCGGGGCGTTTTGGACAGCGGGTGCTTGCTGAGACATCCCTCCATCGCGAGACCAACTCCATCAAAGTAGTCTATTCACCCGACCATCTCCAGCAGATCCTTGCTGCTACCAAGATTCCTTCCAACAAGGACGAGAAAGCCCTGTATCCTATCTTTGTAACTTCGCGACTCCGCTTCCGCCATGATTCCACAAGCATTCCACAGGACCAGGTGCCCAACCTTTTGTTGGGCAAGTTTGCTACTGCTAAGGTGTTGCTGATTGCTGTCGTGCCTGAACCACAGCTGGAAACCTACCTCGCACTCTTTCCCAATACGGATCTTCAGGGGACCGAAACGCTACGATTTGTCACTGTCCGAGATCTCAACATCGGCATTGGTCGCAAGAGAACCATTGTCATGCTTGGAGACCATTTGCGTTCATGCAAAACGTTCTCAAGGATACTCTGTTCAGCCAGTCCGAGACAGCCCGAGAGGCAAGGAAGAGGACTCTCGAAGACGACGACGGGGCCTTCATGCAAGCGATTCAGCGCAGCGTGGATACGAAACATTTGATCCAGATTAGCCGCCTCATAGGCAGGGATATTGACTCCTTGGCAAAGGACCCAGAACCCATACTCGCGCTATTGCCGCAAGGGATCAAGGCCGAGTGCAGGGCTCTCCTGTACTGAAAGGAGCGTCTCGGCCAGGTAGCGCTCTGGAATTGTCACGGCAAATCCTTCTCTACTCAGCTTTGGGACTACCAACGCAAGAGTCCCTGTACCCACATCATCAGCACGGCCAGACAGCAGGTCATTCTCTATGATACTACCTGCACTGCTGGAATACATCCGGTCTCCGATGAGGAATTTTGGAAGGAACCTCTTCCCCTTGACACCTGGCAAGACCTTATCGAGCGTGTCAATAAGGAAAAGCGGCGGGACGGGGAGGCAGCTGTGTTGGCACGCGAGCTCGGATACAAGTTCAGCGACTCTGCCCATGTGCGACAACTGCTGATGCACGGGATTGGGGGTGCCCTCGTTTATCGCTTTTCCTTCACCCCAAACGAGGGAATGAAGTCGCTGGTGAATGTAGAGGTACCTGACATATACTGCAACGATGAGAGTGCATAGGAAGAAGAGGAGGACGGAAAGAGTTCTAAAGGGAAAGAAATATGTTGACACCCTTGTTGACGATGTAGTTACACCTGTCGTTGATTACATCCTCCAACCCAACTCTGTGATTAATTCAACATTGATAAAGACTCTAAAGGCGATTACACCTCCTGAAGATTAAATCGTTATGGTGTCAAAGTTAGGGGGAGTGTAAGAATTGCCCCAAAACTTGTCGTTTATGTTGAGGTTTTTACTCGCAAAAAGTCCTTTCTGCCAGACCATCGTTGTCGCTCTTTTTGTTCATCACAGTCATCAGTGGAAGAGAACTGCCATAGGATCGCCGAGGAATAAGGAGGATCGAGCTGCGTTGTTTGGAGAGAGAAAAACCCTAACGAGGATGCAGTTTTTCTTGGCCCTTTTCATCAATCCTTTGCCCTTGTCGGATGTGTAATAGTCCACTATGAGGTTTTTGCTCTCACGATCCACCGCTACCCTGTTGGGATATTTCTCTTGCCCCATGATCAACAGC
>Ga0209935_1002941_pt1 | contig 18956 bp, 35 predicted proteins | sample ThiBio_1000_plan_2_FD_183958 | JGI IMG/M metagenome (GOLD analysis project Ga0209935, IMG submission 183958) | Wastewater bioreactor microbial communities from Cape Town, South Africa - Thiocy_cont_1000_plan (SPAdes) | ecosystem: Engineered > Bioreactor > Thiocyanate-remediating >... | reverse complement strand
ACAACGCCAACCCCAACGCCCCATCGGAAGACAACGAGACGCCCCTGCACCTGGCTTGCGAGCGAGGGAGCCTTCGGTGCGTGCAGCTGCTGCTCGATCGACGCGCGTACGTCAACCTGCCGACCCGTGGCAATCGCACGCCGCTGTACGTCGCATGCGAGAAGGGCCACGAGCGTGTGGTCGAGTACCTCCTCGCGCAAGGTGCCGACAAAACCATTCAGTCGGTACGCACTCTATGCGTGCGGGCACCAGAGTGTGCTTCAATCACATGAGACCAATGCAATGGCTGCGTCGTGTGCTCTCGCGATGCTCGCGTCATGTAGAGATGGGGAGACAGTCCAGCTCAAGTGGCCATGACACCAGAACTCTCGGACCTTGTTTCGAACTTCTCACATGAGACTACGTGTCGGCACATTGTCGCCCGCGATGGCGTCAATGCCACGACCAAGGTATCTCGCTCACTCTCTCTCACTCTTGTGCCGAGTACTCTCGAGCTCGCTTAAATCGCTCACTCTCCGCATCTGCCAGCTCCATGGAAGCGCGGTATCGATTCTACGCGTGGCATGCCAGCGAGGCTATACATCGCTCGTGAACGAGCTGCTCCATAGCGGCGCCGACCTCAGATCGTTGATCGAGCAGCCACTGCAACCACACGACTCGGTGTATGCCATTCCTCCTGCGATAGCACGCTCCGGCCATCAGGCAACACTCGATTGGATCAAGAAGGCTACCGTTCCGGCACTCAAGGTCATTCGCGTGCTGCTCCTTGGTCACGAGCGTTCGGGCAAGACCTCGATCTTGCAGCTGCTGCGACACACTGGCTCGGCACTCTACACTTCATCGCTCGGCCAATCTACCGACGCCGACACATCGCCCCTCCATTCCATGTCGTCGTCTGGTGGCTCCGAGGCACGCGAACGCAATCAACGCGCACTCGGTATCGATGTGTCGGCGTTGCAACTGGCACACGATACCAAGGTCGTAGTACATGACTTTTGTGCGCCCATCGAATGTCTCTCATCGCTACGGGTATGCCAGTCTCTCTCTCTCTCTCTCTCTCTCTCTCTCTCGCGATCTGTCGCAATTGCTAACGAATCATCGACCTTGCTATCGACACAATACCGCAGTCATTCATCACTACCAAGAACACGGTCTTTGTGGTGACAGTCGACGTGTCACAGGAGCAACACGTGATCGAGCAACACATTCGACAATGGGCGGCGTACGCCTTCGACACACTCTTCCAATCAGCGTATCAGTCGGCAGTCGTTGGTCTCGACAGCAGTATTCCGTATGTGAGCGGTCGAGCAACACACGAGTCTCCGGCAGCATTGTTCCAGTTGATCGGCACACATTCCGACAAGCTGCAGCAGGCTGAGGGCGGTGGGCGTATGACGGCCCTGTTGCGCCAACTCCAGGCCGAGCTGGTCAAGATTCCCGTGGTCGGTGAGCCGCTGCTGGTATCGACCTTTGAACCACGACAACTGCGCCACGCTCTCCACGGCTCGTTGACGCGCGCGGCTTCTCGGTTGTTCTCGAGCTCGGCCTTGAGGTTGGTGCCGGCGCGCTGTGTCGAGGCCTACAAGGTCGTCGAGCGGATTCGGTCGACGCGCCTTCCCTCGCCGCTGCTGACGCACAACGGCAGCCTGAGCGGCTCGATTGACGGCTCGTTCGCCATCGGAGCCACGACGAACTTGCCATTGTTCATGGGTGTCTCGGACTTTAGTCACTTTCTCGAGATGTACGGCGAGCTCACAATCGAGTCCGAGAATGAGGTGCTCGAGATCGCCGAGTATCTGCACGACTCGGCTTCTCTCGTACTCTCACCCTCCAAGCGCCAAGTGTGCTCCGACATGCACGTTCTGTCGCGACTGATGCTGCCGTACGGGTATCGCTCCTCGACCGTGCTCGAGATCCAAGTATCGGAGCATGCGGGAAGTGATCGGTCGATCATCTCGCTGCATGACGCGCTGGTGTGGATCGAGAAGGTGTGTGATACGCCGAGCGGCTCGCCACACCGTGATTCATTGTCGCTCTCTTGGTCCAGTACGTACAATCTCTCTCTCTGTCTCTCTCTCTCTCTCTCTCTCTCAATCTCTCGCCCTCTCTCTGTCTCAATGATGGACGACGTACCTGATGATGTGATACAGACAATATCGAGATTCTCGATGCCCTCATCGAATGGGGTCTATGCACGTACCTCGACAGCATTCCGCAAAAGAACAAGCTCGCGCCGTTCACCAACTCGCGACTGCTGTTGTTCCCGGCACTTCGGCCAGCGTGCTTGATCTTTCGACTCCCTACGATCGACCTCTCTGACCAAGCGACGCCGCCTCTCGGCAAGGGATCGAGCTCCAACCTGCCCATCTCGTCGCTGGTTGCATCAGCTGTAAGTGCAGCAAATGCCGTCAATGCACAGAACACTTCCTCGACGACCAGCACCTCTGGCAGCTCTGCTTCTGCAGCAAGCACCACCAGTGGCCCTGGTGTTACTCCCTCACTATCATCGTCATCACAAGTACCGCAGGTGAGATTCCGATCCAAGTTGCAGCTCGATTCACGCCGCTTGACGGCCATCGCCCACGAGGTCTCGCAGCACACGTTCGACTCGTTTCAGTTCAGTCTCTCGGACATCTGGCATGCTTATTACCCGCTGTACTCGAACGGCTTCTTCGTCGGCAACGGGCCGTCAGCTGCCACGCCGACGATCGGCATGGTGGTGCTCCACTCGGACCGTACACTGCGTGTGTCGGTCTCGAGTGCCATGGACTCGGTCGCTGGAGAGCTCCTCGAACTCATCATCAAGCGCGCTGAGGCCAAGGGAATTCGATTGACTCGTCGTCCTGTGTCGACGCAAAGCTCACTCGAGATCGTGCGCAACACGCCATGGTCCTGGATCCGAGGCGAGGCATTTGTGACCGGCGAGCCGTCCAAATGGAAGGAAGGCACCGTGGAGCATGTCGAGCGCTTGGGCATCGTACGTTGCTGCTCTCGTGCATCGGAGATGGCTTCGGTCTCGAGCTCGTGAACCACTGACACGCTGTCTCACGCTTTGCAGTCTAAGCCGTTCTTGGAGCGATTCGCATACTTTCGATATCTCACCGATAGAGAGCTCGAGATGATGCCGAGCATTGTGCGTATTCCAACCCACACTCATTACTACCGAATCGATCGAGGCTCTTACCGGTGCATCTCGTTCTTGACGCTGCACTTGCACGAGAGCAGAGCGAGCGAGAGCCACGAGAAGTGTCTGCCGCCTATCGTTTTGCCAACGCTGCAGACCAAGAGCGCCATCTCAAGGTTCGTGTTGTGGCACGCGAAACTCATGAAACACTCGCTCGCTCGCTCACTCACACTCGCGAACGTGTTGCGTGCAGAGGTCGCCGATAGCGGCATTACCATCTCACTTGCGCTTCACGATCCTGTATGCGAACGAGCGGCTGTCAGCACGCAAGGCCGAGTTCGAGCATGTACGCGGTCTGTACTTTCGTTCGACCTCGGAACACGAGCGACAGAACACCGAGGTCGTCAAGATCATCGCACTCTCGAACGAGTACCTCGAGGAGCAATTCGCCGTGTGTTACTACGAGATCAAGTGGCGCATGATCACCGTCAGCACCAACCACAAGCACGACGGCTTGCCGGCCGAAGATGCAACACCGCTTGTTCGCGCTCCCATCCTCAACGCTCGTACGTGTAGCTATCGAACTCGAACGCAGTACCGCTGGATGGTTGTGCTTACGATTGCGTGGCAGGTTCGGCGGCACTGGCACGACACACGCTGAACCACCTCCACGGATACCGGACTCCCGAGCGCCGAGCCGAGGAAGTGAACCTCGTCTCGGCGTGGGCGAGCGGCACTCGCGATCGAAGGCACTTTTATCGCGCCTTCGTCGGCATGCATACGCCAGTGGCCTCGAATGCTTCCACGACATCCATCGACGAGCAGGACCAAGCGATCTATCTCACACGATTCGCATCATGGTGCGACCAACTGCCAGACGCCACACTGTCCGATCGCACTACCATGAAGCTTTCGCAGTCCTCCTCACCAATGACCGTGATGGGTATGTTCGAGCTGCCATCTCGCTCGCCACTTACTCCCCACGATAACCAAAGCGCTGTTCTGATTCATGCCTTCGCCACCACCATCATCATGATGATGATCAGAAATCTTGGGACACTCGCAGTCTCCATCTCGCGCCTTGGACATGACGCAGTCGCTCACCGTGGAACCACCGCCGCATCAGGCAGCAGCACAACAACAAACTCGCTACGCCTGCAAGGCTCTCTTGCTGTGCCACGTGCTGCTCGGAAATACGTTCCCGGTCACGCAAACGACCGGCATACAGGCAATACCGGACGGCTACGATTCTGCATACATGCTACTCTGTGGTGACGGTGCGGGCGAAAGTGCTCGCCTGGTGGGCTTTGCGCCCGATGGCAAGAGCATCGAGGAGGCGGAGTTCGACAAGATGGCCGTGCTGAATCCGTGCCAAGTACTGCCGCGCTACATTGTGTTCACACGCCCGAGGGGCCTGTACCGGCCACCTGAAACGCAGATGCCGGTGGTGCTGTGGGTCGACCCGAAGCCCGACAGTGCGCTCGTCGAAGGCATCGAGCAGGTCGACATTCACTACGCTGACACGACCTCCGATGCGCTGAGTTGGATGCAACACAACCGAGCGGCGCTCGAACAGGTGATGGCGTCGTTCGGCAACGACGCGTTCCGCATCATTACCAATCGGTACGCGAGCTGTACTCCGCACACGTATCCTCTGATGCCAGATGGCACATACTCATACGAGCGAGGCTATAACGATCGTTAGAAACCGTCCGAATGATGGTGGATATACTGCTGGCAAGCAATTGCTGACTCGTGTGCGCTCGCGACCGGAATGGGCGCAAGTGCCAATCTTGTTTTATTGCAGCAAGATCGGGGTGTGTAGATCGAAATGAGAGAGAGAGAGAGAGTGAGAGAGTGAGCGACACATGAACGAGTGACTAACACGCAGAGTGTAGCCGGTGATCGACGTTTACTCGCGCTCCAAACGAGTGTTTATCACGATGGATAGTGGAATCTGCCGGCAGTTTCTCGAGATCGAACGGCTGGAGCAGATCAAGGTCGAGGAGGTTCTGCGCGTCGTTGCGCAGAAGCTGCGCGCGTGCGTCGTGCCGAAGGATCGCATGCAATCTGCTTCGCAGTGCAGCCGATGCAAGCGTACGCTCGTGCCCAAGTCGTTGCTGTTCCGGTTCAAGGCGTACTTTGTGAATTGTCATCTGTGCGGCAAGGCGTTCTGCGAGCAATGTTGCTCCGAGCGTCCGTTCATGGGCCTTGCCATGTGTGAAGGTACGCGCCGTCGCCTCACGCAAGTTGCATGCAGCAGAGCACACGAACTGACGCGCCAGCACTCGTTGTGTTCCACCATTCAGAATGCCTCGTGTTGGTGTGAAGTGCTCACTCCCACTCACGACTTCAATACAACATATGCGCACGCAAACGCACGCATACAACCGACTTGTGTGAGACGAGGCCACTTCATTGAGGCGGCTCTGCGCCGTATCGTGCAGTGTCGTCTCGCTTCCTGAATAACCGCAGGTCATCGAGCTCCTTCGGCACCGGCTGGCGGTTCTTCTGCAAGAGTTCGCGCAATGCAGCAGCGATCGTATCGTTGTAGGTCAGGAAGGCCGTGGCGCTTCCAAGTTGGCCCGCGCGACCGGTGCGACCTGCTCTCTCGAGAGATGCGAGTGGCGAGCCGCTAATGAGCGATGATAGATCGTACGCGAGCAACCACAGCAGTAGCGTGACGCACCGACACGATGGGTGTAGTCTTCAATGGTGTCTGGCAGGTCGTACTGGATCACGTGCTCGATATCAAGAACATCGAGGCCACGGGATGCTACGTCAGTTGCCACCACGATATCGACGCGACCTTGCAAGCCACAAGCCCCAAGCGCCTTCTCAGTTAGCTTCAGAAGCCTCTCGCTATCGAGCGCTCGTCTCCGTACCGTTCTTGAGCGCCTCAACCACGCGGAACCTGTACGCCTGCGCTTTCTCGCCATGGAGGTCGGCCACGTGAAACTGCCATTGCCTCAGGCGTCAGTTGATCGTTCTCATCGAGTGTGTTCAGCATTCACGTACTTGCTGCGACCTCAGGAACGCCGTAAGCCTCTCGACTCCAGCGGCACTACGGCAGAAGATCAGCACTGGCGGTCGTTCGATGCTGCGCAATGTCTCCAGCAACAGCTCCTGCTCACTCGGCGGCGATTCAGTACCGCCGCCACGATAACGATCCGCACATGCTGGGTGCCAAGTGCCACGCACGTTCTTGTTCGATTTTGCAACGAACACCACGTTCTGTCGTATGGATCGAGCGACATTCCCGGCCTGAAGCATGATCGTGATCAGTACCGCCACAGACAGCCAGCTCGCTCTTGCTGTGCGCTCTCGCTCTCTGTATCTCTCTCATGGTCGCGTACTCGGCTGCCGATAACGACACGAATCGGATTGGTCACTGCCGAACGTGCCAAACGCTCAACAGCAGTAGGCATGGTTGCTGAGAAGAGCATCGTCTGGCGTGGAGATTGACTTGCATGCCCGAGTAACTTGCGTGCGTTTGCCAACGAGTCAGCGAGTCAGCAGACATGCACCGAGCATCGCTCGTGGCATCAGCCAACGTGCGTACCAGACGCAACTGCCCTTCCATGCCCGAGTCCGACGCAAGCATTCGGTCCGCTTCATCGAACACGAGGTATCTCAGTCGATCGAATACCACCACACGTCGTGACACGAAATCCAGCAGTCTTCCCGGCGTCGCGACGATGACATCGACGCCGCGAGCGAGTATACTCGTCTGTGCGTCGATCGGCACGCCGCCGACAAGGCCGAGTATCCGTCTCGCAGGATACTGTTCCCGAGCATCACTCGTCAGTGTGTGTGACTTCGATCTCTCAGGCTCGCTCGTTGGCTCGCTCGCTCGCTCGCTCTTGCATACCTCGACTTGCTGCGGTATAAAGTCCTGGATCACGTGAAAGATCTGCTCGGCGAGCTCGCGCACTGGTACCATGATCAACGCAACGGGGCCCTCGGCTATCACGATGACGATGAGCGAGACCGAGCAAGCACGCAGTACCGCGAGGCACCCGCTCCATTGTATACAGCAAGTACCTTGTTGTGCAGGAGGCGTCACATGCAACAAGGCCAGCAGCGGCAGCACGTATGCGAGCGTCTTGCCGGAGCCGGTCTCGGCCGTCACGATGAGGTCGCAGCCGCTCATGGCGCACGGTATGACCTGCATCTGCACCGGCGTGGGATGCTGTTCTTCACGAGGCTCGATCAGCGATCTCGCATCGAGGGCATGCTAGCATGGTTCGTTGATCGTTCGGACCTGGAATCCGAGTGTGAGGAGCTGCGTCGAGACCCAGGTCGGCAGCGAGGCCTCGGCGAACGAGCGCACGGGCTTGGCGATCGTCGTGTGAGCGTCGGGCGCCTCGACCTCGATGCCGTTCTCGAATCGAATGCACTCGACGTCTTGATCGGAGAGACTCACGACACTCGGGAGTTCCACATAGTACGATAGGTTCGAATGTGATGTGGTTGATGTTGTCGTTGTCGTCGTTGAATCATCGAGCGATGGATGCGTCGCCACGAACGACGTCGATGTCATTGCGTGCAGCCGTGGCCGCACAGCTCGATAGAGCTCATCGCCATCGTCGCCGTCATCATCACGATCATGAGCACCATTCGGTCTACGTGATGGTTGATCCATGATCCAATCATTCCGCCGTCTCTTGGCCATGTTATACGACACTCGAGCGTCGACCCATGCACGAGCAGGCAGCAACAACAACAACGACCACAACCGCGTCGTCATCGTCATTGTCTCGCTCCTCGCTCGCTCGCGCACGCACAAGCAATCTCATCGACTCCATCCATCGTACCCGATCAATCAATCAATCGCTCAATCGATTCAATCGATACATCGATCGAGTATCCTACTATCAGATAGCTATTTATCAACAGTTGGTTCGAGACTCGATGGCGGCCTCCAAGACTGCCACGGTACGCGCGAGCGAGCGAGCGGTCGCTCGTACCATGTGCCACACACACGTCGAACATGAGCTCGTCGTTCTCATCATTATCACCACCGACCTTGTGCCCTCATCGGGGGCCATTACGATCATGAACCCTTTAGGTTCGGTTGCAGAAGGAGATGCGCCAGCTGTTGAAGGAGCCGATCGATGGCATCCTGACGACCTTCAATCCATCCAACATACTCGACTGGCACTACGTCATCATCGGACCGGCAGACTCACCATACGCTGGTGTGTGTGTGTGTGTGCGCGCGAGTCTATGATACGATGCTCGAATGATTCATCGTGTCGTCGTATCTGATCGCTCTCGTAGGCGGAGAGTACCACGGCATCGTTCGCTTCCCTTCAGACTATCCCTACAAGCCGCCAGGTACCACGAGCCATGTGCTCTCTCTCCCTCGCAATCGAACGAGGACCTGATTGCTCGCGATGCTGGTACTCGGTTCGTGTTGATAGAGATACAAATGTACACGCCGTCTGGACGCTTCGAGCCCAACAAGGCCATCTGCATGAGCATGAGCAACTACCATCCCGAGACCTGGAATCCTCTGTGGAGCGTATCGAGCATCCTGCGCGGCCTGCTGAGCTTCATGGTGCGTGCAGCCGCCGTCCTCACAATTCGAACAAGCAAGCAATCGATTGACGTGCAACTCGTAGCTTGAGGAGACCGCGTCAGCCGGTACGGTCGAGGCCAGTGAGGCACAACGACGCGAGTTGGCAGCTGCGTCGATCGCGTTCAATCAGAAGAACAAGATGTTCTGCAAGCTGTTCGAGAAGGACCTGAAGAAGCTGCCCCATCGCCGCGCGCCGGCACAGAGCGTGCCTCGCGCAGCCGCGAGTCGAGAAGCCACCGTACCAACAACATCTACCACGACGACAAGTTCGTCATCTTCGAGTGCCCTCGATGCCAGTGCCGATGGCAGTACGACGAGCGCGAGCGATGAATCCTCAGCTGCGTCGTCGTCGTCGTCGTCGGGATCAGGATCGCTGGCGGTGGCTGCAGCTACCGTGGTTGCTGTGCTTGGTGGTGTTGCGATCGCTGCGACGCAAATATGATGACGAGCGCGTCTCGTCGAGAGCGATGGCAGCCGTCGCCTTGTTGATGATACTCGAGTGAGGCGATGGTCGATTCTATTGCTGTTGCTCGGCTGTCGTGGCTACAAAGTAATCGTTCCACACGAAGACGAAGAACAGTTGGAAGAGGAGCTTGGCAGGCACGTCGGGGTGCGCGGTCTCTGCGCTCGCGAGAGTGAATGGGCCGCTCGGATTGCGTTGCAGCGTGTGCACGAAGGCAGCGATCGAGCGCGGCACCAGCAGCTCCTTGCGCAGCTCGGACTCGAACTCGCCGCCACCAAAGTTCCAATGCAGCTTGAGGCCGAGTGTAGCGGCGTCGCGCGGCACGGCTTTCGAGCTCGTCAGATCGTCGTCGGTCAGCAAGACGGCGAGCGAGTTGAGCCTAAAGTGCTGGTTCTCACAGATGCGTTGTTTGATGGCGCGCGCATCGACTGCCGGAATGGCCGCCAGGCGTTGGTACTCGTCTACCAGCTGCGGGGCGCCGGGTAGTTGCCTTGCGACCAAGGCGCGCGGCACCAAGTCGTCGGCTGTGAGTGAATTCAGCACCTCGCGCATGCGAGAGAGCACTAGACTCGCGTCGGTACGAGCCTGCTCGAGACTGAGGACGCTCACTCCTTGGCGACATTCAGCGTGCTTGGACCTTGACAGACGTATCGTCGCAGGCGTGTGAGCGCAAGACACGTGTCAGCAAGGCGTATATCTCGTCATGCATTGCATTGCATTGCATTCGTACATGAGCTGCTGTACACCGCGCACCGCAAGATCGGTCCAGCTCGACGGCATCAAGCTCATATTCATCGAGAGCGAGTCCTCGGTACACAGCACTTGATGCCAGCATCCCGGTGGAAAGTAGAGCATGTCTCCTGGCTCGAGTTCGACGGTCGTCGAATGTGACAAGACCTCTTGCGATGGCAGGAAGCTGGCATTGAGGTTGGCGACGCGATGCAGCTTCATCTGCAGCTCCTCGGTGCCGAGGCTGCTGTAGTGCGGCGTGCAGCCTCGCAGTGGCGCCACGACCTCGGGCGAGTAGAACCTCCACCTCTTCTTGCCTTGAAGCTGCACCGCGAGAGAGAGAGAGAGAGTCAGATGATTGGCTGCTGTATGGTGAACGCGGTTCGGTGTGGCATGCGTCGATACCTGCACCGTGAAGTTGTCCATGTAGTCGTGATGGAAGTCGGTCAGGTTACCCTTGCGAGATGCAAAGATCTCGATCTCGCCTCGCAGCGTGTTGTCTGGATAGCGAATGCCAAAGTTGAGGCCGAGTGGTGTCGAGAGGCTTGGTATCACCATGTCTGCAAAGGCTTGACTCGATCTATATGTGGCAGGCATCATGGAGCATCGAGCTAATCAGTCTCGATATCGCAGACGATGCTGATGTTCTCGACTCACCTAAAGTACAACGACGCTCCAGCTTGGTACAAGACAGCAGCTGCCTCGGGAGTGACTTTGATGCTTTCGACTTGCTTGACAGTCGATGTAGCACCGGCTGGTCCCTGCTGCGGCTGCTCGGGCTGCTTGAGCCACGCAAAGATATCCTCGCTCGCCGATACCTCCATCAGTGCAGCGAGATCGAATTGCTCCATGTGCTTCTGTGCTCCGCATATTGATCGTACGAGGGGCTCCTTGCGTCAATAACCGATCGCCTGCTTGTATCGGAGTGCACTGGCGTCAGCGTACCTTGAGCCAGCTGACGCGAGCGGCCCCACCGCGGGTGACCAGCGCCTTCTTCCGCCAATAGTGAGTGCGGAAGTGCTCGGGCGTCAGCGGGTATAGGAGCCGCTCCAGTGCATTGAGCTCTTGGAACTTGTCGTCGTCGTCGTCCTGGTCGTCGTCATCGTCCTCGCCGTAGAGATGATTGAATCGAAATGGCGGCGAACGTAGGCCTGGAGGGAGCAAGAGCTGGCAGCAGTGCTCGCCAGGCAGGAGCTTGGGCTGCTGTGCCTTCGTCGACGACGTCGTCTTGGCTCTCTTGGATGGACGCTCATTACTGGTGGTGCTAGTAGTTCTGGTGGTGGTGGTAGCCTCAGTCGAGGCTGGTCTCTTCATCGTGGAGAGGTGGCAGCTGATGCGAGCGCGAAGCGGCAGCGAAAGGAATGATGCTGTGCTGCTGCTGCTCATACATCCTTCAATAATCACTCTCGAGTAATATCAAGCAGACTCACTCTCTCTGGCTAGCTATCTATCAATCAGGTATCTAGGCTTGTTGAAGATGCGCTCTCTTATGAGATGGGGCTCGAGTCCTTCTTGGTGATCCGCGACGCAAGCTTCTTGAGTGTCATGGCGAGCATCTACGCGACGGCGACGACGAGCGTGTTGGTGAGAAGCAAGCTGTGTGTGTGTATCCGGCGTGCTGCTCGAGCCACACCGACGTACGCGCTCAAAGTCGTAGCCCGACGGGAAGGCCTTGGCTTGCTCGACGAACGACGTCGCGTCCTCCCAGCGTGCCTGCGCGATTGCAGCCTTGGCGAGCTCGGCCAGCGAGAACGGGATCAACCACTTGTCCTCCTTGATGCTGGCTTGGTTCTGCAGCAGGCGTTGCAGGAGCGGGATGGCCTCCTCGAATCGCGTGAGCGTCACCAGGTTCTTGCCCTTGAGGTGGAGGTAGTGAGCCATGTCGTCGGCCGTGTCGTTGCGCTCAGTCAAGAGTGGCAGCACTTCATTCTGGTGGATGATGTGGCGTTAGCGAGACAGGCAAGGCAGGAGGTGTACTCCCACAAACGCACTCTCGCACGTACCTCGAGGATTTGGAGGGACTGCTCGTGTGCGAGTACTTCGAGAGCGTTCGAAGCACGGAGGAGCATGATCTCCATGCTGGTACACATAATCATTCACGAGTACAAGTGAGTGCCGAGTGGAGGAGTAGCCGATGCGAAATGTGAGTGCGAACTGTGCGTACTCATCGAACGCCTGCTTGCTCAGGAAGCTGGCTGTCTTGCGCTGCGCGTAGCTGTCGTACGCCATGTTGGGTCGCACGAACGAAGGCACCTTCTCATACAACTAGACCACAGTGCCAGCGCCAATGTGAGAGAGAGAGAGATGGCTACGAACGATCAGTGCTGAGCACGTACAGGCGCGATCTTGTCCTTCTGACCCGTGACCCAGTAGCAGATGCCGAGCTTGTACGAGCCGTAGGCCTTGAAGTTTTCCGAGGTCGAGCCTGCAAGTCGTCCGAGAGAGAGAGAGAGAGAGTGAGCAGATTTGGGTAGCTCAAGCGGCAACAGTGATGCTCGTACGCTCGAGGAAGTCCTCGATCGCCGGAATGGCCTCGGCGAAGCGCTGCAGGAAGAAGAGGTTGGTGCTCAATTCGTATCGCAGTACGAGCTTGAACTGTGATAACCACTCGGCGTTGAGCGACTCGATGTGCGCGATGGCACGCTCGTACTGCTCAGTCGAGCGAGTCAGGTCTCCTTGACGGCGGTACAATCCTCCCAGCGTCGACATGAGCAACACCGACTCGCTGGTAGCGAGTGGTCGGCGGTGTCAGTATCAGTGCGGTACAGCAAGCCGGCGGTGCGGTTCGCGCTCGCTCGTACGGGTACAGCGCAAGCAGCTCCTCTGCGGTCTTGATTGCCTCCTCCTTGGCGTCATCGAAGAAGAATCGCACGCCGACCAACAAGCTGCGGCTCAATGTGGCTGTGCCAGTTCGTTCGCCGTCAATCGGAGCGATCGGCGCAAGGCACAGGCGATTCGATTGCATGCTACGCACCTCGAGTTGTGTTTGACTGAGAGCATGCTTGCAACAGCTCGACGGCCTTGTCTCGATTGCCCTCGAATCCAAGAAGCTCAATCTGAGAGAGAGAGCCAGTGATGCAATGAGCGATCGGGTCACGTTGGCATGAGGCTACGAGCTCGTACAATCCACTTGGTCGTTGGTGGCAGCATCGACACAAAGTAGTTGAACAAGCCAATGCCAAAGTTGATGCAGTTCACAATGTGATGGCCCCCTGTGATGGCGGTCGCAGTGATGAGCTGCAGTGCTCGTGCATCGCACGGGAGAGAGAGGGAGAGCCGGATGGCACCTACGTGGAGTCGATGCAATGTTGGCGAGCGATGGATGGCGCATCAGCTCCTCGGCTTGTTCGAACAAGGTCCAGGTCTTGCGCATTCGATAGGCGCCTGTCATCATCACGGGCGATCACTTAGGCACGCAGGCACGAATGTGTGCTCTCGAGTGTGCGCGTGCGTGTGGGTGTACCAGCGACGTAGCGCTGCTTGCGCATGTGCAACATGGCGATGCCGCCCGAGGTCACGGCGAGCGCTAGTGTGGCCTCGAGATGGTTGATGCGCTTGCGTAGCTTCTGTGTCTCGGTCTCCTCGGCTACATTGCTCACCATGCCGAGGAAGAAGTTGCTCTGCCACGATCGTGGTGAGAGACTGCACGTGCCGAGGCTCGCTCGCGCTCACGCTCTCAATGACGCACGAGAGATCGCAAGCCAGTGTCAGTCGGTTGGTTGGCGGCTTGGAGGGCCTCTGCAATCTGCTCGACACGTTCGAAGCGAGCCACGGCCTGTAGGGTACACGCAGGAGGGCCACCATCATCAGGCATCATGAGGTGGCAGCGCGTGAGTCACACACGCGCGCACATACGGCATCGTAGTTGGCGGGCGAATCATTGAGCGTGGCGCGCCACATGGTGACCTCGGCGTGCTGCACACACGCCGAGATGTTGGAGTGCACAATGTCGGGGCCGTCCTTGAGCGTGGCAGTCGGGTCGGGCGTCCAGTTCGCGTCGGCGAGCAGGAGGCGCTGCGCCTCGTCGAGCCTCGTGTTCCAAGCGAGATTCGAGCTCTCGACCAGCTTGGCGTAGACCTCATCGTGGCAATCGGGATACTCGGGTGTCACGAGTGAGTCATCCTCGAGATCGGAGCTCATCGTGCAGGATAGGAGAGAGCGAGAGGGAGCGAGCGTGCGTGTGTGGTGTGAGCGGCAGCAGGCGATGATGTGAATGACGCACGATGACTCACGGCTCACGAGAGAGGTCGAGTACTCGCGAGAGCTCGATATATCGATCGTATCAACGCGTTGAACGTATTGTATTATTGAGCAAAGGGGGGAGCTTGGAGATGAGTGTGTGGCTGTGCGGGTGTGAGTGTGGTGCCTCGTGGTGGCTGTGAGAGGTGCTTGGGGCTCGAGACGTCACGCGATCACTCGGTGGCGCTCGAGAGCGCGGCCACGTCGTCGTCATCGATGCCAAGGTCGTAGGCGTCCTCGAGCAGGCGTTCATGGATGAAGGGCAACGAGTCCTTGGCGAGGAAGAGATACCTGCGACGGAGGATCTCGTAGACGTTGATGCGCTGCACGGCGGCCAGCGTCACGTGGCCGAGGTTGCGCGTCGCGAGGTCGAGGTTGCGTTTGGGCGCGCCGACGAAGATGAGCATCGAGTCGTTCCAGCCGCTGCTCGAGAGCGTCTGCACGAGCTCCTTGGTCTTGTGGCTTGCGATATCGGCGTCGTCCATGACGATCAGGTTGCCCTCGGCGAGCTTGGCCGAGAGCGTCGAGCACAGACCCAGCTTGCGCACCTTCTTGGGAAGATCTGCACGCGGCTCGCCGATGTCGTGAGCCATACGTCCCCGGCACACGAACGAGCACATGCTACCAATACGCGAGGCCATCGGCGCGTACCATGAGCGTGCGAGCGAGGGATCGGGCCATGAACTGTGCCGCCACCACGACGCTGCACGGCACGAATCGAGCCAGCTCGCGCGCTGCCGGTGCCCTTCTGCTTGTAGATCTTGCGTGTCGAGCCGCGAGTCTCGCTGCGGTTCTTGGACTTGTGTGTGCCTGCTTGACGAGCGGCGAGTTGCCACAGAACCACCCTGCATCCATCACGCACGCCATGTTCAGCTCGACCGCGATCGAGATCGAGATCGATCCAACTCGTTCGTTCGTTCGCTCGCTCGCTCACGCCGTACCTGTGAATAAGATCCGTGCGCACAGGCGCCAAGAAGACGCGAGAATCAAGAGTCGCCGTGCCGACTTGCTCGCGAGCGAGCGTCAATACCGGCACCTCGATGGTGGGAGGCGTGCCGGGAGGCAGCGGCATCTGCGGGATCGAGCTCTTGGCTCGACGCGCGATGGTGGCTGCTGATTGCGCAACGAGTCGATTCGATAGCGAGAACAACCATGATCGAAACAACGCCATGGTGGTGGTGGTGGTTGTGGTCTTGTTGGTTGTAGTGGTGTTGGTGGTTGTGGTGTAGGTCGAGCAGGAGGTCGAGCAGGAGGTGCGCGCGGTAGCGAGCGAGGACGACACAGACACACTGCCGCTGCTCGAGGTCGTCGACGTCGTCTGTCGCTCGCTGCCTGCCGCCCGCACCACCTGGACCTCCTCCTGCTGCTGCTGCTGCTGCTGCCCTGTTGATCGACGAGACCAAGCACGATAGTGGGTTTACAATGTGGCAGCATCTATCGCCGCTATCGATAGGGTTGAACACACAGGCCGTGTACAAGAGGTACCTCGCGATCGACCTCGCGATCGACCTCAAACCCAATCTCATCGTATCGTATCGTATCGTATCGTATCAGTCGGATATGGGCTGGTAGCGTGGTTGGTATCGCTGCAGGTATCCTTGGCTTGACGAGTTGGATCGGGTTCGCGTTCTTCTTCGCGGCGGTCGTCGGCGTGCTGTCAGCCGTGCTGCTGGCTCGCGGCGCCTCGAACGCGCTGCCGCTCTACACGCTGCTGTCCGAGGGCGTCGGTCACAGCCTCCTGGTACGCAACGCAACGTAGCGCCGACAATCATCCCATCGCGCTATTGCTGTGTACGAGACCTATCGTATCTAACCACAGGTTCTTGTACGTAATGCAGACCTTTGTGCTGTTGTGGACGTACGTACTCGCTCTCGCTCGCGCTAACTCACCCATACTGACGTGAGCCTTGCAGACTCGTCTATGACATTGTGCATATTTACTGAGGCATCGTCGATCGAGCCAGGTCTTTGAGTTGTACATTATAGCGAGCCTCGATGCGAGAGGCGCGCACATACGCACGCACGCTCCACTAAAAGAACCCGAACATCAGAGTCGAGTTGTCGCGCACACCCATCGATGCCAGCGTCGTGGTCTTGTGTACTGGCGCATTGTATCGGACGCAATCATACATGTACCACGACACGGTGCATGGTCCGAAGCGTGGGTGCTCGATCAGTCGGTTCGTGACGTCGGTCAGCGTCGCACTCAGCGGCAATCTCACGCCGCAAGCGCATCGATCGTGGAACGACGACATTGGATGCGACACGCAGATGGTCACGAAGGTCTCGCCGCTGTCGTCGTTGAGCGTGGCGGTCGGTGCCGACATTGATTCCTTGGTGGCACGCTTCGCGATATGGATTGGAAGGTACTTGGTAGAACGCGACGGCAGCGCGCGATATGAACGAATGAGCGCGATGCTCGAGAGCGTCAGTGGCGCCATTCATTCGTTCATCAGCTCGCGCACCCACGTGCCAGTGCCAGTGTCTGTGTCAGTGTCAGTGATCCAGGCTCGCCCTCAACCCGAGCCAACATGGCCACCTCCGATGACGGTGGAGCAGCGGGTCAAATGCTCACGATCTGCGTGGGCCATACCTTGTCCTCCGGCCATGATCGATGCGCTTGCGGTGTGCGATTGCCGAGCGACGCCAACCTGCACCGGGCCGCCGAGGCGCTGCGTGCGCATCCCCGCTTCGGCCCCAGCTTTCCAATCAGACTCTTCATGTGGCGCGGCAGACCCTACAGGCCAGGCGATGCGTGGAACGTGACGCTCGCCGAGCTGGGCATGCAGAATGGCGACTGTGTGTGGTTCAATTAGCGTCTGCGCTGGACGAGCGCGCCAGAGCGAGAGCATACTCGATGTGATATCGTATAGCAACTGTCTGTCCGCTCGAACCGCCCTCGAACATCAATCAGTACACATGTGAGATATAGTACGCGTTTGAGAGATCGATGGCTCGGTCGCTCGTAGGTCCAGGCAGCGCCACCGATGCCGATGGTCGTGGTCGTGGGTCGTGGGTCGTCGTCTGCTGCTCGCCTCGCGCGCCATCCACCTCTCGCTCGCGTCCTCCACCACAACACACAAGCGCCCCATCCCCTCTCTCCCCTTGCTCTACTCGAGAGTATGAAGCGAAAGTCCCGCCTGCTTGGTGGCGGCGGGAGTGGGAGTGGCAGCAGCAGTAGCGGTAGCGCCTCGAGTGGCGGCGGCGGTTCAAGCTCGCACCCTCTGCTCAAGGCCGCAGCCAAGGCCGACAAGAAGGGCCTCAAGAGCGCCCTCAAGTCGCTCGCTACCAACCCGACGGCCGTCATCGATGAGCAAGGCCGCACTGCATTGCACGTTGCGGCTGCTGCAGGCTCGGAGAAGGTTCGTCTTCGTGCTACATTGATGTCGGTGGCGCGCACGCACACGATCACGCCTGACTCTCGCTCGATAGATCATCAAGCCGCTCGTCGAGAAGGGTGGCAGCGACCTCATCGAGGCCATCGACTTCCTGGGCCAGACGGCATTGCATGCAGCGGCCGCCGCCGGGCAGGCCGATGTCGTCGGCACGCTGATCGACGTCGCCGACTCGGCCGGCGTGCAGGTCATCAAGTGGATCAACACGCCCGACATGGACGGCGACACGGCGCTCCACAAGGCCGTCGCCGCTGGCTCCGAGGGCGCCGCGAGACGCCTGATTCAGCGCGGAGCTGCGACCGATGCTCTCAATCAACGCAAGCAGACGCCGATCGAACTGACGAGCAACCAATCGATTCGCCATGCGATCTCGACCTTGGAGCGAGGTATGCAATGCAATGCCATGCAATGCCATGCAATCCATGTACTCGGTTGATTGATTGAATGATTGATTGATTGGTGTGATCAACCAGATGCACGTGAGATGATCGATCGCGATGTGACGACCCTATGCGATGCCATTCGAAAGGGAGACCCGGCTGCATTGACCGGCGCACTGACGTCGATCTACTCGGTGCGCCGGCTCAAGGTGCTCAACTCGGCGCGCGTTCTCAAGTACGACCAAGAGAAGGAGGAGCCCGACCTGCCGGGCCAGACGTGTCCCTCGCCGCTGCTCACTGCCGTCATCGCCGTGCGTCTTCTGCCATGCATCACCCGCTGCTCCATCGAATGCTTGCTAATCTGAATGCTCGATCGATTGATCGATTGATTGATCGATCGATTGGTTGATTGATCGATCGATCGATTGGTTGATTGATTGATAGAATGAACTACAAGCTGTCAAGGTGCTGTTGCAAGCCAAGGCTGAACCGACTGTTGTCGATGATCTTGGCCGCACAATGTTGCATCACAGCGTGCTCGAGGGACACACACAACTCACCGAGTTCCTGCTCGAGTCCAAGCTCGTGCCACCCACAGCCACCGATGCCTCGCAGGTCACTCCTCTTCATCTGGTACGTGTGAGCGAGCGAGCAAGCGAGCGAGCATGCGTGAGTGTGCACGTGAGCATTCGATCTGACGGCGTCGAGCAGGCAGCAGAGTGGGGCCGCGTGAGCTTGATCCAACAACTCATTGCGAAGAACGCAATGCCACTCGCCAAAGACTCGCGTGGCCACACGCCGCTGCATCGCGCCGTCGTCGGCTCGAAGCTTTCGTGCATCTCGCAGCTGATGAGCCGCCTCCCGTCCGACCAACAGCGCGAAGAGGCGTTGCTCGAGGCCGATCACAACGGCAATACACCGCTGCATCTCGCGTGCGCCACCGGCCGCTTCAGGGTCGTCGAAGCCATTGCGCCCTTGTACGGCGCAAGGCACATTGACGTGCGCGACGGCCGCAACCAGACCGCGCTGCAGATCGCTGCCG
>Ga0209935_1002940_pt1 | contig 18968 bp, 9 predicted proteins | sample ThiBio_1000_plan_2_FD_183958 | JGI IMG/M metagenome (GOLD analysis project Ga0209935, IMG submission 183958) | Wastewater bioreactor microbial communities from Cape Town, South Africa - Thiocy_cont_1000_plan (SPAdes) | ecosystem: Engineered > Bioreactor > Thiocyanate-remediating >... | reverse complement strand
GCGTGTTGATGTCGATGTTGCTCTCGGCCGAGAGACGTATGATCTCCTGTCGCTCGGCCTGCGAAGGACGCTTGAACTCGAGCGTAAAGTCGGGCGGTCCATCGTTGGCCCACACGAGCTCCGTGGGAGACATGAGCGTCGAGTGCTCGCTTCCATTGACCAGTCGATAGAACCAGAACGACTGGTACTCGTTGCGCGCCTTCATGAGCTTCTCTTCGGTCACGTGGCCGAGACACAGCTTGCGAATCATGCCGGTGATCGCCTGGATGGTGGTCGTGTCGCGGCTCACTACCAAGGTCTTGAAGGTACCATCGCCGAGGTTGGCGCGTACGAACGTCTTGTCATCCATGTCGCACACACGCTCTCACAGTGTACAACACGCGATCGTGTTCGTGTGTATCTCGACTGCAAGCAAGCAAGCAATCAGCCAGTCAGTCGCACACGTCGATAGCGTACGCAGAGATACATACATTGTACCAGGACCGCTCTCTGGTGCTCAAGCACTACAACGACTGAGCTCAATCTCGACCTCGATCTCGACCTCGTGCTTGGCGACTCTTCAACGTCTCTTGAACCAGCTCCGCAACCACACGATCTCGATCTCTCTCTCTCTTGTTCGTTCGTTCAGGTTTGGAATACGAATCAACACCCTTGCTCGTGCGCGCGCGAGAGAGAGAGAGAGAATTGAATCTCGAGCGAGCCACACTCACTCACCACACAATGTAGTTATCAATTGTAGGCGTTCGTGTGTCCTGTGAGTGAGCGAGCGAGCGAGCGAGTGAGAGAGAGTCTACCGAGTAATATGTATGAGTGCGTCGTTGTACGAGAGGTGCGTGCTGCGGAGAGAAGCGAAGCAAAGAGCCTGTCTGTCTCTCTCTACCTCTTCACTGTGGTACAAGAACAACACTCTCAACACGATATTACCCAAACCCAAGCTGACCCAACCCCAACAATCTCTTCCATTAAGTCCGCCTGTGGACGTATCGGGACTCTCACACTCTTGTACTTGGTACTGTTGCTACTGATAAATCTCCATCCTGACTATCCATCGCGATAGATAGATGGGTGGATGGATAGAGCGCCACACGCACACACGCAATCGAATATTGAAGTGCGCACTTGAAATATCCCCCTCTTCCTTGAGAATGCAAAGAACATCGAAATTCAAGAATCGATATACCTTGGACGAGAGTATATAAGAGTACGCGGCCCGCAGACCAGTCGTGGAGTGGGTGGCCATAGGATGGGTTGATTCGAGTGTATGTAGGCGTGCGGATGGGCCTCTCACTCTCTCCTCGCATTGGAGCATAAGGCGAACCGACCTGAACCTCAGCAGCTCACCAACAACAACAACACCAACAACAATGGCATCACTACTGCATAGTCACCAACCACCACCTCGACTCTGAGACTCCCTCGAATCGTGATCTCTTGCGTGTATTAGCTCCGCACTCTGTGGGTGTGTGTGACCCTTGCTAAGAGACTCGAGCGAGCCAGACTCATTGTATTGCTCCTCCTCCTGCGCACGCATCTCACTCTACCACTCGTGCCCCCCGCCACAACCTCCGCTCCTCTCATCCATATCTCTCTATGAAATATCGTTTGTGACGTGCGTGAGCAGTTGGTGAGTTCGTGTACGATATGGCCAAGTACTTTACCAAGAAGCGCTGTCTTTTTTGTCAAGCAACTTGTGGTGGCGCTCGATTCACCGACCCAAGCTCGAGCGTCTACGAACAGTATCGAGAATGGATGCATCAGATGCAACATCGACATGGTACACTGAGCGTCTCGAGATCCAGCTCGACGCACGCTTCGAACGGAAGCCGACCTGTCCTGTCTGGTGGTAACGGCGCCGCTGGCAGCGCCTCCAACGCACCGACGCTGGCGGCCACCACCACCACCACGAGCACGACGGCAACCACCACGACGGCCACGACGACGGCTCCGACGACTCCGATCACCACCACGACGGCCACGACCACGACCACCACGACGTCGTCGACAAGCAACTCGGGCACGCGCGCGAATACGTCCGCTACGCCCACGAGTTCGACCATGGCCGACAGCGATCTCGAGCGACATACGAGACACGTGGCTGCTGCTGCTGCTGCTGCTGCGAGCTCCGCGTCTGCGTCGCTGGCGCTCTCTCCACCGCACGGTGGTGGTGGTCGCGAGGATACCACGCGAATGGTCGAGGATGGCGGCAGTCTCGTTGCCACCACTGGATACGGCGCCGTGACCTTGGCGCCTGCCGAGTTGCTATCGGCCTCGGCAGTCGCGAACCTGCACCATCGTACCAGCCATATGCACCCGCACCATGCGCATCACCATCCACATCATCTCGGCCACCACCATCTCGATCACCATCACCACCACCATCACCATCTCGATCACCATCACCAAGTTGCCGCAGATGAGCATGTCTCGGTCGAAGACGATCGCCAGATCGACGACGACCACGACGACGAGTCGGACGTGATGGACGGCGTGGTCGCGGAGCTCGACGGCTCGGACACGAGCAACCTGTTCCACCATCACCAACATCACCCTCACCACCATCTCGATCACCACCATCACCATCATCACCACCATCTTCACGCTCCGGACTCGCAAGTGGCAGTGTCGGAGCTATCGAGTACGACCGCTTCGTATCCGCGCACGTTACCGGGCTCTTCGGAGCTCTGCGTCGTTGGAGAGCAAGCACCAACGGGCCAGCTGGTGTCGTTCGATGAAGCCGACGAGGTAGACCAAGACGACAACGCCTCGGTATTGTTGGTAGACTCGGATGCACAAGAGACTATGGTGACCGCCTCGAACGAGCCGTCGGCGGCGATTGCAGCGGGACCCAGTAGTATAACAACCACAGCTTCGCAGTCGATGCAGACGGTCGCTGCAGTTGCAGTTGCTGCGCGCGCCACTGATCCATCGGCCGAGTGTGGCAACACCCTCGTATCGGCAACCGATGGCCGATCACCATCTCCGATCGCCACAGCAGCGACACAAGCGAACCGCACTTCTACTACTGCTGCTGCTGCTGCTACACCACCACCATCGCCACACAGCCTGCAGTTTGTGCGGCTCAAGAGCTCACCGCCCGGCTCGCCGAGCAATCGGCTCTCGGCACACGACAGCGCTACAGCCATTCAACCACTCGAGGAGCTGGCGCTCGGCAGTCACTTTGGCCACGAGAATGGTGCTGGTGAAGGTCTGCCTCCCCTTGGTGACCACCACCACCTCCATCATCATCATCATCATCATCATCAACTCGACCACCACCACCACCATGACCAACAACATCACCACGACGACGAAGACGATGACAATTCTCTCGATGGTGCCAACGCAGTTGGAGATGAGTCCATCATGGATCATGGCGTAGTGCAAGACGAATCGGCTCTTGCGGAGGATATGGAGACCGACGGTGGTGAGGAGAGGCAGCTCGACACCGAAGATGAGAACGAGCGCGAAAGCGACCAGATGTCGGGCGCAGACGGCTTGATGACCATGACTATTGCGCCAACGAGCGACTCTTCGTTGTGCTCGCGCTCGGCTACGGGTTCGACTGCTGCCGCCGTACCAACGACTCTGGCCTCGAATGCAAGCTCTCTCGCGCGTGCAATCGCCCTCTCGACCCAGAAAGACGACAGCCAATCACTCGAGCAACCTCAACACGGACAGCAGACTCGACGCCACACCAGCGATGACAACGACGAGGAAGAAGAGGATGAAGAGGATGGCGACGGCGACGATGACGACGACGAAGGCGATGACGGCGGCGATGACGATGACGATGAGGATGGCGACGACAACGACGACCACGACGACCACGACGACCGCGATGATGACCGTGATGAGAATGAGGACGACGAGTCGACCCGTGTAGTGCTGCAACGACAAGATGGCCAAACGGCTCAAAGGCGGCGGCGACAGCGGCGTCTTGGCGACGACGAACGCCAACAAGCAATGACGACAACCGCAACGTCGCTATCGCCGTCATCATCCTCGAGAGGAGTTGCATGCGAGAGACAACAGCATCAGCAGCCGCCGCAACAACAACAACAACAACAACAACAACAACAACAACAACGGTCCGTGTATCATGGCAAGGGACAGTTGCGATGCTCGTTGAGTGTTGCACAGCGCGAATGGCTGCTGGATACCTTTTGGAACTTTGAAGGCCGCCTGTGCGTCTTGTGCTCGACACACTTGCAGCAAGTCTTTGGCCTATCGAGCGGGATCTACTTGCGACTCGCCAAGGACGCGAAACGCAAGCAACTTGGCGTGGCATCGAGCGAGCTCGCGAAGCCTCGCTTCAAGGGAGGAACCCCAAGGAAGTTTACGATCAAGCATGCATGGTTGGTCGAGGTGATCAAGGAGTTTGTCAGCAAAAACGTACGCAGCACATCTAGCTCAGTGGTATAGGCGCGAGCGAGAACGAGAGAGAGAGAGAGAGAGAGAGAGAGAGAGAGAGAGGTGGCGGCGGTATGGTGTGTGTGCCAGAGTACTATTAACCTGCGAATGATTGCTGTATCGCCATACGCACAGACCTACCAGAGTCCGACCGACCCAAGCATCTTGGTGTTTCACGCAGACGTGAATGGCTGGAATCGATTCCACAAGGCGTTCAAGCAGCACCTCAGCACGATGGCCAACGTGCCGCTCAGCACAATCTCGCGCAAGCCCTTCACGGCCATCGTCAAGGAGCTGTATCCACACCTCCACAAGGAGGAAGAGGTGATGCAACGTATCACCATCACGACCTCGTCGCCGCTGGACTTGCTCGTGGTGCAGCATACGGCAAGCGGCGCAGTTGGACCAGTCGAATAGACGGCGAGGATTCGATGCGTATGCTGATGATTGCATCATTGGTGTGAGAGCGCTGGTGTTGATGATGTTGATGCTGATGAGCCATCACCATCGTGTGTTGTATTGTAGTGTAGCACGACGTCTGCTTGAGTGCTCGCGCGAATCGTGATATAATGTATGACAAGTGTTTCTTCTGAAGCAAAGGCTTGAGGAGTGAGCACGCACACGCGCGCACATAATGCGCCAGTTGGCGCAAGTTGGTTGAGTGCAGTCGATGTTTAATATCAGGATTGCGGCTCGACGAGATACATACATTGTCATACATGCGCGCACGATTCGGCCAACGATGCAGCCACGCAGTAAGTATCAACGCAACACACGAGTGCAGCGTACCAAGTCAACAACCAAGTTATGCGATCGAGTGGGATCTTGGAAGCAGTACTGTAGCGTGCCATTTCAGAAGGGGAGAGAAAAGTATCCAGCGAGAGATATCGATCGAGAGGCACGAGATATTTTGTGGTTCATGAACGTGCGGTGGAGGTCGCTCCTGCGCGACCACACCATATCCTCAAAGCCGCTCCGCGTGCCAGCGCCTTTGGAGCCACCAAGGCAACGAGAGGAGAGGGAGAGGGAGGCCCAGCGGCCCAGCGAGCCTCCTACATAAACGCGCTGCCGCGTCATCGAGGTGCTACCATTCTCTTGCTGCCCTCGCTCGCGTCGTGCCTCTCTGCCTCTGTGTGTGTCCCTCGCACCGCTACCCGCTACCCTCGAACAACATGTCGGACCCCGCTTCGCTTGGTTATGAGCTCCGTGCCGCTGCTACCTCGGGTGATGTACACCAGGTGCAGTCGTTGGCTGGTCGCGTGTCGGTCGATATCACTGATGAGGTACGCGCCACGCACCACGCACCACGCAAGTTAACCGACGATATCCATGCGATTGATGTTGACTGTTATGTATGTGTTTGCGTATGCATCCATCTACTCGCGCCGTGTTGTAGTACTCGTGGACTGGTACGTGAGAGTGTGTGTTGCGACACTTGGTCGCTCGAGCTTCACCACCACCACCACCACGAATGTCGCGAGGCGCGTGTCTAATCAACCGCGAATCGCTGTTGTGGCCCGGCGCATACAGCGTTGCACTACGCCGCCAACAACGACCGCCTTGCCGTCGTGCAGTTCCTCATCTCGCACGGCGCCAACGTCAACGCGTTGACGCACAACAAGCAGACGCCGTTGCAGCTTGCCGCCTCGAACAACCACCAGGCGGTGGTCGACTTCTTGCGCAGCCACGGCGGCCACTAAGTGCCCCAGCCTTGCCGAGGCCTGCCTGGATCGTAATGGCAGCCACCACCGCACACACGCATGCTCTCTCTCTCTCTCTCGATTGTTGCGTGTCTCGCTGGCATGGTTAATACACTAAGATCGACCTCATCAAGTGGGTGTGTTCCAGTTGATGGACGCAAAGAGTGCGCGTCGCTCTCACAGGCTCGGCTCATGAGTGGAGAACGCCCGCTCTCCGCGCTTGTAGTCCAGGAGGGCGGCCACTGATTTGTGTAGCGCAAGCGGCCTGCACGCCTACGGGAGACTCACACCAACTCGGGAAGGGCGCAAGAGGGACTCTCGCTCAAGTACGTATCCAGCGTGCCAGTGGTGTGCGAAGAGATGTAGGGATGGCGGAAGGGTGTTTGGGGTTCGAAATGAGTGTTTACTGTACGACTCTGCTGCCGCCCTCAGGAAGAGCAAGGCCTCAGCAGGTATGTGTGTGTGTGAGAGGAGGAGAGGAGAGATTACTCAACGGCCTCCAACACCTTAGAGCGCAGCAACGAGCGCAACCAACACCACGGCGATCGAGGCGAGGAGCGTGGCGGCCGACGAGTCGTCGTCGTCGCAGATGAAGCGGCAGTTGGCGTTGGTCGGGAGGTTGGTCGGCGGCGGCGGCGCAGCGGTCGGCGGCGGCGGGACCGACGGAGGAGGAGGCGGCGGGCACGAGGTGGCGCAGCCGGTGCGGCTGATGGTCTGAGTGCGCGAGGCAGTGTTGCCGCACAGGTCAGTGGCCGTGAAGGTACGCGTGATGGTCTGCGAGTTGGTGCACGTGGTGGTGTCGCACGCGGCCGTGGCGGTCGAGTCAGACGACGTGACGGTGACGGTCGTGCACGAGGTGGCGGTGGCTTGGTCAGTCGGGAGAGAGCCAGTGCAAGTGACGGTGGTCGAGGCCGGCACCGAGGTGAAGGTGATGGTCTTGGTGTCGACGACCGTGATCGTCTGAGTCTGGGTCGAGCCAGCACCAGTCCAAGCGCGCTTGATGACGGTGATCGCTCCTCCAGGAGCCGAGCAAGTCGGGTTGGTGACGGTGTCGGTGAAGGTGGCCGAGCCGCTGCCAGTGCCGCCGCACGATCCGCCAGTGACGGTCGCAGTGCCGGTCGAGGCAGTCGAGGTGTCCGAGCCGCAGTTGACGGTCTTGTCGGCGGGGATCGTGAGCGAGCCAGTGGTGCCCTGGATGGCGAAGCTGGCGCTGCCGCCGGCGGCGACGGTCTGCGACGAGGGCGAGTTCGAGCAGAGGTTGAGGCCCGAGGTCGAGAGAGTGTACGTGCAGCCTCCGGGGATGCCAGTGAACGACACGGCGCCCGACGACGACGTGGTGGCGGTCTGGGTCGAGGCCGTGCAGCCCGATCCCGAGATCGAGAGAGTGACGGTGACGCCGGCCTGGAGCGTGTCGCCCGAGCCCGAGACGAAGCCGTTGCAGCCGCAGTCAAGGAAGACCGTGGCAGCGACGTTGGTGGTCGGGTTGACGAGGAACTGAACGAGGTTGATGGCGAACTGCAAGTTGGCGGGCTCGGGCCACGAGAGCTCGACGGCGCCGACGGTGCCAGTGAACGAGCTCGACGAGGTCCACTTGGTGTTGTCCGAGAAGTTCAACGTGTACAACGTGAACATGGGGCTTTGGCCGGTCTCCTGGACAGTGATCGGCTGCGACTGGGCGAGCTGCGAGCCCGACGACGAGTAGAGCGTCACCGTGACCTGGTTGGGAGTCACATCACCGAGGGCCTGGAACACAAAGGCGAAGGCGCCGATGGTCTGGAGGTTGATGTTGAGGTTGTTGACCGACTTGGAGATCGGGTTGGTCGACGACGAGGTCTGCGAGCACGACGCCGAGTCACCATCGATGCGGTAAAGGATCTGGAACGTGGTGCTCAGGAGGTTGTTGTTGCCCGACTGCACACCGTTGGGAGCAGTGGTCTGGCCGGTGGGGATGAACACGCCGAGCTGCACCGAGTTGCCGACGTTGGTGCCGGACGGAGCAGTGATCTGGAGCTTGCGGACACCGCCAGCAAGGGTCGACGAGGACTGGCCTCCCGACGTGCAAGCGACGTTGCTGATCGTGCCAGCCGCCTGCAGCGAGATGGTCGACTGCGCGACGGTGAACGAGTCGAGCACGTAGGTGGACTGCGCCAAGGCGCACGAGAGCACCAGCAAAACCGCAACAAGAGCGAGGCGAGCCATGCTTGCGCGAGAGAGGGAGAGGTAAAAAAGGAGCAACCTCTCGAGCGCCGGCAGCCTTTTGTGCGCATGTTGCCCGCGCTGGGCGACCAATCAGCGTCGAGTAGTGTGCCCCACGTTCTTTGATTGGATACCGGGGCATTGGTGGAGCAGTAAGCATATTGATAGAGATGGGTGGAATTAAGACGGCGCTGGCGCCTGCGATTGGTTTCTGACTGGAATCGAGGCTTTCCGAGCTGGTGTTCCCGCGGTTTTGGCGGTAGCGCAAACGGAAGGAGCGGCTTGCGCGCTGGCGAGCTCAGAGAGGAGCGATTCGCTGAGCCCTGGAGCCCGCGACTGCGTTTATCAGTGGTTCGTGCAGTGTAAAGGAAGGGCTGGTTGCGTTTGTCGTGTCTTGTCCAGCAGCAGCGCGCCGCACCACGCTCCATCCAACGACCGATATCTTGATCGATCTCGAGCACGATATCGCCATTTGCAGTGATCGTCACTTCTATTGCGATCTTTGATAGTTAGCTTCATATCTCAACAGCCGCGCGATATTTTTAGGAGCAGTTGTTGGTCTATTATTAGAGTACAGAGCATTATTTTTCCTACCGGATCAGAGCGACGAGCCACGAGACGGTGATGGTGTGGTTGGTAGCGCTGCAGTGGCGAGGCAAGCACCACGACCGGTATGTGTGCAAAACGGACACTGCTCGCGGGAATTGTACGTCTGCACGGAGCGGCCGTTGGCAGTGTGCTCCAAAGCAACAGTTGGAAAGAGAGCGAGAGCATCGTGTTGGAAGAAGCATCGCCAACAAGGCTCTTGTTGGTGTATCAGTACACACAGCGAGAGTGCGCGGTAGCAGAGAGCGCGCCACGCACAAGCTCTTGTTGGTTGGTCGGCGCTCATTGACTCGTCATCGACTGCTTGGTTGGTCTCGCTTGCTCACACAGAGAGACAGAGAGAGGCACAAGCACCTGCCATCCACACGATGAACCCAACTCTCCCTCTCTCTCCATCCGACAACCAACCCAACTTTCACTCCTTCCTTCCTCTCTCAAGTACGTCGGCTTGTTGGTTGTGTGTGAGCGCGCGCGCGCGCGCGCGCGAGAGAGAGAGAGAGAGAGAGTAATGAGAGGAGGCAGGAGGAGCGAGGCAGAGGACGCGATTGGAGTGAGAGGAGGCAGGAGGGTGTTTAGGGTTCGAAATGAGTGTTTACTGTACGACTCTGCTGCCGCCCTCAGGAAGAGCAAGGCCTCAGCAGGTATGTGTGTGTGAGAGGAGGAGAGGAGAGATTACTCAACGGCCTCCAACACCTTAGAGCGCAGCAACGAGCGCAACCAACACCACGGCGATCGAGGCGAGGAGCGTGGCGGCCGACGAGTCGTCGTCGTCGCAGATGAAGCGGCAGTTGGCGTTGGTCGGGAGGTTGGTCGGCGGCGGCGGCGCAGCGGTCGGCGGCGGCGGGACCGACGGAGGAGGAGGCGGCGGGCACGAGGTGGCGCAGCCGGTGCGGCTGATGGTCTGAGTGCGCGAGGCAGTGTTGCCGCACAGGTCAGTGGCCGTGAAGGTACGCGTGATGGTCTGCGAGTTGGTGCACGTGGTGGTGTCGCACGCGGCCGTGGCGGTCGAGTCAGACGACGTGACGGTGACGGTCGTGCACGAGGTGGCGGTGGCTTGGTCAGTCGGGAGAGAGCCAGTGCAAGTGACGGTGGTCGAGGCCGGCACCGAGGTGAAGGTGATGGTCTTGGTGTCGACGACCGTGATCGTCTGAGTCTGGGTCGAGCCAGCACCAGTCCAAGCGCGCTTGATGACGGTGATCGCTCCTCCAGGAGCCGAGCAAGTCGGGTTGGTGACGGTGTCGGTGAAGGTGGCCGAGCCGCTGCCAGTGCCGCCGCACGATCCGCCAGTGACGGTCGCAGTGCCGGTCGAGGCAGTCGAGGTGTCCGAGCCGCAGTTGACGGTCTTGTCGGCGGGGATCGTGAGCGAGCCAGTGGTGCCCTGGATGGCGAAGCTGGCGCTGCCGCCGGCGGCGACGGTCTGCGACGAGGGCGAGTTCGAGCAGAGGTTGAGGCCCGAGGTCGAGAGAGTGTACGTGCAGCCTCCGGGGATGCCAGTGAACGACACGGCGCCCGACGACGACGTGGTGGCGGTCTGGGTCGAGGCCGTGCAGCCCGATCCCGAGATCGAGAGAGTGACGGTGACGCCGGCCTGGAGCGTGTCGCCCGAGCCCGAGACGAAGCCGTTGCAGCCGCAGTCAAGGAAGACCGTGGCAGCGACGTTGGTGGTCGGGTTGACGAGGAACTGAACGAGGTTGATGGCGAACTGCAAGTTGGCGGGCTCGGGCCACGAGAGCTCGACGGCGCCGACGGTGCCAGTGAACGAGCTCGACGAGGTCCACTTGGTGTTGTCCGAGAAGTTCAACGTGTACAACGTGAACATGGGGCTTTGGCCGGTCTCCTGGACAGTGATCGGCTGCGACTGGGCGAGCTGCGAGCCCGACGACGAGTAGAGCGTCACCGTGACCTGGTTGGGAGTCACATCACCGAGGGCCTGGAACACAAAGGCGAAGGCGCCGATGGTCTGGAGGTTGATGTTGAGGTTGTTGACCGACTTGGAGATCGGGTTGGTCGACGACGAGGTCTGCGAGCACGACGCCGAGTCACCATCGATGCGGTAAAGGATCTGGAACGTGGTGCTCAGGAGGTTGTTGTTGCCCGACTGCACACCGTTGGGAGCAGTGGTCTGGCCGGTGGGGATGAACACGCCGAGCTGCACCGAGTTGCCGACGTTGGTGCCGGACGGAGCAGTGATCTGGAGCTTGCGGACACCGCCAGCAAGGGTCGACGAGGACTGGCCTCCCGACGTGCAAGCGACGTTGCTGATCGTGCCAGCCGCCTGCAGCGAGATGGTCGACTGCGCGACGGTGAACGAGTCGAGCACGTAGGTGGACTGCGCCAAGGCGCACGAGAGCACCAGCAAAACCGCAACAAGAGCGAGGCGAGCCATGCTTGCGCGAGAGAGGGAGAGGTAAAAAAGGAGCAACCTCTCGAGCGCCGGCAGCCTTTTGTGCGCATGTTGCCCGCGCTGGGCGACCAATCAGCGTCGAGTAGTGTGCCCCACGTTCTTTGATTGGATACCGGGGCATTGGTGGAGCAGTAAGCATATTGATAGAGATGGGTGGAATTAAGACGGCGCTGGCGCCTGCGATTGGTTTCTGACTGGAATCGAGGCTTTCCGAGCTGGTGTTCCCGCGGTTTTGGCGGTAGCGCAAACGGAAGGAGCGGCTTGCGCGCTGGCGAGCTCAGAGAGGAGCGATTCGCTGAGCCCTGGAGCCCGCGACTGCGTTTATCAGTGGTTCGTGCAGTGTAAAGGAAGGGCTGGTTGCGTTTGTCGTGTCTTGTCCAGCAGCAGCGCGCCGCACCACGCTCCATCCAACGACCGATATCTTGATCGATCTCGAGCACGATATCGCCATTCCCAGCGATCGTCACTTCTATTGCGATCTTTCATAGTTAGCACTCGCTATACTTAGATCATGTACTCGTCCCGAAATACCACGCGGCTCTTCAGGTATGAAGCAAATCGAGGGCATGCAGAGCGACGAGAGAGGTATATTTACCTTGCGCCGCTCTTGGTGGCGCAGAGCGAGCGAGAGAGGCTTTGGATGTTGGAGCGGTCGTTGGCAGTGTGCTCCAAAGCAACAGTTGGAAAGAGAGCGAGAGCATCGTGTTGGAAGAAGCATCGCCAACGAGGCTCTTGTTGGTGTATCAGTACACACAGCGAGAGTGCGCGAGGTAGGAGAGAGAGCGAGAGAGAGAGAGAGAGAGAGAGAGAGAGAGAGAGAGACAGAGCCATGCACCAGGCACAAGCGCTTGTTGGTTGGTCGGCGCTCATTGACTCATCATCGACTGCTTGGTTGGTTGGTCTCGCTTGCACACACAGAGAGAGGCACAAGCACCTGCCATCCACACGATGAACCCAACTCCCGCATCCAACAACCAACCCAACTTTCACTCACTCCTTCCTCTCTCAAGTACGTCAGCTTGCTGGTTGTGTGTGAGCGCGAGAGAAAGAGTAATGAGAGGAGCCAGGAGAAGCGAGGCAGACGCAGGAGAGATGGAGTGGTTTTGGGGTTCGAAATGAGTGTTTACTGTACGACTCTGCTGCCGCCCTCAGGAAGAGCAAGGCCTCAGCAGGTATGTGTGTGTGAGAGGAGGAGAGGAGAGATTACTCAACGGCCTCCAACACCTTAGAGCGCAGCAACGAGCGCAACCAACACCACGGCGATCGAGGCGAGGAGCGTGGCGGCCGACGAGTCGTCGTCGTCGCAGATGAAGCGGCAGTTGGCGTTGGTCGGGAGGTTGGTCGGCGGCGGCGGCGCAGCGGTCGGCGGCGGCGGGACCGACGGAGGAGGAGGCGGCGGGCACGAGGTGGCGCAGCCGGTGCGGCTGATGGTCTGAGTGCGCGAGGCAGTGTTGCCGCACAGGTCAGTGGCCGTGAAGGTACGCGTGATGGTCTGCGAGTTGGTGCACGTGGTGGTGTCGCACGCGGCCGTGGCGGTCGAGTCAGACGACGTGACGGTGACGGTCGTGCACGAGGTGGCGGTGGCTTGGTCAGTCGGGAGAGAGCCAGTGCAAGTGACGGTGGTCGAGGCCGGCACCGAGGTGAAGGTGATGGTCTTGGTGTCGACGACCGTGATCGTCTGAGTCTGGGTCGAGCCAGCACCAGTCCAAGCGCGCTTGATGACGGTGATCGCTCCTCCAGGAGCCGAGCAAGTCGGGTTGGTGACGGTGTCGGTGAAGGTGGCCGAGCCGCTGCCAGTGCCGCCGCACGATCCGCCAGTGACGGTCGCAGTGCCGGTCGAGGCAGTCGAGGTGTCCGAGCCGCAGTTGACGGTCTTGTCGGCGGGGATCGTGAGCGAGCCAGTGGTGCCCTGGATGGCGAAGCTGGCGCTGCCGCCGGCGGCGACGGTCTGCGACGAGGGCGAGTTCGAGCAGAGGTTGAGGCCCGAGGTCGAGAGAGTGTACGTGCAGCCTCCGGGGATGCCAGTGAACGACACGGCGCCCGACGACGACGTGGTGGCGGTCTGGGTCGAGGCCGTGCAGCCCGATCCCGAGATCGAGAGAGTGACGGTGACGCCGGCCTGGAGCGTGTCGCCCGAGCCCGAGACGAAGCCGTTGCAGCCGCAGTCAAGGAAGACCGTGGCAGCGACGTTGGTGGTCGGGTTGACGAGGAACTGAACGAGGTTGATGGCGAACTGCAAGTTGGCGGGCTCGGGCCACGAGAGCTCGACGGCGCCGACGGTGCCAGTGAACGAGCTCGACGAGGTCCACTTGGTGTTGTCCGAGAAGTTCAACGTGTACAACGTGAACATGGGGCTTTGGCCGGTCTCCTGGACAGTGATCGGCTGCGACTGGGCGAGCTGCGAGCCCGACGACGAGTAGAGCGTCACCGTGACCTGGTTGGGAGTCACATCACCGAGGGCCTGGAACACAAAGGCGAAGGCGCCGATGGTCTGGAGGTTGATGTTGAGGTTGTTGACCGACTTGGAGATCGGGTTGGTCGACGACGAGGTCTGCGAGCACGACGCCGAGTCACCATCGATGCGGTAAAGGATCTGGAACGTGGTGCTCAGGAGGTTGTTGTTGCCCGACTGCACACCGTTGGGAGCAGTGGTCTGGCCGGTGGGGATGAACACGCCGAGCTGCACCGAGTTGCCGACGTTGGTGCCGGACGGAGCAGTGATCTGGAGCTTGCGGACACCGCCAGCAAGGGTCGACGAGGACTGGCCTCCCGACGTGCAAGCGACGTTGCTGATCGTGCCAGCCGCCTGCAGCGAGATGGTCGACTGCGCGACGGTGAACGAGTCGAGCACGTAGGTGGACTGCGCCAAGGCGCACGAGAGCACCAGCAAAACCGCAACAAGAGCGAGGCGAGCCATGCTTGCGCGAGAGAGGGAGAGGTAAAAAAGGAGCAACCTCTCGAGCGCCGGCAGCCTTTTGTGCGCATGTTGCCCGCGCTGGGCGACCAATCAGCGTCGAGTAGTGTGCCCCACGTTCTTTGATTGGATACCGGGGCATTGGTGGAGCAGTAAGCATATTGATAGAGATGGGTGGAATTAAGACGGCGCTGGCGCCTGCGATTGGTTTCTGACTGGAATCGAGGCTTTCCGAGCTGGTGTTCCCGCGGTTTTGGCGGTAGCGCAAACGGAAGGAGCGGCTTGCGCGCTGGCGAGCTCAGAGAGGAGCGATTCGCTGAGCCCTGGAGCCCGCGACTGCGTTTATCAGTGGTTCGTGCAGTGTAAAGGAAGGGCTGGTTGCGTTTGTCGTGTCTTGTCCAGCAGCAGCGCGCCGCACCACGCTCCATCCAACGACCGATATCTTGATCGATCTCGAGCACGATATCGCCAGACCCACTTCCGTCGTGCTTGCTAAACCGAGATCACGTACTCGTCCCGAAATACCACGCGGCTCTTCAGGTATGAAGCAAATCGAGGGCATGCAGAGCGACGAGAGAGGTATATTTACCTTGCGCCGCTCTTGGTGGCGCAGAGCGAGCGAGAGAGACTTTGGATGTTGAAGCGGTCGTTGGCAGTGTGCTCCAAAACAACAATTGGAAAGAGACGCATGCACCGGCTCTTAGTAGTGTCTCAGGGCAGAGAACGAGAGCAAGGTACGCGAGAGAGAGAGAGAGAGAGAGGGAGAGCGGGACAGAGATATCCACACAAGCTCTTGTTGGTTGGTCGGCGCTCATTGACTCATCATCGACCGCTTGGTTGGTTGGTCTCGCTTGCTCACACACAGAGAGACAGAGAGAGGCACAAGCACCTGCCGTCCACACGATGAACCCAACTCTGTATCTCTCACGCCGTGTGCACAGTCCGGTACGCCCCTACTCTCCTCGCCACCGAGTTCCCGCGGTTTTGCGCCTATGCGCCTCAGGCGACTGGGAGCAAAAAACGAGCGAAAAGCGCGATTTTCGCACTTTCGTCAACCTGTCTCGCACAGTGGCTGAGGTAAGGAGTGGGGCGAGGACGAACCGGACCTACAAAGTGGCGCTCACACGGCGTGCCCATCCAACAACCAACCCAACTTTCACTCCTTCCTTCCTCTCTCAAGTACGTCAGCTTGCTGGTTGTGTGTGAGCGCGTAAGAGAGAGCAATGAGAGGAGGCAGGAGAAGCGAGGCAGACGCAGGAGAGATGGAGTGGTTTTGGGGTTCGAAATGAGTGTTTACTGTACGACTCTGCTGCCGCCCTCAGGAAGAGCAAGGCCTCAGCAGGTATGTGTGTGTGTGTGAGAGGAGGAGAGGAGAGATTACTCAACGGCCTCCAACACCTTAGAGCGCAGCAACGAGCGCAACCAACACCACGGCGATCGAGGCGAGGAGCGTGGCGGCCGACGAGTCGTCGTCGTCGCAGATGAAGCGGCAGTTGGCGTTGGTCGGGAGGTTGGTCGGCGGCGGCGGCGCAGCGGTCGGCGGCGGCGGGACCGACGGAGGAGGAGGCGGCGGGCACGAGGTGGCGCAGCCGGTGCGGCTGATGGTCTGAGTGCGCGAGGCAGTGTTGCCGCACAGGTCAGTGGCCGTGAAGGTACGCGTGATGGTCTGCGAGTTGGTGCACGTGGTGGTGTCGCACGCGGCCGTGGCGGTCGAGTCAGACGACGTGACGGTGACGGTCGTGCACGAGGTGGCGGTGGCTTGGTCAGTCGGGAGAGAGCCAGTGCAAGTGACGGTGGTCGAGGCCGGCACCGAGGTGAAGGTGATGGTCTTGGTGTCGACGACCGTGATCGTCTGAGTCTGGGTCGAGCCAGCACCAGTCCAAGCGCGCTTGATGACGGTGATCGCTCCTCCAGGAGCCGAGCAAGTCGGGTTGGTGACGGTGTCGGTGAAGGTGGCCGAGCCGCTGCCAGTGCCGCCGCACGATCCGCCAGTGACGGTCGCAGTGCCGGTCGAGGCAGTCGAGGTGTCCGAGCCGCAGTTGACGGTCTTGTCGGCGGGGATCGTGAGCGAGCCAGTGGTGCCCTGGATGGCGAAGCTGGCGCTGCCGCCGGCGGCGACGGTCTGCGACGAGGGCGAGTTCGAGCAGAGGTTGAGGCCCGAGGTCGAGAGAGTGTACGTGCAGCCTCCGGGGATGCCAGTGAACGACACGGCGCCCGACGACGACGTGGTGGCGGTCTGGGTCGAGGCCGTGCAGCCCGATCCCGAGATCGAGAGAGTGACGGTGACGCCGGCCTGGAGCGTGTCGCCCGAGCCCGAGACGAAGCCGTTGCAGCCGCAGTCAAGGAAGACCGTGGCAGCGACGTTGGTGGTCGGGTTGACGAGGAACTGAACGAGGTTGATGGCGAACTGCAAGTTGGCGGGCTCGGGCCACGAGAGCTCGACGGCGCCGACGGTGCCAGTGAACGAGCTCGACGAGGTCCACTTGGTGTTGTCCGAGAAGTTCAACGTGTACAACGTGAACATGGGGCTTTGGCCGGTCTCCTGGACAGTGATCGGCTGCGACTGGGCGAGCTGCGAGCCCGACGACGAGTAGAGCGTCACCGTGACCTGGTTGGGAGTCACATCACCGAGGGCCTGGAACACAAAGGCGAAGGCGCCGATGGTCTGGAGGTTGATGTTGAGGTTGTTGACCGACTTGGAGATCGGGTTGGTCGACGACGAGGTCTGCGAGCACGACGCCGAGTCACCATCGATGCGGTAAAGGATCTGGAACGTGGTGCTCAGGAGGTTGTTGTTGCCCGACTGCACACCGTTGGGAGCAGTGGTCTGGCCGGTGGGGATGAACACGCCGAGCTGCACCGAGTTGCCGACGTTGGTGCCGGACGGAGCAGTGATCTGGAGCTTGCGGACACCGCCAGCAAGGGTCGACGAGGACTGGCCTCCCGACGTGCAAGCGACGTTGCTGATCGTGCCAGCCGCCTGCAGCGAGATGGTCGACTGCGCGACGGTGAACGAGTCGAGCACGTAGGTGGACTGCGCCAAGGCGCACGAGAGCACCAGCAAAACCGCAACAAGAGCGAGGCGAGCCATGCTTGCTTGCGTGAGGGAGGGGGAGTGAGGAACAACGATTTGCTCGAGCAACGTGGTGGCTTTTGTGCTGCTGTCGCTGGGCTCTGGGCGACCAATCAGCGTCGAGTAGTGTGCCCCACATAAACAGGGGCATGTGTTCCCTTAGCCATATTGATAGAGATGGGTGGAATTAAGACGGCGCTGGCGCCTGCGATTGGTTTCTGACTGGAATCGAGCTGGTGTTCCCGCGGTTTTGCTCCCATGCTTGCTTCGAGCCTTACGAGCTGCGGTACCACTGTCGTTCGCCGTGTGTGGCACCTGCGTACTCGCCACGCTCTTCCGCATCTAATGAACCCATATACGCATGGTGAATTCGCTGCCGAGGTGCCTCTACAGCACGGTCTTGATGTAACGCAGCGGGCAAGCACAACGGAGCTTTGCCGCCACCGATCGAACAACACAAGCGCACAGCGCGCGAGAACGCGAAAGCTTGCGCGCTCACCCCCGGCCTCGGCTGCACACTAACTACACCACCTGCCACTCGTCTAGACCTGCATGTTGCGCTATGGCACTATGATGTATCCACTTGCGCGCTCCGCTCTCGGCGCTGCTGTGTTTCACGTTGGGGAAGTGCTGTCGCCGCCGCCGCACTCCTGCACCTGTCACTAACTCGCACCTATCACCGCCTCTCCTCACACCCGCCTGCTGCTCCTCTGCTGCCCTTGTTCTTCTTTGCCCTTGTCTACTGACACTGGCGCGTCTAGATTGCAGCGGGCACACTGGCGGGAACCCAAAGACTACACTACTGCCTTGTGTTGCTGATGGCGCCCCAAATCAGCACGGTGCACTGCGCTCGCTCTTTGATACCATGATGCTCGCCTATTGTCTATCGAGCTGCCTAGCTTCCACGGTCCTCTGCGCAATAAAGTCTGTTCACTCACACTCTCACGATAGACGCGTTCCTTCGTGCTGCGGGTCGCGTCTCTCTCTCTCTCTCTTGCTCGCTTGCACTGCAATCAACAACCAACTCCTTGCATCCTCACACGCTCCTTTGACCGATCGCCACAACTCACTCACTCACACCGTTGCCTGCGATGCTCCGTAGTCTTTTTGTACCGCTCCTTCGGTCGCCTCGGTCGATCCATCTCTATCGCTGGCGTCGCTGCACCACCACCAATCCCACTCCGTTCTCGTCACTCGTCGACAGCCCGATCATCACGACAACAAGAAGCGCCTCTCGTGACCCATCAGAGTGTCCTCAATCCACGATCCCCACACCGAGCTTGGAATCTCTCGCGACTCATCGCGCACGAACTGCTGCCACTACCACACGACCTTCCCGCTCTCACCAGCTGACGTCCCTAACGCATCCTCCTCCTCTTCGCCATTCGCCTCCTCCCCTCGTCCCTTGGACCTCCTCCGTCAACAACCCTAACCACCACCAGAACCCCCACCTGCGCTCCTCCTGCTCCTCCTTCTCCACCATGGCTACCTCCTCCTCCTCCTCTTCAGCCCAACTCCCCAACATCGAGTTCACTCGCATGTTCATCAATGGCGAGTGGGTCGATGGCGCTCACGGTGCCTCGCTCGACGTCATCTTCCCGCACGATGGCTCGGTCGTCGCCAAGGTTCAGTGCGGTGGTGCTGCCGACGTCGAGAAGGCCGTCG